>Ga0172376_10000707_pt1 | contig 42867 bp, 30 predicted proteins | sample Lak35m_FD_121114 | JGI IMG/M metagenome (GOLD analysis project Ga0172376, IMG submission 121114) | Freshwater microbial communities from Kabuno Bay, South-Kivu, Congo - kab_092012_35m | ecosystem: Environmental > Aquatic > Freshwater > Lake | place: Democratic Republic of the Congo: South-Kivu...
ACGTCAACGCCAGCCCCGTCAGCCCATCGGTCATACATTCCGACTCGACTTGGCGGACTTCAATCGCGCGGCTGATGAGTGTCGCGACTGGCGTTGGCCCTGAGAGGTCGTCGGGCTGATCGTTCCAACGAATCAATCGCCCATCATGGCCGGTTGACGCCAGTCCGATCGCGGCCAGCGCTCCAATGATGCCACCCTGTGTTCCGCCGAGTCCTTCCAATCGCACTCCACAGCGAGTAGCCAGTGCACGAGCAGCGTCTTGCGTAACGATCTCGTGCTGGCAGCGGCGTCCCCAGTCACTGACCTCGGACCGCACTGTCGTTGTCAGACACAAACCAGGATCACTGCCCGGAATGAAGTCGGCCAACATGAGTTGCTTGAGTTCCTCGAACAGCGCGGTCAACTCGTATTCCGCCAACGTTCCAGCACGGCGCGGTTCGAACACCATCGACGCCGCACCGTTATGGCTCGTGAACGGCACGCGTTCGTCCACGAGCAATTGATGCCGCACGATCATCCGACACGCAAAACGATCCGCGAGTGATTGAGCGATACTCTTGGCGAGCTTGTTCGTGCCGCGCGATTCGAGCGAGTCCGTGTCGTCGATGCCGACATAAATCATGCCACGTCCTTCGTTGCCGTCCGCCACCGAAAGAACACAACCGCCGCGACCAGTCCTGCCGCGAGTCCAAATAGCGGATACGACCACAACGACGCCCACAACCAATCGGCGAAGCGCCGCTTGCCCTGCCCGGTCGCAAGCTTCTCTGCCAGCTTCACCAGAAACGCAGCAGCGTTCGCGATGACTCCGGCTAAGACGATGCCGACATACAGCCGCCAACCGCCTGATCTCAATCGCCACAAGACGACATCCAACAATGGTCCTGTCAGCGCCATGCTCGTCAGCGCGCCTAGTCCTAAGTCATGTGTCGTGAAGGTCCGCAACAGCAAACCCGTCGCCAAGCCCGACGCTCCCATGACAGCACCACCGAGATGCCTCGGAGCAATCGCCAAGCCCAAGGTCATGGGCAAAACCGATCGCACTATCGCATGCCCTGGCAACTGCAACCTGAGATCCGGCAAGGCCGAGACCAACGCCGCAAACGCTCCTAATGAAATCCAAACGAGCCATTCCACGGCTCGGACTTGAGTTTCATCCTGAGACAACACCGGGAAGCGACTACCAGCACGCAAGCCGGGATGAACAGCAAACATCAGCGGGCGGCCTTTCAGCAAGGTCGGCGATTACACCTCGGTCGTCACGGCGACGACCAAGTGCATTGTTCCTATCACAAGCCACCACCAAGTGTCACGACAGCCCTGCTCCATCAACGTCTGGCAGTACGATGTCCGAAGTTCCGGGACAGACCAACCGCGGGTATTCGCGCGAGATATCAATGCAACCGCCTTCGGCATAGACGCCCGGCCCATCGGAGATACGCAGCATCCGTTCGAAGATTCTCGAACAGTCGAGCGGACTGGTGAGTGTCACGTTCACGCGTTGTTCGACGAGCGACTCGTTCATGCGAAGTTCGCCCACATCGTCGCGATAGACGCCGTCTCGCCAATGAAAGATCTCAAGACACTTCGTCAGCAACGAGAAGACGCGACCACGGCGCCAGAAATTGGTGAAGGTGTCGTTGCCCACATAAAAAACCCAAGAACCTTCGAATCCTGACGCATCGGACGATGTTGCATCGGGATTGCGAAACCATGTTCGATCGCCAGGAATGAAAAATTGCAGGGGCAGCGGATCAGCGCGGGAGCCGACCTCGCGGCAGAAGACGCGATGAAATTCGCCCGAGCGAATCGCGCGAATCTCGGCCTGCCGTTGCAAACGATCAAGCAAGCTCGCATTCACGCCCGCAGCCTCCTCGGCAATCGCGAGGGCCATGACATATTCCGTCGCGCGGTAACATGAGAACGAATACAACGTGCCGCTCTTCTCAGGCTGTGTCGCCAGTTCGAGCGCTTCAATTAATGACTTCCCTGGCCGCACAACGAATCCAGCGGCTTCAGTGTAGTCCCAATGCTCCGGAGGTCGTTCGGCGGTGTTGGTCGCGAAGGTCAATGCCGTATGGTGCGCGGCGTGCACGATCCGCTGCCGCATACTGACCGACGAAGCAAGTTCCTCGACCGATGGGAACTCAAGCGCTATCGGACATTGAGTCATCGCCAACCAGATCTCGCGTTCCAAATCATCGACATCATTCTGACTATCAAGCCCGAGTACCGCGCAAAGTCGCGTGGTATCGCGCCGCGGGCACCATTCATCAGCGAGATCCGGTCTCAATTGAAACTCGATGCGCCCCGTCGGCAAGTCATGCTTCACGATTGACGTGATGTGATGGTCAATACTCAATTCGCGAAGACGCTGTCGCACGCGTTCTTCAATCAGTCGGGCGGCAGTCGGATTCTGAACAGCGACAGAAATACCACGAATCTGTTCGCAGGGACGTCCTGTTTCCTGAAAAGTCAAAATCAACCTCGTGCAGAGTGAGCGCTGCTGCGCGCGGAGGGGTGATCGTGTCCATGGTGCATTGGCCCGACGTGAAGACTGCATTGGATCACGCATCAAAACTCAAGCGTGCGATGATCTTCGCATTCAGAACTCACGGGGACGAGGAGCCCAAACGCAACTCATTGGGACGAGTCGCGCCCCGGTCGTCAAAGATCAGGACCTTGTCTTGTGGATTGCGAGACTCAGCCACGTTGCCAAAAACGTGCGCGGTGCCGGTCGTGTTCTTGACCATCAAGGCTGCCCCAACAAACCGACGAATCTGATTGTCGAGTGCGGTGACTTGCTCAGCACCGTCCGCCTGCAATGCCATGCGGCAGCCATCAACGCGATTGCTTGACAGTAAGATTTTTGAATTCTTCATCGCCCAGACAGCAGAACCCGGTGGACCACCGTTGTCGGCAGCTTCACCAATGAATTCATTGCCAATCACGACGACATTCCCGTCCGCCAGAATGCCCGTCACGCCGCCACCGCGCAGCGTGTTGCCCAGCAACTGAGCCGTAGACGACTCCTTCACAGCGACCAACGGCGGTACGCCACCCTGACGTGCGAACGTGTTGCTTGCGGCAATCACTTTCGATTCGTGACGCACTCCAAGCGCCACGAATGCGTTGTCGCGACAGATGTTCTTGATCAGTACAGCAGACGAACTGCCTTCAATTCCAATGCCCGACTGCTTGTTGCTCGTGATCGTGTTGCCATGAATGACAGGTTGAGCTTCGCCCCGAGCCCCGATGCCAGCGAGGTCGTTGTGCGCACATTCGTTTTGGGCGATCAATGGTGCGGCATGGCCCTGACAACCAATGCCTGCCATTTTGTTGTGATGGCATTTGTTGCCGCGAATGATCGGTGTCGCAGATTCTTCGCAACAGATACCAGCCATCTCGTTCTCGAAACATTCATTGAACTCGATCACCGGACTGGTTTCAGCTCCTGTCCGAACGCCGATCCCAGCACGGCGATTCCGGTAACAACGATTCCCACGCACCAGTGGACGAGCAGCCTCACTCACTCCAATGCCCGCGCGGATGTTTTCGTAGCATTCGTTGTTCAGTACGAGTGGATGCGCGCCTTCATGCCCAATGCCAGCAAAGAAGTTTTGAAAACAGAGGTTGCTCTCGATGGTTGCCGTTGAACCGCGCATCGAACCGATGCCACCACCCATGTTGCGATAACAGACGTTGCGCAAGATTGTCGGCGAGCAGCGGCGCCCCTCGACACCAGTGATGGCGATGCCACTGTAGCCGATGTGATGCACGATATTGTTGGTGACGAGACAGCTCACTCCAGTGATGCTGATTCCTGCCACGCCGGGAGCCCCGATGTGCTCGTGAGGCTGCTCGTTACCGTGCGTCGCGTGATGCTTCTGCCATTCAACGTCGTCGTAGCGTCCGACATTCGTAACCGTGAAGCCGTCCAGCACCGCGCCTTCATGTATTGTGACACCAGCCACTTCACTGGTACCGCCACCATCAATGATGGTTTCCTCGGCACGTTTCAGTCCGAGTTTGCCTCGTGCATCGTCTCCTCGACTGCGAACAATGACCCCATCAGTGATCTGCAATCGCTCGCGGTAAGTCCCCGCAGCAACCAACACGACATCGCCTGACCGCGCTGAGCTAATGGCTGCTTGAATCGAAGAATACGAACGAGGGACCTCCAGCGTGCTTGACGCGAGAACCCAACGCGTGCTGAAGCAGCAGATGACTCCAATGATGAGCCGCGCACATTTCGCCATGAGACACTGCATCGAAGACTCCGTAAGCAAGGTCCATTGGATGACGATGAATTCGTTCCAAGGTACCGAGCCCACGCCGCAGCATCGAGAGATTGTCAAACATCGCGTGCGCACTTCGAGCCAGAAATCGTCTCAAAGGATGAAGCGTCGACTGGGGAAAGCAGGCGCTCGTCCGAAAACGATCCCACGCAGACCGGTCTCGGCTGCTCCCCCAGTCGACACTGCCTTGCCAAAAGCAGTCGCTGTGCCAATACCGTGCTGACCCTTTAAAAGAGCCGTGATATCTCTGCATTCATAGGGATTTTCTGCACCGACCTGAGTTTGATGCGATTTGCAACACGGCTCCGCTGCGTGCTCGCTCTGCTTGCAGAGCGGGCCGCGATGCTTAGACGCTCGGCAGAGGATGCTCCGCGCGACACTGAAGCTGCGAGCATCGACGAGTCCCTTTTGGGCGAAGTTTTCACTGTCAACGAAGAACGGATTGTGACCGAAATCAATCTCTCTATTCCAAATGCCGTCTCACCCCCAACAACGAACTCATCCGCAGAGATGCGTTCGCCCCAACAGCCCCACCGGCGCTTGGGGCTTTGGATGTGCTTGCTGGTTCTCAGCAGCGTGGTGTTCGTGGGCGGAATTGTGATTTGGCTGACGTGGCGAGATCAGTTGCCTCTGACGGCGCCACTCTTTTACGCGCTGCCTCTGCCCCTCCTGGCGTTGAGCGGGCTCGTCGCCAGCGAATCGAGCCGGATGCTCGGGAGACGATTCCTGGCGCGCAGTTTATTGGGTGTCGTCGTGACTATTACGGGGATTTGGCTAACCGAAGCGTTGGCCTGGCGCGACGAACAACCGCCACGCGAGGCGATCAAATTGCTCTTTTGGAATGTGAATCGAGGCCATCTCGGTTACGCGCTGATTGCCGACGAGATTGCCGCACGAAATGCCGATGTCGTCGCACTCGTGGAGGCGACCGGAAATGGGCAACAGGTCGAGATGTGGCGGCGGCATCTCGCAGGCTATGAGATACATCGACTCGGTTCGGGCATGCTGCTTGCCATTCGTGGTTCGATGTTGGAAATGGAACCCGGACGACTGCGCGAAGCTCTGGGCTTTCGAGTGATGCGCGTGCGACTCAATCAAGGCGAGTTCGCGCTGACGATCGTCGATGTCGCCTCGGATCCTTTGCTCTCAAGGCGTCCGGCCTTTGAAAAGATCAAGGAGCTCACGGGTCGGCATCCCAAGCTGCCGCATGTGCTGGTGGGCGACTTCAACACCCCCACCGCCTCACCACTGTTCGATCTGTTGCCGACCGAATATTCCAACGCGTTCATCAAGACGGGAGTGGGCTATCGCGAAACATGGCCTATGACGAGTCCCGTGTTGCATCTCGATCAAGTTTGGGGAGACTCGCGCATTGCGTGGCATCGCTGCGAGCATGGTTGGTCGCTAAGGTCTGACCATCGGCCAGTCACCGTCGAATTCTCGTTGAAGTAACTAATCGCGGTGGTGTTTTGCTGGCGACTGATCGCGTCTCGGCTGCCGAGACGATCCGTTCTTCAATCACTGAGAGTGGTGCCAGCCACTCCACAACGATGATCTCCCGAGGCGACCGCTGCATGTCTGCCACTCCCCTCATCGCGCGACTGAATGAACTGCGGCGACGGCTGACACGGTGGATTATTCTGGAAGGCGTCAGTCACACGGCGGCCGGGATCGTCGCGATGATCGTGGTCGACTATTGGATCGACTGGTCACTGCACATGGATCGAGCGCAACGATTCGTGATGTTGCTGCTCATCGTGAGTGGCCTGGCGGCGATTGCTTATCGCAAACTGATGAAGCCGCTGCAGCAACGACTTACCGATGACGCGCTCTGCTTGCAGATTGAGGAGCAGCAACCTGACCTGAAGCAAACACTGATCAGCGCACTGCAGTTTGCCCGCGCCGAGGTTGCTCCGAGCGGCAGTTCGCTCACCTTGAGGCGTGCCACCATCGAACTTGGCAGCCGTCTCGCGGTGCGCATTGATCCGCAAACAGCGTTGGATCGTCCACGCCAGTTGCGAAATGCAGTGGTGCTAATAGTCGCTGGAGTCAGCTTGCTCGGCACTGCGATTTCGGTGGTGGCGACGGACTCGGGTGCGATTTGGTTTGAGCGCAACATACTGCTCGGTCAGCGTGAATGGCCGCAGGACATTCATTTTCATGTGCTCGGGACGACCGCCGGAGTGTTAACCCTGCCGCGCGACGAAGATTGGCCGATCGAGATTGAAGTCACCCAGGACAGTCGCCGCTGGCCACGCGAGGTGTGGATCGAGCATCGGGATTCGGGACGTCGGCAACGTACGGAATTGCTCGACGATGGTCGCCGCTTCCGAACGGATCTGGCTGGCGCGACAGCAACGACCGAATTCCGCATTGTCGAAGCTCAAGCGGCTTCCGATTGGTATCGCGTTCGGCTTGTCGATCGTCCGGCTGTGACGACCTTGCAACTGACGGTGACTCCACCGGCTTACACGCAGTTGCCGGCTGAACAACTGCCGCCAGGTGGCGGCCCTTTCCAGTTACTGAAGGGCAGTCGCCTCAGCTTGAGCGTGACTGCGGATCAGCCCCTTGATTCCGCAATCGTGAGCAACGGAACGAGACAATGGCCACTCGCTCGTCGCGTTGTCCCTGACGTTAGCAGCGATGCAGCCAGCAAATCGCTGCAGCCAGTTTTCATGCGCGCGTTGGAAGCAGAGCAACTCCACGACGGCGACTATCGCATTGACCTGACCAGCATTGAGAAACTGTGGCTGCCGGGCCGGTCAGAAGCGTTACCATTGACCTCACGCGAGCCCACGATCTTCCGACTTCGGACCGCAGTCGATCGCGAGCCGCAATTGCAGGCAAAACTGACTGGAATCGGGACGCTCGTGACGCCCCGTGCTCGGCTGCCGATCGTTGGTCAAGTGACTGACGACTTTTCGATTGTGAAACTTGTGCTTCAGCATCGCCGCCGAGCTGAGAACGACCAAGAAGACACGACCGGCGAACTGCCGATCCAGCCCCACACACCGTTGCCAACAAAAGAAACTGCATTCGCTGCCACTCTCGACATCGAGTCGCTGCAGGTCGCATCCGGTACGGCCTTGTCGTTCGTAATCACGGCGACCGACAACAACGACATTACCGGTCCTGGAGTGGGACGTTCGCCGGTCTTCCTGGCTCGCGTGGTGACCGACGAAGAGTTCCGCGCAGCACTGCTCGGTCGTGAGCGAGAACTACGCATCGAATTCGAGAAGCACATTAAGTTCGAAGACGAACTCCGCACCGATGTGTTGGCTTTTCAATCCGACGTGCGTGGACAGGCTGAACTCGCTGTCGAACGTCGCGACCAACTGGTCCGTTTTGAACGACGGCAAAAAGCAATCCGCGAAGACGTTCTCAAGCTCGCACGGAAGTTCACGGATGTTGTGACCGAAATTCGCAACAACCGCTTGGAAGATCACGACGGTCCGCTGCAATCACGTTTGCAAAGTCGCATTGCCGAGCCGCTTCAGGGGTTGCAACGTGAGAGTTTCTTACCAGCCGCAAGCATTCTCGAGCGAGCACGTCTTCGAGTTCATGTCGCCGCCGATCGAGACCGCGCGATCGGACAACTCGTTGATGCCCAGCAAAAATTGCTGGATCGCATGCGTGAGATCTTGAGCCACATGGAACAAGCAGAAGGCTTCCAAGAAGCGATCAATCAACTGCTCGAAGTACAGCAAGCGCAGCAAGAAGTCCTGAAACGAACAGAGAAAGAGAAGCAGGACGCCATTCGCAAACTGCTCGACGACAAGTAAATCGTACACACATGAAGCGATCAGTAGCGGGCTATCTTGGTGCCGCCCGCTCGAACGCACGACATCGCCTGTTGAAATTCGTGGAGTCCGTTTTCAACGTGCCCGAATTCACCGAAATGCAAGCACGATAAAATCGTGCTCCACATGTGAGTCAACAGGCTGCGAACAGCAACTTCCTCATCCCCTTCGGAGTAATTAATGACGTCCCCTCTGCGCATCCTCAGTTTTGAAAGCCGCAAAGCCGATGAGATGCGATCGCTGATTGAACGACACGGTGGTCACGCCACGATTGCTGCGGCGATGAAAGAGATCCCGATTGGGATCACGCCCGAACTGCGGTCGTTCGCGGAGCAACTGCGTGACCGGGCGTTCGGATTGGTTATTTTTATGACCGGGGTCGGAGCGGAGGCTCTGGTCGCGGCCTTAGAGACCGAGTTCTCTCGGGACGAAATTCTCGATTGGCTACGTCAGTCGCGCCTCATCGTTCGCGGTCCGAAACCGGCGGCAGTTTTTAAGAAGTGGAACGTCCCTTTCCTCGCGCGGGCCGCTGAACCCAATACTTGGCACGAAGTCATTGATGAGGTGCGCAAGATCGCAGGCGCAGGCGAACGACCACTGACTGGGCAACTCGTCGCGGTACAGGAATACGGAGCCCCTTCAACGGAGTTATATGCCGAACTTGAGCGACTCGGAGCGTGCGTGTTGCCCGTGTCGGTCTATCGCTGGTCGTTGCCCGATGATGTCGAGCCGCTCAAAGCGGCAATCCGAGCGGGTATCAACAACGAGTTCGATCTTGTGCTATTCACCACAGCACAGCATCTCGTGCATACGGTCGAAGTCGCGAACTCACTCGGCCTACAAGCCGAGTGGTTGCAAGCGCTCGGTCGCTGCGTCCTTGCGTCGATCGGCCCGACCGCAACAGAGCGTCTGCACGAGTACGGTTTGTCGGTCGCGATTGAGCCCGAGCATCCTCACATGGGACATCTCGTCAAAGCTGTCTTTGAACATGGCCCCGACTGTGTCGCTCGATCGAGAACGCTCTCACAGTGACGATGTCCGCAAGCCCGTGACGCCGCACCGCGATCGCACAGACGTACCGAAAGAGCAATGATCGTCATAGACCCGGAAGTCGTGGTTTTTGCGCGCGGTAACCAGCGGCTTTATTGTCTGCGTGGGTCAAACTAGATTCGGTCCCGACATCGACCGCCTAATCCGCTTGTGACTGCACGTCGCGAGCGCAACGGGGGACCCAATTCGTGGGGCGAATCCAATCTTGGTAGGAGTGCCTTAGCTCCGAGCCCGTCAGCTCACTCCGTCGGCGTCTAAGGTCGATCGATGTCAATTCTCTCGTGCTTGCCATAGTGAAGGTGATCAAGACGGTCGTGAACGACGCGTTGATAGTGCCTCGCACCGCAAGCTGAAATGACATGACCACTTCAAACTCCGATTCGACTGCTTCTGATTCGTCCCCTCAACAACCACCGTCCACCCCGGCAGAAATCCCGTTGCCGCATCTCACAGAAAGCGAGATGGCCCCCGAAACTGACGAGCAGGCTCGGTGGCTCAATCGGGCCAAAACGTTGCTCATTGGTAAGCCGCGCGACTTACAGGATCACTCGGTTTACGAGCATCTCTCGTTGATTGCGTTTCTGGCTTGGGTCGGCCTCGGTGCCGATGGATTGTCGTCGTCGTGCTATGGACCGTCGGAAGCGTTTCACGCGCTGCACGGTCACTCGTTCTTAGCTGTGTTCCTAGCTCTGGCGACTGTCGGGACCGTCTTTGTGATCTCGGCTTGCTACAGCCACATCATCGAAGAGTTTCCGAGCGGTGGTGGCGGCTATCTCGTCGCCTCGAAGTTGCTGGGGCGACGAGCCGGTTTGTTGTCCGGTTGTGCGTTGATGGTCGACTACATCTTGACGATCACCGTCTCTGTGGCCGCAGCTGGGGAAGCATTGTTCGGCTTCTTCGGATCTGACTGGACCTTGATGGGTTTCGCCCCGCCTCAAGTAAAGCTGCTGGCGGAGGCCGGTTTCATCGTTCTCTTGGTGATCTTGAACCTGCGCGGTGTCAAAGAATCGGTCATGGCGCTGCTCCCCGTGTTTCTGCTGTTCCTGATCACACACGCGATCATGATCGCGGGCTCGCTGGTGTTGGATGTCGGCCAGACTGGGCAAGTCATGACAAAGGTCGCCGCTGAAGTGCGGTCGTCAATCGCAGATCCATCGATCGGACTGTGGGGCATGCTGGCCCTGCTGCTGCATGCGTACTCGTTAGGAGCAGGTACTTACACTGGAATCGAAGCTGTCTCGAACAGCATGTCAGTGATGCGCGAACCGCGTGTGGCGACCGGCAAACGCACGATGACACTCATGGCCATTTCATTGTCACTCACGGCCGGCGGATTAATGCTCGCGTACCTGCTCTTCGGCATTGAAGGTACGAAAGAAAAAACAATGAACCACATTCTCACCGAGACCTTCATGGCGAAGCTTGGTTGGGGCGAGAACTGGTTTGGTAAGGGTTTCGTCTTAGCGACGATGATCTCGGAGGGCGCGTTGCTGATTGTGGCGGCTCAGGCAGGTTTCATCGGCGGTCCTCGAGCATTGGCCAACATGGCCCGCGACTCATGGGTGCCTCATTGGTTCGCCAACATGTCTGAACGGCTCGCCACACATAACGGAATTGTGTTGCTGGGAGTGTCTGCACTCGCGGCTCTCTGGGCGACGAGCGGCGATATCTCGAAGCTCGTGATCATGTATTCGATCAACGTGTTTATCACGTTCGCGCTGTCGATGATCGGGATGTGTGCCTTCTGGTGGCAGAAGCGAGTGAGTGATCCGATTTGGAAAAAGCGGTTTGCGCTGTTCGCCTTTGGCTCATTGATCTGCACGTTGATTCTTGTGGTGACGGTGTGGGTGAAATTCATCGAAGGTGGCTGGATGACGCTGCTGGTAACAGGAGCGTGCTACGCACTCTGTGAACTCATTCAACGTTACTACCGCAAGGTGTCGCAGCGGCTCAAGTTTCTCGACTCCGTGCTGACCGATCTGCCGATGTCTGGTAAGCCAAATTACAGAGAGCCGGATCCCGATTTGCCGACGGCAGCGGTGATGGTCGGAGGCTTTGGTGGCCTGGGGATTCACACCATCTATCACGCGCTAAGCACCTGGCATGGGTACTACAAGAATCTCGTGTTTGTCTCTGTCGGTGTGATTGACTCCGGCAACTTCAAAGGGGCCAGCACGCTCGAAGAGTTGCAGCGTCATACCGAGAACTCGCTCAATCAATACGTCGATCTGGCTCAGAAACTAGGCATGTCGTCAACGGCCTTCATGTCGATTGGTACGGACGCGGTGGATGAACTCGAGCACCTTTGCCGCGAAGTCAAGCAGCAATTTCCAAACGTGGTGTTCTTCGCGGGACAACTCGTGTTTCAGCGCGAGCAGTGGTACCAACGCTTGTTGCACAACCGCACGGCTTACTCGATCGAGCGGCGTCTGCATTGGGCGGGGTTGCCGATCATGATTTTGCCGAATCGTGTGAAATAGCCGACACACCGCGATTGTGAGTGACACTCGGTCGCTTAAGGAACTCGCCGTCGATGCAACTGGATGCCGCCATCATGTCGATTCAAAAACGCACCGTTGGTGGGTGCATCGACATGGGCATCATCTTTCTGCGTGAGCATCTCAAAGCCGTGCTCTCGATCACAGCTTGCTTCGCAGTGCCGTTCTGCTCGCTGACTTGGTGGCTTGTCTCTCGCCAGGATTGGACGGTGCCCGGCATCTTGCTGCTATTTGCGTTCGCATCTCCATTTCTGGGTGCCACGCTTGTCAATGAAGCTGGCCAGCGAGTGTTTGGCGATGAGTTCTCCGTCAGACGCGGACTACGCCAAGTGGGGCGTTCGTTCTTTCCGCTGGGCGTGCTGTTGATCGCGGCAAGGTGCTTCACGCTACTGGGAGCTTTGGCCTGCTTAGCGCCGGGATATCTCATCGCGACACGGTATGGGTTCTTAGCTGAGATCTTCCTGCTCGAACGTCAAAAACTTGCGAAGTACGAAGGGCGACTGAATGAACTCGAAGGAGCACTCTTTGGCGTGCTGGTCGGTCGAATGATCACCACGCTGGTCTTCTACAGCATGAGCGTGCTGTCGCTGTTTCTGATGGTTGATTTAACGAGCGGTTATCTGTTGGGAACTCCCGTGCTGATCGGTCGCGCGACGAGCTTGGAATACTTCCTCGAAGAGGTGACTCACTTACTGACGCAAGATGAGTTGGTGTTAACCGTGCTGACGGCAGTGATGTGGCTCGTCTATCCGGTGGCGCGATTGGCTTGGTTCTTTTGCTATCTCGACATCCGCATTCGGAAAGAAGGTTGGGACGTTGAACTCGACTTCCGTGTCGAGGCGCACCGAGTGGAGGCGCTGGCATGAGCACCAATCCGAGTCGCCCTGGTTTTCGTCACCGCGCGACGCCATCGAAACGGGCCGCAACGGACAAACGACGTGGCGATGCCGCAAGTCTCCGCAAACCGGAACTCTCCCTTCCCAACCCGGCAACACAGTCACTCGCAGAACCGGCAAGCGAGTGGCGACGCACGAGCAACGTGCCGCGACTACTCATGTTTGTGGTCGCGTTGCTCGTTGGAATGTCGATGGCTGTTGCCCAAGAGCAACGGGCCGCAGGCGAAGTACAGCAGACCGTGCAGCGCATTATGGCGGAGCCTGAGTTCCGGCATCTCGAACAGGAAATCATCGATGCCGACAAATCGGCAACCAAAACCGAACTGCCAAAGTGGTTCGAAGAGGTGCTGGAACGCTTCTTCAAATGGATGTTTTCTGACCGACAGTCAAACGGTGATGTGTCGTCCTTATTCGTCATCAGCGAGTTGTTGTTTTATGCGGCGATCGTGGTGGGGGTCGGGCTACTGGTCTTTCTGCTAGTGATGCTGTTGAAGCGGATTGAACCCGCGACAGTGAAGCGACCATTCAAGTTGGGCACCGACGAAGAAGCACTCCAACCAACCGTTCCACCGGGTGAATATCCCCCGTCAATTTACGAAGTCCGCGCGCTGCAATTTGCGAGCGACGGCAACTATCGCGCGGCATTGCGCGAGCTTGTGCTGGGGAGCATGAGTTGGGCTGAACGTGCCGGAATGATTCGGCATCGGCTGGGGCTGACCAACCGCGACTACGTCCGTGCCATCTGGCGTGAAGCCGAGCAACGCGAGGCCATGCTGCTGATTGTTGCAGCGTTCGAGTTGGTGTTCTTCGGCAGACGATCAGCAGAGACGAGGCAGTTTGAACGCTGCCTCGGTGCGTTTCAGCAAGCGTTCCGTGAGCAGTTCGTGGAAGCCGAGGTCACAGCTTGCGATCCAGCGATTGATGGCTAAAGGCACTGACAATGGTTGCTGGCACTCAGCGAAAGCAATCCGTCAGAAGACTTCCGAAGTCGATGAGACTTCGGAAGTCCGGCCCAGGCGAGGCCACAACAATTCTTGTCGTGACGCCTGAGGAACGACTTAAGCACCCGCTTGGAACTCGACTGGAGGTGCTCCCATGACGTGATAACCGCAGTCCACATGCACGTTCTCGCCGGTGATACCGCTCGCGAGCGGGCTCAAGAGGAACATGCCCGTGTTCGCGACTTCTTCGTGAGTCGCACAGCGACGCAGCGGAGAGAAGCCGTTGTAAAGCTTCTGCATGAGCTCGATCTCTCCAACTGCCGAGGCCGCCAACGTTCGCAGCGGACCCGCGCTCAAAGCGTTCACACGGATCTGCTTCTCAGAACCCAATTCATGAGCGAGGTATTCCACCGCCGACTCCAACGCCGACTTACAGAGCCCCATCATGTTATAGCCAGGAATCACTTTCTCACCGCCGAGGTAGGTCAGAGTGAGCATCGCTCCACCAGGAGCGATGACATCTTTCGCACGACGTGCCAACGCGATCAAGCTGAAGCAACTGATATCCATCGCCAGCTTGAAACCGTCGCGTGAGCAGTTGTAAACCGGGCCTTTAAGATCCTCGACGCTGGCAAACGCGATCGAGTGCAACACAAAGTCGAGCTGTCCATAGGTCTCTTTGGCCTTGGCGAAGACAGTATCGACATGCTCGTCGTTCGAGACGTCGCAAGGCATGACCAGCTTGGGATTCTGAGCATCGACGAGCTGACGTAAGCGGCGTTCGTTGCGAGGCCGCTCGGGATCTTTGTCGGGGAGGTGCGTGAAGCCGATATCCGCTCCCTCTGCCGCCAACTTTTCAGTGATGGCCCAAGCGATCGACCGCTCATTCGCGATCCCAAACACAAGGCCCTTTTTGCCCGTCAACAGTCCCATGATGTGTCATCCTTCCCAGAAAAAAGCAGCGCTGGCAACTCGAAAAAGCCAGCGAAATTCGGCGACGTTACAGTGAGCGGGACGATACCGGTTGCCCCCCACACCAGCAACCAGCGTCACGGAGGCAACGGCTCATGGGATATCATCGCGAACCGATCACGATGACCCGCCGACTCGACTTCCTTGAACGGCACGCCGTTGCGGCATACTCATCGCCGATCGTTATTCGTTGCCTCTTGCTCCAAGCCGAACATGCCTCAACACGCTCGCCAATATTGGCTCTTCAAGTCGGAACCCGACGCTTACTCGATCGACGATTTCGCGCACGACAAGCGGACTCATTGGGATGGAGTGCGGAACTATCAAGCTCGCAACTTCCTCCGCGACACAATGCAGGTTGATGACCGAGTGCTGTTCTATCACAGCAATGCCGAGCCCATGGCCATTGTTGGCACAGCGAAGATTGTGAGAACTGGATACCCCGACCATACAGCCTTCGATCCACAAGATTCGCATTACGACCCCAAGAGTAAGCCCGACGAACCCACGTGGTTCATGGTCGATATCGAGTACCTGCAAACCTTCCCCGAGCCACTGACGCGCGACCGACTTCGCGAAGACAAAGTCGCTGCCGGGATGATGCTGCTCAAGAAGGGCTCGCGGTTGTCCGTGCAGCCAGTCACTGCTGACGAATGGAAAGCGATCCATCGTTTAGCGAGTGTCAAAGAGAGATAAACGCAGCCGTCCTGACTGGTTCGCCCTCAGCCTGAGCAGAGACTCAGCCACTCCTCATTCCTGACTCCATCTCCTTCTCAAGGTGCTTGTGATGCCGATCACTCGACTGGCCCGTGTGCCATTGGCTCTCTTTATGGTCGTGGCGATGAGCTCGATTTCGGGCGCTTACTTTTGGGTGCGCGAATGGAAGAGCGGCATCCTGTGGCCCGAGCCACCGATTGTCACTCCGGGCACTGTGACGACCGCGACGGCTCCGTCGGACGCAATCGTGCTCTTTGACGGCGCAGATATGTCAGCCTGGAACGGTGGAGACCACTGGCTCGTTGCTGACGGTGTGGCTACGGTCGCCAAGACTTCAATCACCTCCAAGCAATCGTTCGGCGATTGTCAGTTTCACCTGGAGTTCGCGACGCCAGCGGAAGTGAAAGGCTCGGGGCAAGGTCGTGGCAACAGCGGCATCCATTTCATGGGTCGGTATGAGTTGCAGATTCTTGACTCGTTTCAAAACACGACCTACTTCGATGGCCAATGCGGCTCGATCTATAAGACTCAGCCGCCGAGCGTGAATGTGTGCCGAGGTCCTGGTGAGTGGCAGAGTTACGATGTGATTTTCACGGCTCCTCGTTTCCATCGTGACGGCCGCGTGAGCAGCCCGGCGTTTGTGACGGTCTTGCAGAACGGCGTGTTGATTCACAATCACTTGGAGTTGAAAGGGAATACTTCCTACACCGAACCTCCCCGTTACACACCACACCGCGACAAGGAACCGATCAGCATTCAGCATCACGGCAATCCCGTCCGCTTCCGCAACATTTGGGTCAGGGAAAACATCGCGCCGCTGGTCGGCCAGCAACTAGGCGGAGCGACCGAACCGCCCGCGTTACCCGATGATGCTCGGGATTGAGCGCGCACATGCGGGGCATTCCTCGAACTACGAGACCGTTCGGCGATATTGATCGCCGGAGTCGCTCTCGTCCCGCGACCGGCTAGATTGCCTCGCCTAATGGTCGGTTTGCGACCGTGCATTGTTCCTCTCACCCAATTAATTTCATGAAGACCCTCGAAAAATTCTCCCTTGGTGTCGGCGATCGATTTGCTCATCAGGCGAAGGCTCAGTTGCGAGCTTGCCAGCTCATCACAGCGGACGGCGTCGAAGTCGTTCCCGTCTGGAACAAGTCCAATCGCGAGCACACTTTTATCGGTTCAGAGCCATCGTCCGTCTGGCAAGCCGCTCAAGAGGCAGTCCATTCGCTGCATTGGAAGAGTGGTTGGCACGTCGATGCGGATCACATTCGACTCGAAACTGTGGACCGCTTTATCCCGTACTCAGACTTCTTCACGATAGACGTCGCAGATTCGATCGGTAAGGCGGCTCCTGGCAACAGTGTCGCTCAGTTTGTGGAACGGCATTCGGAATTGGTCGGCACGTTGTCCATCGCCGGCATCGAATCGGCTCTGACAACAACGCGGGCCGACATCGAACGCATCGCGGCGAAGTACCTCTTTGCCGTGCAAGAAGCCGCTGTGATCTATCGGCACATCGCTGCACAGAAAGGTGCCGACAACATCATCGCGGAAGTCTCGATGGACGAGACCGACGAGCCGCAAACTCCGCCGCAGTTGCTGGTCATTTTGGCCGCGCTCGCGGACGAGCAAGTCCCCGTACAGACCATTGCCCCGAAGTTCACAGGGCGATTCAACAAGGGCGTCGATTACGTCGGCGACCTCGTGCAATTCGAGCGTGAGTTTCATGACGACCTCGCTGTCGTCGCACATGCAGTCAAGCAATACGGCTTGCCACCGACGCTGAAGCTCAGCGTGCATAGTGGCAGCGATAAGTTCTCGCTCTATCCCATCATCCGTCGCACGCTGCCTAAGTTCGGAGCTGGTTTGCATCTCAAGACTGCGGGGACCACTTGGCTCGAAGAATTGATTGGACTTGCGGAAGCCGGTGGCGAAGGACTCGCACTCGCAAAAGAGATTTATACCGACGCCATCGAGCATGTTGACGAGTTGTGCGCTCCGTATGCCTCGGTGATCAACATTGACCGCGCGAAGTTGCCGACTGCCGCCGAGGTCGCTGCATGGAGTAGCGATCAATACACCGGAGCCTTACGGCACGAGCAGCAAGACCTGCGGTTCAACGCCAGCTTCCGCCAGTTGTTGCATGTCGGTTTCAAGCTCGCCGCGAAGAAAGGGCAACGGTATCTGGACCTGCTAAAGGCCAACGAAGCAATCGTTGCTAAGAACGTGACCTACAACCTTTATCAGCGTCACTTGCGACCGCTGTTTGTCGGATAACGATCGTCGCCTTGCCTCAGGAACCCCTCGCGATGCGCGTGCTGAGTTACAACATTCATAAAGGCATTGGCGGTCGCGATCGGCGTTATCGACTCGAACGCATTGTCGAAGTCATCGCGTCTCAGAATCCCGACTTCGTGTGCCTGCAAGAAGTTGATCGCGATGTGCGCCGTTCGAAGCATGACGACCAACCACGTTTGCTCGCGGAGTTGCTCGGAGTTGCCGACTCGTTCTTTCAGCTCAATGTGAAGCTTAAGAGCGGCGGTTACGGCAATTTGATTTTGTCCCGGCATCCAATCGTCGAGCGACACAGCATCTCGTTGCGATTGTGGTTCAAGAAGCCGCGAGGGGCTCAAGTCGTGCGCGTCCAGACCCCCGAAGGCCAACTACAACTCGTTAATTGGCATTTGGGATTGGCCGAGTTCGAGCGGGGTTGGCAGGCCAAGAAGCTGTTGACTCATCATCACATTCAACAGCCAGCCGCGCTGCCCACGGTCGTTATTGGCGACACTAATGATTGGCGAAACTCACTCCGTCGCGGCGCCTTGGCCGAACATGGCTTCGAGCAAGTCACGCATCCCATCTCGAAGTTCCGGACATTCCCCGCCTGGTTACCGATGGGATCGTTGGACAAGGCCTTCGTACGTGGCATCACGGTGCATGATGCCCGAGCCGTTCGCACGCCGTTGTCGCACACCGCATCTGATCATTTGCCGTTGGTCATCGACTTTAGCTTGCGATGACAAACTATCCTGAGTGCAACGTCATTCCGAAAGCACGCCTCATGAGAACACTCGCTGGCAAGACGTTGTTGATTACCGGAGCTACGCGCGGGATCGGACTGGCGATCGCGCGACGAGCAGCGCGAGACGGGGCCAATGTTGCGGTACTGGGTAAGACCGCGGAACCGCACCCGACGCTGCCGGGGACGATCGATTCAGCCGTCGCAGCGATTGAAGCCGCCGGTGGTCGAGCGATCGGTTGCGTCTGCGATGTTCGCAGTGACGCACAAGTCCTGGCGGCGGTCGAGCAAACCGTCGCGGCCTTTGGTGGCCTCGATATTGTCGTCAACAACGCCAGTGCGATCTTTCTTTCCGACACATTGCAAACGCCGATGAAGCGGTTTGATCTCATGCAGCAGGTCAATGTGCGGGCCACGTTTCTGGTCAGTCAGACATGCTTGCCGCACCTACTCAAGGCTACCAATCCGCAAGTGTTGAATCTGGCTCCGCCGATCGACATGGCACGAGGTTGGTTTGCTCCCACGTTGGCTTACACACTGGCCAAATACGGGATGAGCTTATGCGTGTTGGGCATGTCGCAAGAGTTCGCCGCACGCGGCATCGCTTTCAATGCGTTGTGGCCAAAGACGGGCATCGCCACATCCGCCGTACAGAACTTGCTCGGTGGTGAGCACGCGATTGAGCGGTGCCGCCATCCCGAGATCGTTGCTGACGCAGCGTGGGCAATCCTGACGCGCGATAGTCGCGCTTGCTCCGGCAATTTCTTCATTGACGAAGAGGTGCTCCGCCAAGAGGGAGTGACCGACTTCACACGCTATGCCGTCAATCCTGAAGTTGAATTGATGCCCGACTTCTTCGTCGATGAGCCGGACTTAGCGCAGTTGCGAGCCATGTTCGGGCCGTTCGCGAGATCGTCATGATCGAGTAGGCCACTGACGACAAAGGGCGGCAGCGCTCACCGCTCAGTCATCGCGCGAGGCTTCCGGTTGCACCGAGACGATGTCGCGAAAGTTCGGCGTCACACGCATGCCTTCTACGAGGCTTGTTTCTGGAGCAAGCACGACAGAGTCACCCTCTTTTAAGCCCGCAGTAATTTCGACGCGTTCATCGTTCATAAGACCAGTTTCAATGGTCTGCTTGCTCACCAAACCAGCGTTGATCGCGAACACTTGCCACTGTCCATCCGCAGCGCGGAAGACTGCCGAACGCGGAATCACGAGTGCTTGGCTTTTGTGATTGGTGATGACTCGCACTCGCACGCGATATTCGGGGCCCAGCCCGCGTTCGCGTCGCAGGCGTTCGAGCGTCGCCGCGTCAAAGCCAATGATGACGCGCACACGTTGCTGCTCCACGCCCAACGAACTGATCTTCGTAAAGCCCGACGGGTAGATCCGCTTCACGCGGCCTTTGGCCGGCGTCGGTCCAATCGCCGGGCCCGAGATTTCGACCGGGTCTTGCGGCTGAATCGCGACGACCTCCTGACTGAGAATGTCGGCTTCGATCTCCAGATCTTCCAAGCGTCCGACCGTCAGCAACACAGTGCCGCCTGGTGTGCGTTTCTCATCACTCACCAATCGTTCCAAGACCACTCCGTCGACGGGACTCGTCAGCACACCGCGTTTGGCGTCGACCGTCGCTTGTTCAAACTTCACTTGCGCCTCGGCCAATTGCTTATCGAGGACGGCGTGCGTCAGTTCTTTACGTTTGATCGTCTGCCGAATGGAGGTTGGCTCGAGTTCCGCAGCCAGCTTGCCAGCTTCGAGCGATCGCAGTTGCAGCACATCATGCTGGTACTGCATTGCGGCATCGACTTGTTCGAGTTGGGCTTTCTCGAACTCCTCTTCGGTCTTCACGTTGCCTGCACGGAGTCCCTTCACGCGACTCAGATTGCGACCCGCTAATTCCAGCTTGGCTTTGGCAGACTCAGCGCGCGCTCGTGCCGCTTCGACGGTATGCGTCGTTGATTCGACAGTACGTTCCGCGCGTTCGAGCGATGTCGTTTCTAAGCTGACATCGTCGTTCTCGGTGATGGTCGCTTCGAGCCGTTCGACGGCAGCGAGCACGGCTCGACCCGCGAGTTCGAGATCCTTCGGGACGACCTGCGCGACGATTTGACCGCGCTTGACCGGCGTGCCTTCCAGCAACTCGATCGCTCCGATGCGCGCGTCATAAGGCATCGTGACTTGATAGATCTGAGGCAACCGCGTCTTGGCACGTTCTTCCACGAACTCTTGAATGGGACCGCTCGCAACGCGAGCCGCTTCCACCGGCAACCCACTCCGCGGCACAAGCAGGACGAGCGCCAATCCCGCAACCAATACGGCTGCGGCGATAAGGACTTTAAGTTTCACGTTTCAACTTCATTGATGAGCGAGACAAACCCAAAACACAGCGGCACCGTTTATGACGGCTTCGCGCGTCGCCGTCACGCAATTGCCGAGTCGTCACGGTGGCCATGTCGGCGGCGAATCATTCCACGATGTCGAGCGGCAGTAAGCTGCTGCCGAAATGCATCGCTTCGTCTTCGATCACGCCGACCGTAAAGAGTCGCAAGAAGTGGACTCGGCCCAAGGGAGCATCATCGTTAATCACGATCTGAAGCGTGCCTTTGTCCGACTGCCCGACGAATGTTTCGCCGCGACCACGCAAGCCCACGATGTCGGTCACTCGTCCTGGAGTTGCCAGTTCGGTGTGCATCTTGCCAATGAAACCGTTGATTCGCTGAGCCGAATACGGCACGCGAATCGTCTCACCGCGTTTGGCTTTGGTGACGGCAAAGGGGTCAACTTCCACAAGGAACGCGGGCGACTTGATGTCGAAGCTGATGGCGTTGCTGTGAACCTGCACAACTTCTGTTTTCCCATTGGCTGCGGGCACCGTGGTCTCGGCCTTAACAGTCAACGAGTACCGACCAACAGGCAATGTCGGCGGCAGATAGAAGCTGAGATATCCCTTCTGCTGCCCTGCGGGGATGACCGCCGTTTGATTCAAGATGGCATCCGGCACGCCGCTGCCGATCAGCTTGACGTCGGCTTGATGAGCGATGTCTTGTCGCTCGATCTGCACGGCGACATCGAGCACTCCGCCGGGTGAGCGCTGCACACGCAATTTGCCATAGAGATGATGTTCGAGAATCTCATCTGCATCGGCAGTGATCCGCAGCGGCGCAGCGCCAGTGATCGCCACGGGCAGTTGTGAAGCGAGCCTTCCCCAACCAGTCGGCGTCCCCATCCGGACGATGGTTCCGAGACGCGCGTCGCGGCGACGTGAGCCGGTGCTGGCTACGAATTTGAGTCGGCTCACTTCAATCGTCGCGTTGCGATCTGCTGACACGACGAGCGTCGCGTGGTCGACATGGGGACCCAGTGCGATGGCGCTGCACTCCAGGCCGGATGGCAAATCAAGGGGCTCAATGTGAATCACGTCGTGCCAGCCACGTCGGCGGAAGGCGAAGACATCCAGCACTTCGCGTCCATTACGTTTGAGATTGAACCCCGCAAGATCGTTGCGGCGCGGCACGACGACAACCTGTAAGTCGGGTTCTTCGCGCCGCACGCTCAACCGATACGCACGCCGCGCGTCGGCTTGTTGTCCGCCGAAGAGATTGCGGAGCGCGATCAAATAGCGACCGTCGCTCGGGCAGACCCAGCGTCCAGACGGATCGAGATGTGCGGTCGGAAACTGACCGCCGCTGTTGCGAACCTCGTCACCAAACTGAACGAGTAACTTCGGTGCCAGCGAGGGGCCACCTTCGTAGACGCTGAGCTGCAAATCAACGGGTGCTGAGAGTCGTTTCCCGAGGGCTTCGAAGAACAACACTTCCCCGCGCCGAGCTGTGAACGCGAACCAATCCTGTTCGTCACCACGGCTGAGCTGACCACTGACTTCACACGGAACGGCCAGTTCTTGAGCAGTTAACGGCGTCTGAATGTCGGCACGGCTAGCGACGACTGGGACATCGCTAAGCCCTATCAAGATGGGACTCGCGCTGCCGGGAAGATGAAACGGAAACGACTCGCCAGCGAGTACGACTTGCGCGGGAGCCAATCGCAGTGGCAACGGCCAGACGTCGTGCGCCAACGAAGCCGGAATCTCAACCTCCAGTTGGTCGAAGCCAGGTCGTTCTAGAGCAGGAGATCCATTTGGTGGCAAAGCTGAGCGCGTCGCCCCTGGCAGATTCCATCCGAACAACATCACGCGCGAAGACTTGCCACGCTCTACGACATTCGGAATCGAGAAAGCAACGCGCGGGCCAACGTCGATATCGAGCCGGTAGTAATGCTCACCACTCGTCGAAGAGATCAGATCACTCACGCGCACGACGTACGTTCCGTCCTCCGGTACGAGCAGATCTATGAGCGGGTCTACTCCGTGATAACCGCGACTGACACCGACACGCCTCCCTTGGCGATCAAAGACTTCCAGCACCGCCCGCAACCGCGAATCAATCCGCTCGGCGGCGCAGTCGATGACGACGCGCTGGCCACGCTGAGCCTCGAAGCGATAGTGATCGACATCGTTGGCTTTCTCGATGCGGCCATTGACGACACAACTCAGTCCGACTGGCGGCGCCATCATCGCCGTATCATTGGGTTCGACCTCAATGACCTCTTCTCGGTTACTGATAACGAACGATCGCGGCGCACTGACTCCGTTGTCTCCCACGGCCCACAAGTCATAGCTCCCCGGCAAGGTGTGTGCGGGCATCGTCAGCCGGAAGCGACTGGCATCGAGTCGCTCGCTACGAACTCCGTCGGCGTTTGTCAGCAACGCCTTAATCGCCTGCAAGTTGCCGCCGCTGATCGTCACATCTACAGATTTTCCAGCCCGGCCTCCCAGCGGATAAACCGTCGTGAGCGTCGGCGGTGCTTGAGCATTCGCCAGTTGCCCACTCAGCAAGCCGGTCAACACCGTCGCTGCCGCGACACAGACGACACAGTATTGGCGGAAAGTCATCAACGACCCTTTCGAAGGCTCTCATCCGCGTGACCGAGATCAGTGGAACGGGATTGATGTAGCAACTTCAGCAGGCTGAAAGCGATCGTGTGGCAACGGGTTTCACCAAAGAGTTTTCGCCACCACCACTGCGAAGTTGACGGCGAGGAACGGTCGTTCTCAGCTATCACTCGGTGTTTGATGAATCCCATCGCACTCACAGCGCGGAATAACTCATGAAGACAACTCTCGTTTCGACTCCGACATCTCGCTGCCGTTGGGGAGTCGCCCGCCGTGACATCACTCCGCCCGTGGGCATGTATCACCGTATGTGGGGCGCGGCTAAGCACGATCGCTCCACGGGAATCCATCGACCGCTCGTCGCCGATGCTGTCGTTATTGAATCCAACGGAGGCAACGCGCAGCGGCATGTCGTTGTGACGCTTGATCATTGTCTATTCCGACCGCCGGAGATGAATGCCGTCCGGGCCCGCGTGTGTGAGTTGCTGCAACTGCCGTCCGAACGACTGACGATGCTGTTTTCTCACACTCATGCGGCAGGACTGCTGACACGCGAGCGGTCTCACTTGCCAGGCGGCGACTTGATTGGCCCCTATCTCGACGCTCTGCCTGGTCGCATCGCCGAGGCCGTCACTGCCGCGATCGCGAATTTGCAGTCGGTCATCCTGACTTACGGTTCTGTCGATTGCCGCATGGGACATCATCGCGATGCGTTCGATGAAGCTGCCGGAATCTTCGTCTGCGGATTCAATCCTGATGTCGACTGGTCGCTGCCGGTGCAGACAATCCGTGCAACGAACCCTCACGGCCAACACATTGCAACGGTGGTCAATTACCCGTGCCATCCAACCACGCTGGCTTGGGAGAACACACTCGTGAGCCCGGACTACATTGGGGCACTGCGTGAGACCGTCGAAGCGGCGACCCAGGCTCCCTGCGTCTTCCTACTCGCTCCTTGTGGAGACATCGGCCCGCGCGAGGACTATGTCGGAGATGTTTCCGTCGCCGACCGCAATGGTCAGCAAGTCGGCTATGCCGCGTTGCAGGCACTGGCCGCGATGCCACCAGCCGCACACGACTTTCACTACATCGGTCCAGTCTTCTCGGGAGCAACCCTTGGTGATTGGCGTTACCAGCCTCAAACGGATGAGCACGCGGCGCGCACCACGCAGTTCCAGGTTCGACGCCTCGAAGTCTTGCTGGATTATTTGCCGGGACTGCCAACAGTGGCCGCCGTGCAGCACGAGATGACGCAACTCACGACCGACGAACAAGCCGCTGCCGACCGAGGCGACGCAACCGAAGTCGCGCGATTGCGAGCGTTGATCGAACGCAAGCGGCGGTTGATCGAGCGTGTGCAACCTTTGCCGCCGGGTCAGTTTCCGTATCTGGTCGAATTGTGGCACCTTGGCGATGCCACTTGGATCGCGGTCGATGGCGAGCCGTATTACGCCGTGCAATCTGAAGTGCAGCGCCGCTTTCCTCATCGCACGCTGATCTTCATGACGCTCTCGAACGGTGCGTTGGCGAGTTACATTCCCACGCGCGAGGCATACTCCAAATCGCTCTATCAAGTGGAAGTCGCGCACCTTGCTCCGGGAAGTCTCGAACGCGTCATTGACGGGATCTGCGCGGCATTGAGTGAATAAAAATGAAGGCGGCATAGCGTCTGCAAACGGGGCTTTTCAGAAGCCATAAAACAGTCACTTTGGATGTCACCCCACAGCTTGTTTCGGCGCGGATAGCGAAGCGGAATCTGTCCCGCTAAGTTCCCGACCGCCTTGCAAGAGGCACCGTGACAAAGTCGTGGTTCGCAGCCGAACCAACGCCATGGCATGAGTCGCTCACTCTTGCCCGCAAGCTTGACTTGCTTTCGGAACTACGCCCGCGAGCCCGCGATTTAGTGGCGGCTCGTCTTCATCAATCGCTGTCTGCATGAAAGGAAAATGAATGAGCAATGGCTTGAATATCTCGTCGTCCGGAGCTTTGGATTTGCTGTCGTTGGGAGCCCTTGTGCATCGCCTCGACCCCGGCATCATCCCGTTCCGCAAAGCCAATAAATGCGACATTCATGTCAGCGGCGGTGAGTTCAATGTGGCCGCTAACTTGTCCGACTGCTTCCGCCTCAACACCGGCATCGCGTCGGCGATGGTGCAGTATCCAATTGGCGATTTGATCAACGAACGAGTGCGCGCGATGGGCGTGAAGTCGTTCTATCGCTACTTCGATCACGACGGCGTGACGGGACCGAACATGGCCTGCGTCTTCAGCGATCAAGGGCTTGGTGTGCGCGCTCCGGTGGTGTTCTACAACCGTTGCAACGAGGCCGCCGCACAACTCAAGCCTGGCGACTTCGACTGGAAGAAGATCTTCGCCGGTGGCGTTCGCTGGTTCCACAGTGGCGGCATCTTCTCGGCGTTGTCCCGTACCACTCCGGAACTTGTGATCGAAGGCATGAAAGCCGCGAAGGCAGCGGGCGCGGTGACCTCGTTTGATCTCAATTACCGCGAAAAATTGTGGAAGATCTCCGGCGGTCTCGACACGGCTCAGCAAACGTTGCGACGCATCGTTGAGAATGTCGATGTGCTCGTTGGCAACGAGGAAGACCTGCAAAAAGGGCTCGGAGTTAAAGGCCCCGAAGTGACCGCGAAGACAGAGTCAAAACTCGATCCGACGACCTTCTTTGGAATGATGGAGAACGTCCGCCAGCAATTCCCGAACGTGAAAGTCGTGGCCACCACCTTGCGCGAAGTGCATACGACGAATCGTCATAGTTGGAGCGCGGTCGCCTGGATCAATGGTGAAACGCATGTTGCTCCCACTTGCGAACTCGATGTCTATGACCGAGTCGGCGGCGGCGACGGGTTCGCGGCGGGAATGATCTATGGCTTGTTGAGCGGCGCATCGAACGAGCAAGCCGTGCGTTTAGGGTGGGCTCATGGCGCGTTGCTGACGACGTTCCCCGGCGACACCACGATGGCGACCGTCGAGCAAGTGCAAGCTTTCGCGAAAGGTGGCTCAGCACGCATTCAACGCTAAGAGCATGAACTCAGGCAGGTGCAAGGCCACTTGGAGCCTCGCCTGCCGGTCTTGATAAGAACCAGAGTCCGTAGGTGGGCAGCACGTCCAGCCTACGGACTTTCATGGGGTACGTTATCAACGTTGCCCAGATTTATTGAGTTTTGAGCACGATCAAATCGTGCTCTACGTGCTTTCAACGAACTGCTAAGACACCGAGACTTCACGTCTCGCTAAGACTCGACGTTGGCCCAGACCACGACTTCAACAGCGGCATCCAGTGGCAATTCGCTGGCCCCCACGGCAATGCGTGTATGCCGCCCGATGTCGCCAAAAACTTCGGCGATCAAGTTCGAGGCGCCATTCATCACCGTCGCGTGCCCGTGAAAACCAGGCGCAGAATTCACATAGCCTTCGACACGCACCACTTGAGTCACTCGCTCCAACGAGCCAACAGCCGCTTTGATCTGAGCGAGCGCATTGATCGCCGCGAGACGTGCCGCTTGAGCGCCTGCCTCCACTGTCAGTGGGCCGCCCACCTTGCCGGTAAAGGACAACGTCTGGCCCTCAAATGGCAACTGCCCACTGGTCACCACAAGGTTGCCAACTTTCACGACGGGCACATAGGCCCCGACTGCCGCCGGAGCAGAGGGCAACTCGATCCCAAGAACCTTCAGACGCTCTTCGATCACTGACGACATCATCGACTCCTGACAAAATCGCGAAGCACATGCGAACCAGAACTTATTGTAATACGGATCGCAGAAAACAGTCGCGCTGAAGGTGAGCCGCCGGCGCTAGCCGCGGGTCTTGGTTTTCTCGCCCGACGCTAGCGCGTTCGGCTCACGTCGGAGCGCAGGTATTTCCTGCGATCCGTATTAGTCGGCTAACCAGCAAGGCGACCGATGCCATAGCCACGACCGAGACGAAAGGGCCGTAATGTCCCTCTCGGCAAATGTCGCGTCGTGCTGATTCGTCTTGATAAGCACAGTCGCTTACTGATCGAGTTGGCTCGTCGGATTGCTGCAGACTTATCAGTGTGAGACGAAGTCTTCAGAATCCCCGTCCGACTGTTTCCCCCGCTCGGTCATGGCAACAAGCTATGCCCCCCGCCCTCTCGCTTCGCGTATCTGCTTCGACTCGGAGTCCCACCCATGCGCCGCTCATCGCTCGCCGAGCCGCTCTTCAGGCTGTTTCAGCCAGCACTCGCTGGCATCGGGATCGGCCTATCGGCGTTAATCATCAGCGGTTGTTCGAACAGCCAGCCGATCTCCGCTGCCAAGCCGGAAACTGAAGCTCAAATGGTCGAAGTCCCCAAAGTGGAGGTCGTCAGACTCGCGCCAACACATTGGCCAAGAACCATTCGCACTCAAGGCAGTCTCATCGCCGATGAGCAATCCGTGGTGGGAGCGAAGGTCGCCGGACGCGTCGAAGCGATCCCTGCTGAATTTGGAGATAGCGTTCGCGTCGATGACATCCTCGTACGAATGGACACGGCGGACCTGGAATTGAAGGTCATGCAAGCCGAAGCCTCTCATGCTCAAGTGTGTGCCGTTATTGGACTCAAACCCACAGACGACCTCGACAAAGTGAAGAAAGAGAACTCGCCAATCGTGAGGCAGGAAAAGGCGTCGTTGGCAGAGGCCAAAGGCAGCCTTGCGCGGGTGCAAAAGCTCGAACGTGAGGACGCCGCGACACTCGCTCAAATCGAGGCGGCTCAAGCCGAAGTCGATATCGCCGAGGCCCGCTATCAGGCGTCATTTAACGCGGTCGAAGAGAAGATTGCGACGATTCGTATTCGTCGCGCTGAGTTGTCTCTGGCAAAGCAGTTGCTCGCGGACTCAACAGTGCAGGCACCATTCGCCGGATTGGTGCAACAGCGGCATGTGGCTCCCGGAGCATTTGTGACGGTTGGGCAACCGATCGTCACTTTGGTCCGCATCAACCCGATTCGCTTCCGAGGTCAAATTCCCGAACGCATGGCGTTGCACTTGAAAGTTGGGCAAGCCGTCCAGATTCAATTGGAAAACGAAGACCGACCACGCCGTTCGGTCGTGAAGCGCATCAGTCCAGCACTCGATGAAGAGACGCGCTCTCTGGCCTTCGAAGCAGACCTACCGAACGACGACGCAGCGATGCGAGCCGGACTGTTCGCTACTGGAGCGGTCATCATTCAAGACGATGCGCAGGTCATCGCCATTCCATCTGAAGCCGTCATCGAATTCGCGGGGGTCGAGCGAGTATGGAAGATCGTCGACGGTGAGGCGCGCGAAGTGTTGATCCGTACGGGGCAAAAGCGAGCAGGACAAACCGAAGTGCTCAGCGGCCTCGCGGTCGGCGACGAAATCGTGGTGAAGTCCAAAGCGCTCAAGGCGGGCAAAGTCGAAGTCGTCAGCCGCATGACGATGGAAGAAGCTTTCGCAGTGCGCGTTGATCCTGACGCTGCCGCTCCCAGTGAATGAAACGGCGACGCAGAAAAGAAAGAGATTCCACTGACGACACCAAAGATAAAGCTTCTCGCTTTTCAGCATTGGACTGCGGTGCAGGATCACCGCAGTCCAATGAAAAGCGTGGCGCTGCTAGGCCTTCGCCAACTTCTGAGCAACGCGTTCGAGCAAATCTTTTGACTTACGAATGCCGACGGCTTCCTCAGCCTTCGTGCCTTCGTACTCGATGCCGACATAGCCGTGATAACCAGCGGCCAAAACGATCTGCATCATCTTGAGGAAGTCAGTTTCTTTGCCGGAGCGAGTGTCCGTCGTCACGAAGGGCTGAGCGTCATCGAAGTCATAGGTCTTCGCACTGACTGCCTTCGCGAATGGCATGAGTTCGGTCACTCCTAAGTACCGGTCGTACCACTCGTTCTTCTGACGATCGATGCCGAAGTTGCCGAAGTCCGGCAGCGTGCCGCAGCGCGGATGGTTGACGAGCTTCATGACCTCCGAGAGCCACTTGCCATTCGACGACAACCCGCCGTGATTCTCGACGATCACATTGAGTCCATGCTTGTCGCCAAACTCACTCAAACGTCGCAAGCCATCTGCCGCGAGCTTGACTTGCTCCTCATAACTGCCCGAACTGGCAGCGTTGACACGGATGGAATGACAACCGAGGAACTTTGCGGCCTCGATCCATTTGTAATGGTTCTCGACGGCTTTCGTGCGTTTGGCCGCATCGGGATCGCCGAGGTTGCCCTCGCGATCACACATGATCAGCAAGCTCTTCACGCCTTCGCCCTCGGCGCGCTTCTTCATTTCGGCAAGGTACGATTGGTCGGTGGCCTTATCGAAGAAGAACTGATTGACGTACTCAATCGCGTCGATGCCGAACTCTTGCTTGGCTGTTTTCGCGAAGTCGAGGTTATCAAGCTTCTTGCCAAAGATGGCCTTATGCAGCGACCACTGCGCCAACGAAATCTTGAAGAGCGGTTTCTCGTCAGCGCCGTGTGCTGGAAAGCCCGCACCCGCGAGCATCAAACCTGCACAAGCTAGAGAACCTTGACGCAGAAACTCACGACGATTCACACCATTCATGGAAAGGCTCCTCAAGTTGGAAGTAAGACCGAAACGCGCAGAATCATAACGGCCAATCGGCGCTTCGAAACTTGTGAGAGAGCGATCACTGTTGCACGACAACGCAGCCAGAAAAGGACTTTGACATGACAACTGCCATCGGCGAACTGATTCCGATTTCAACACTGGCTTGTGAGGACGAGGCTGACGAGGCCATTCAACTCATGGATCAACGCCACATCGTGTCAACAGTCGAGTCGATCGGTGAGATCCGCGCGGCGGATGGCAGCGAGCCGGCTCGGACGGTGTTCTTGCTGAAGGTTGCTCCCGAGCAAGCTGAAGTGGCACGCGAGATCTTACGCTCCGTCGGGTTGTTGCATCAGGACGGACAAGGTTGGCACTGCACGACCTGTGGAACCTCGGTCGAGCGCAGCTATCAAGCTTGCTGGTCGTGCGGCACTCCGCGCGATGGAGCCGTCTCGTTCGATCTGCCTGTTGTGGGAGCGGCGTCGGGAGGTAGTTGTTCGACCGGTGGTTGTGGCACTGGGTGTGGCTGCGGGCCAGCCATCGTCGATGTCGAGATCCCCGCCGAGTTGCAGTCCGTCATTGAAGAAAACGACCGCCTCGCTAAGCAAGCTTGTGTCACAGCAGCGATCAGCTTGCTCGTGCCTCCGGTTGCTGTGGCATCGACTTGGCTGATCGGCAAGACACTCGTACGACCGCTAAGTTCTCACGGCACGCAGCAGTTCTATACCGCGATCGCGATGACCTTCGTGTCGATCGTTGAAGCCGGTGTGTTGTGGAACATGTTCGGCGCGTCATTGCTGGGGTCATAGCCAAGACCAACCGCGAAAGCTCACTGGTGCGTCTTTTCCGCATCCCATTGGATTCAGGAACTCTCTTGTGCATACGTCTTTGGTGTGTGGTGCGTGTGGGCTAGAGCATGACATCCATCAGCCGCAGAACCTTTGCGGCCAATGTCAGAAGCCGCTGTTGGCTCAATATGATCTGGCGGCCTTACAAGGCCGCTTGACGCCAGAGGTCATCCGGCAGCGCACCGAACGATCGATGTGGCGCTTTTGGGAAGTGCTGCCGGTCGAGCGTCCTCAAGATGCGGTTTCGTTGGGAGAAGGGCTCACGCCCTTTCTGAAGTGTCAACGGCGCGGCGTGTTCGAACCCTTTCGACAGCTCTTTATCAAGGACGAAGCCTTCAATCCGACCGGCAGCTTCAAAGCTCGTGGCATGTCCGCCGCGATCACGCGGGCTAAGGCGCTCGGCATTCGGCACGTCGCATTGCCGTCCGCCGGTAATGCCGCCGGCGCAGCGACGTCGTATGCCGCCTGCGCGGGAATGCGTTGCTCGATCTTCGTTCCCAAGGACACTCCCCCGGCCAACATCATCGAGTGTGAAGTCGGCGGCGCTGAGGTCACGCTTGTGAATGGACTGATCAGCGATTGCGGTCAGCGCGTGCGCGATGGCAAAGGACAGTTTGGTTGGTTCGACCTGTCGACATTGAAAGAACCATTTCGCGTCGAGGGCAAGAAAACGATGGGCTACGAATTGGCGTTCGATCTCGCAGACGCGTTGGGGCAGCGAGATCTGATCCTGCCGGATGTTGTGCTTTATCCTACCGGCGGAGGCACGGGGCTGATTGGCATGTGGAAAGCGTTCGACGAAATGGAGCGACTCGGCTGGATTGACTCGCGCCGACCACGCATGGTCGCGGTGCAGGCCGAAGGCTGCGCGCCGATCGTCAAAGCCTTCCGTGATGGTGTCGAATTCGCGCCGCTGTTTCCGAACGCCTCCACGATCGCCTCAGGCTTACGTGTGCCCGTAGCGGTGGGCGACTTCTTGATGCTGCGTGCGATTCGCGCCAGTGGCGGCACCGCGCTCACCGTGACCGATGACGAACTGCGCGCTGGAGTGCTGGAACTGGCGCGTGAGCAAGGCGTCTTTGCTTGCCCCGAAGCCGGTGCAGTTTGGCAGGCGGCTAAGCAGTTGTTGGCATCAGGTTGGCTGACTCCTGACGAACGAGTGGTGCTCTTCAATACCGGGACCGGCGTCAAATACAGCCACTTGTTTCCGCCGCAGGGCGAGAAGGCTTAGAACTCAATGGTTGTTGTTCGCTTCTCGCTCCGAAGGATTTCTGCATGTTTGCCTCGAAGCCCGTCGTCGTGCTGGAACATCTCACCAAGAAGTACGGAGCCTTCACAGCACTTGATGATCTGACGCTGACCTTAAACGCGGGCCAAATCTTGGGACTGATTGGCCCCAACGGGGCCGGGAAGACGACCACCATCAAGATTATGGTCGGGCTCTCTCGTCCAACTTCCGGGACGGCACGCATTGCGGACGCGGACTGCGTACGTGATGCCAAAAAGATCAAGCGGCTCGTCGGTTATATGCCCGACACGTTCGGTTCTTACGACAACATGCGCGTCCGCGAGTACCTCGACTTCTTTGGCGCCACGTTCGGCATCGGCTTTCGCGAACGCGGCAAGCGCATCGAACAAGTGATGGAAACGACCGGTACGACCTATATGAAGGACCGGTTTGTCGAAAGCCTCAGTCACGGGATGCAGCAGCGCGTCGGGCTCGCGCGGACGTTGTTGCATGACCCAGCGGTCTTGATCCTCGACGAGCCGGTCAATGGCCTCGATCCACAAGCCCGCATCGAGATGCGCGAACTCATGATCCAGCTCGCTCGCATGGGCAAAACGCTCATTGTGACCAGTCACATTCTGGCCGAGCTATCGCGCATCTGTGATTGCTGCGCGATCATGACTCATGGTCGTCTGCGAGCCTTCGGGACCGTCGCCGAGATCGGTCGGCAAGTCAGTCAGCAGCGCGCGATCGAAACGCATCTCGAATCTGCTGAGCAAGTCACGACTGCGGCGCAGCTCATCCGCGACTCAATCGAAGCGGGCGCTGAAATCACCGAGGCGGCGGCTGAAGCGACCGTCCGTTTTCGAACGGCCAAGCCGGAAGCTGAAATCGGGCAAGTGCTCGCCAAGCTGATTAACGCGGGCATTCGAGTGACTCAGTTCCGCGAAGTCCAAACCGATCTCGAAGATGCCTTCATGTCCTTTGCGACCGAGAAGCAAGCGTCGGCGTAGCCTCGTCGCGGCCTCTTCAAATCGTCACCTGAATCTCGATCATCTCAACCTGCTCTCGTTGTGCCGAGCGGATTGAACTGACAATCCCCAATCACCGGAAAAGTCGCGGTTTCACTGGCCGCAGATTGACTGCTGTGATTTGCCCAACCGGCGCATTCGGCAACAACTCGACGCGTTTCTCATCCGGTGCTAACCGCAGAATTGAAACAACTGCCTGTGAACGTAGCCTGAACCACAATCGGCAAGTCACTGCGGTCGAAGTGTGTCTCGACTGGGGCGGCACAGTGACTAAGCCACTGCACGAGGGCTTGCATCATGAGATCCCGATCAACAGGGACTTCTGGTTTCACGCTGTTAGAGATCTTGATTGTCGGCACGTTGCTCCTGATTCTGGCAGCCACATTCGTGCCCGAGTTCACCGCTGCGCATGAAGACGCACGCTGCTCTGCCGTCCAAGACGATTTAAACATGCTCCGCAGGCAGATCGAGCTTTACCGCAGGCAACACGACGGTCGCTTTCCGGGATACGCGACGGCCTCGGAAGAGACGTTCCTCAAGCAGCTTGGTCAACGGACTGATCCCATCGGAACACCGTCCCCGAAAGGCAAGTACGGCCCCTATCTCAGCGGCGACATGCCTCGTTCACCCTACAAAGACTCGCCGCGGGTCTTGGTGGTGTTAGGACCGCTGAAGCCGGTCCACTACGACGGCAGCGGCGAACACGGTTGGACCTACAGTAGTTCGACTGGTGAAATTCGCGCGAACGTCAGTCCGACCATCACCGCCCCAAATGGGAAACCGGTGAATCAACTCTGACGATTCCGCTAGCGCTCCAAGTGGTAGGCCCGTTCACAAAGTTCGCTGACGAATTAGGCATCCGCGAGCGGCACTCGGAGAGCACCTGTGACGCTTGCTCAGAAACGTCACCTCTGACATCGAGATGACCATAGACGCCGATTTAATCGGCAACGTTCGACGTCAACGAGCGACGACCTCCTTCCAATCAGACGAGTCGCTCCAGTCGTGACGGTCATGAGTCGTACCGTTCAGTTTACCCAGATCACCTGACCGTTCGAGTTCAACTCCTCGACGACCGCTTGCCGATCCTTGAAGCGGAATATGGGGAACCTGGAAAGGCTATTCGGCGTCGCTAGGCTCATTTCATCGCTTGTTGAATAACAGGTGAAGCACGATTTGATCGTGCTCATGAGTCAGTGAATCGGGCACGTTGAACACGTACCTCGCGAAACTCAGCAAACTGCGAAGTCGCGCAGTTCACATGGCCCAGAACAACGTCTCCCCAGATTCACCGGCCGATCGCTTTTCACTCTTCAACAGGGTCTTGCCAGCATGAAACGCGTTGCGTTCTTTCGAGACTTGTTCGCTATTCCTCGCCGTCGCCGCCTGCTGAATCGTCATCAAGTCCGAAATCCTGGCCGGCCCACGGGCTTGGAAAACCTCGAACGTCGCCAGGTGCTCACAGGCAACGTGACGGCAACCGTCAGTGCCGGCCACCTAATTGTGGTTGGCGACGAAGCCGGTAACGCGGTGGAACTGAGTCAGTCAGGCTCGAACCTCGTCTTGAGAGGACTCAGCGGCACGACCGTGAATGGTGGATCAGCAGAGTTTGTGGTCCGCACGGGGTCCAGTCGCGTCGAGCAGTCGCTCTCCGTTGCCTTGAATGGCGGAGACGACACCTTTTCGATGGGTGATGGCGTTTCGGTACGGCGTGATGCATTCGTTTTTCTGGGTGAAGGTGACGACACGTTCGCCATGCAAGGCGCAACTGCTCATCGTCGTCTGCACGTCGATCTGGGCAACGGCAATGACAACATCAGTCTCTTGCGCGCCTCTGTTAGCCGTGATGTCACGTTTGTCGGTGGACTGGGTGACAAGACAGTGAGCATTAGCGATTCGTTGTTGGGTCGCAGTTTCACGCTCGTCACGGCATCGGGAAATGACGCCGTGCTGATTGATAACACCGATATTCATGGCGTCGCATATCTTTTGAATGGACTTGGAAATGACGACATCCTGATCGGTGACGCGGTCTTCCATAAGACTGCGGTGGTTGACACGTCGTTGGGTGACGATGTCGTGCGTTTGGATCCAGGTTCAACTTTTAGTGACCCTGTCGTCGTCGCGCTGGGTGATGGCAACGACAACTTGTTGGCTGACGGCGGGAACGCCTTCCGCGACGCAACCTATTTCATCGGCCAGACCGGCACCGATGCGATCGATACTAGTGGCGACAACAATTTCAGCGACGGAGTGCAAACCTTCGATGCCGATCAAAGCACGGTCGATGAAACGGCGCTCAATGCGCGTTTAAATGCTTCGGCAGGGGCTCTGACTCGTGCCACGGCGCTCCAAGCGGCACTCGAAAGTCTCATCACTCTGCCGACCCTGACCGTCACAAATTCAGCTACCACCATCGCAGAGAATGCGACGACAACACTCACCGGGACGGTCACTCGTCCAACCGCGACAATTGGCGATGTCGAAGTCACGTTGACCAGCAGCGATACGACGGAACTCACCGTACCAGCGACGGTCACCATCCCCGCCAACAAGACATCAGTCACATTCGCAATGACTCCAGTCAACGACGCTGATGTCGATGGTGCTCAGTCCGTGACTGTCAGTGCCAAAGCGGTGGGTTACGCGCTCGGCAAAAGCCCCGCAATCTCGGTGACAGATGAGGAGACACCAGCACTCACCTTGAGCTTCCCGGCCACGACCATCAACGAGGCGGCTCCCGGCAACGTGACCACAGGCACTGTCACGCGCCCGAGCAATTCAACGAACGACGCACTGACCGTCACGATCGCAAACTCCAGCAGTGTGCAAGCAACTACTCCAACGACCGTGACGATTGCTGCCGGTCAAGCTTCCGCCACGTTTGATCTGACCGCAGTCGACGACACAACGGTTGACGGTTCGCAAACGGTTTCGATCACGGTGTCCGCCACCGGATTTAATTCCGACACGAAGAGCGTCAGCGTGACCGACAACGACGCCACCGAAGCGCTCACGTTGTCCTTCACCCCGACGTCTTTCACGGAAGCCGCAGGTTCCAAAGCAGCAACGGGCACGGTGACTCGTACGGGAGCAACCACCAACGCGCTCGTAGTGACGCTGGCTAGCAACGACACCACTGAAGCGACCGTCCCGGCCACGGTAACAATTCCTGCCAGTCAAACGTCAATCACGTTCGATGTGGCCGCTGTCGAAGACGCCGCCGTTGATGGTTCGCAGACGGTTGCGATCATCGCGTCTGCCACCAGCTTCTCGTCGGATAGCGAGAACGTCACCGTGACCGACAACGACGTTTCCTCGGTGCTCTCGTTGTCATTCGATCCCGAGACATTTGGCGAAGGCGCGGGCTCCAATGCTTCGACCGGCACGCTCACTCGCACGGGCGATACCACGACCGCGCTAACCGTGACATTGACCAGCGACGACACCTCGGAAGGCACTGTTCCCGCTTCAGTGACGATTCCCGCTGGCCAGACGTCAGTCACCTTTGCCGTGGCCGCCGTTGAGGACACGATCATTGATGGTCCTCAAGTCATTGAGATCACGGCCTCCGCAACGGGGCATACATCCGGCAGCGAGACCGTGCTGGTGACTGACAATGACGGTGAGTTGTTGTCGTTGACGCTCAACCCGACATCGGTCAACGAAAACGCCGGGGCAACGGCAGCGACTGCGACTATCAGCCGCAACAGCGACACAACAAACGCTCTGATCGTCACCTTATCCAGCAGTGCCACGAGCGCCGCAACGGTGCCCACGACGGTCACCATTCCGGCTGGTGAGACGGCAGCGACGTTCCCCATCACGGCCATCAACGATGCCATCGCCGACGGTACTCAGACCACGACTATCAGCGCCGCTGCAACGGGCTTCCTGCTTCCGGCGACGGCTGATCTCAACGTCACCGATGATGACGGTGCCGCAGCGCTGAGTCTCACCCTTGATCCATCAACCATTAGCGAAGCCGCCGGCAACGGCGCGGCGACAGGGACGGTCTCACGTAATTCGCCAACCACGGACGCTTTAGAAGTGGCTCTCGCGAGCAGTCTTACTTCGGCGGCAACAGTGGTAACGACTGTTACTATTCCAGCCGGACAGTCCTCGGCCACGTTCACGATCAATGCGGTCGACAATGACATCGACAACGCGACCCAAACCGTGACGATCACGGCGTCAGCGACTGGTCATGAATCCGACTCGGCGACTCTTGGCGTGACCGACAACGAAGTGACGCCAACGCTGCAACTGACTCTGGCTGCTGACACCATCAGCGAAGCCAGCGGAGCAAACGTGACCTCGGCGACGGTCACTCGCACGGAAGCGTCGACATCCGAGGCTCTGACGGTGACGCTGAGTTCCGGCGACACTTCTGAAGCGACCGTGCCGGCGACAGTCACAATTCCCGCTGGGCAGACCGCGTTCACGTTCGACGTCACCGCGATCGACGACGCGTTTGCCGACGGCACCAAAGCAGTGACACTGAACGCGACCGCCGACGGATTCACATCGGGCAGTTCATCAATCAACGTCGCAGACGACGATGGCCCTGCCGCGCTATCTGTGTCGTTGAACCCTGCGACGTTCTCGGAATCTGCCAATGCTCCCGTGTCGGTCGGTACCGTGCGCCGCAATACAGAGACGACAAATGCCCTCGAAGTCAGCCTTTCCAGCAGCCTTAGCACCAGCCTTTCGGTTGCGGGGACGGTCACGATTCCCGCGGGGCAGGAGTCTGCGACTTTCGATGTGAGCGCGATCAACGACGCTGTGCTAACCGGTCAGCAATCAGTGCTCATCACCGCCACCGCAACAGCACACACCAGCGGCACGACAGTGATTGAGCTGACGGACGACGAAGCCCCTGGACTCGATTTGAGTCTGAACGTCTCAGAGATTTCCGAAGACGATGGTACTGGTGCGGCGACAGGTACGGTGACTCGACCGAACGATTCCATCACTGCTGCGTTGACCGTCACGCTGATAAGCAGCAATCCCAATAAGGCCACAGCGCCATCGAGTATCATCATTCCCGCCGGGCAGACGTCGGTGACGTTCGATGTTGATGCCATCGACAACCTGATCGCTGATGGAGCCGTCACCGTGACGTTCCAGGCCTCAGCTGCGAACTTCAACGACGACTCGGCAACGGTCGAAGTCACCGACAACGACGGCCCGGCCACACTGACCGTCAGCATCACGGAGACCACGACCAACGAAAACACACTCGGTGGCCTGACGGCGACGGTCACTCGGAATACCGATACGACGAACGCCCTCACAGTCAGTTTGGCCTCCAGCGACACCACGGAATTGGTTGTCCCCGCGACCGTTGCAATCCCCGCAGGAAAATCGAGTGTGACCTTTTCGGTCAGCGTCCTTGATGACGAGTTCTCGGACGGAACGCAGTCCGTAACGATCACTCCGTCAGCTAATGGATTTGTGGGGCAAGGTGACTCACTGACGGTTATCGATAACGAATCGGCGGCGGCACTAACGCTGACTCTCGAACCTACTTCGATCACCGAAAACACCACTGAGACGGCTTTTCTCGCGCGAGTGACGCGTAATACCGATCCCTCTGTGCCACTCACAGCCTCGGTTTCGATTTCACTGGCCGAATCCATCTCGGTGCCGGCCACGGTCACCTTCCCCATCAACGTCAATACGATCACGTTTAACATCGGGCTGACTGGTGACGATGTCTTCACGGGCACACGCACAGCAGATGTTACCGTGACGGCGGGTGAATTGTCCGACAGTGCGACGCTGAGCATCTTCGATGATGACTCACCAACATTAAGCGTGGCTTTAGACCTCAGCACGATCAGCGAAACCGCTGGTGCGAACGCGGTCACCGGAACGGTCTCACGTCCGGTCGGTAGTACCACCAATGACGCGGTCGTCACGCTGGCGGTGAGCGATCTTTCAGAAGCAACTGTGCCAACGACAGTCACCATTCCCGCTGGCCAGACATCGGTAACCTTCGGCCTCAGTACGGTCGATGACTTGCTGGCCGACGGCCCGCAGTCGGTCACGATTACCGCCTCGGCGGAGTTGTTCTTGAATGGTACGGCAAGCCTCAATGTCACCGACAACGAACTGGAATTGGAGCTCGACACGCCGACATCTGGCGTCGCTAACGTAAATGGCGATCTCATCACGAAGACCGAGTCCTTCACATTGACTGGCACCACGTCTCCTCAAGCGACAGTCGAACTGGACGTCGATGGCGATGGATTCGACGACGGAACGGCCAATGCCAGTCAGGATGGCACATTCAGCTTCACGACCGCGCTTATTGAAGGTGCCAACACACTGCGAGTGCGTTCGACAGCACCATCCGAATCGGTCGTCGCAACTCGTGAGTTGCCGATTCATTACGCGGTCGGCTCGGTGATGCAGTTTCAATCATCTCAAGGTACCTTTGCGGTGGAACTGCTGGACGCCGCAGCTCCTATCACGGTCGCCAACTTCAAGAGCTACCTCGCGAGCTACACGAACTCTGTCGTCCATGCGTCGATTGCCGACTTCATCGTTCAAGGTGGTGGCTACACGGTCGACAACGCGGGAGCGATCACCGCCATTCCTGAAAACGCCCCCATCGCGAACGAGTTCAATGCTGGTAATTCGAACGTGCGCGGCACATTGTCGATGGCACTCGTGGAGGGCGACGACGACTCCGGTACCAACCAATGGTTTATCAACGTCAATAGCTCCAACGCTGGGCTGGATATCGATCTCCATACAGTCTTTGGCCGCGTGATCGGCAACGGCATGGACGTCGTCGACACTATCAACGCGCTGCCGCGAGTGAATCTCGAAGTGCAGACGGATGAAATCGAGTTCGGCTCGGTGCCGGTCATCGGTAACCTGTCGTTTGAAACACTGAGTGGCACTGTCGAGGTGACATCCGGCAGTGATTTGGTCAGCGGCACTGGCACGGCCTTCGAAACAGAACTCGTGGATGCCCTAGGCGATTCTCCCGGTTCGACCATTCGCATCGGAACCGAGGTCTTTCAAGTCGCAGAAGTCATCAGCAATACGTTGTTGCGCTTGGACGACACGGTCTCGACAACACAAAGTGCCGTCGTCGCTGAGCGTCACGCCGCGCCGAATAAAGCGGCGTATGTGGTCTTCAGCAACATCGGTGAAATCTTGAACGGCGGCACTTGATCACAGTCAACGCAGAGCGGCTTGAATCGCAGCGGTTAGCGCACTGGAATTCGCGAAGCCGCAGTTACAAAGCACGACGATGCCGCTGCCGGCATCAGGCCGGATCTCCAGACGCGTCCGAGTTTCAGTCTGCTGGCCATTGTGCGACACAATCAACTCACGGCCTTGCTCCACGGTGAAGCCCAGCCCTTTCGCCGTCGCCGTGCCCTGCGATGTTTTTTGAATGGTCCACATGGCGTCATAGGTTGAACGACACATCAGGTCGCGGCGGATCAATGCTTTGGCCCACTTTGCAAAGTCGCGGACGTTCGACTTAAACCCGCCCGCGCCGTGCTTCCAGTAGTGAGCACTCTCCGGCGCATTCACCACCTGCCCAAGTACATTCTTGGTGTAGCCCATCGCCCAATGCTCTTGCCCGGTAGATTCCAGGTCGAGTTGGAACGACTCCATCTGCAAGGGCTGCACGATGTTCTCGCAAACGTACTGCGTGAAAGGCCGGCGACTCGCTCGCTGAATAACGGCGCTCAACAAGATGTAGGCATAAGACGAGTACTCGCTTTTTGTGCCCGGTCGATAGATCAGCGGCGACTGGTTGAATGTGTCGAGCGCCAGCACGGGATCAAGGCGTGGTCGCTCACAGGCATAAGCCTGCTGAGTCGGGATGATGCGACCGTTGGCATAATGTGGGACGCCACTTTGGTGACAGAGCAACTGCCGAGTGGTGATGACCGCGTCCTTCTCAGGAAATTCGGGGACGTACTGCCGCACGTCGGCATCGAGATTCAGTTGGCCGCGTTCGACCAATTGCATCGCAGCCACGGCAGCAACAGGCTTCGAGTTCGAAGCCCAGTTCATAACCGTGTCGATGCTTGTCGACACTTTGGCGTCGCGATCCGCCAGTCCATACGCGGCGAGGTAGACGATCTCTCCGTCTTGAATCACACCGATCGATACACCGACCAATTGCTGTTGCTGCATCTCACGCATGACGGCTGCATCGATCGCCGCAGTGACTTGCGGAGCGAGATCTCGTTCTGCCGCCTGCAACGGTACAAGCCAGAGCACCAATATGAAGGCTAGCAACGAACGGGACATGGCTTCTCCTTAGACTGGTCAACGAGATCTGTTCGACGCCAGACGCTTACCAACCATGAGAAGACCGCCACATCAATTCAAGAGAGTGCGAAGGCTGCGAGCGCTACTGCAGCGTTACTTCACCGCGACATGGCGCTTCCGACTGCATTCACGCGCGAGATAGGCCAACCGCACCAATGTCGGTCTGTCATAGAGCGTCAAGCATTGCGCCACTCCGGGGGCGAGATGTGGCATGTCAGCACGACGAATAACATCCGCGAGTGCTGTATGTTCCAGTTCTTCAATCGCATCGTTCGAGAGCGCGACGGGCAGTTCCAGGTGTGATGTCGTTGGCATCATGAAGACCTCAAAGTATCGCTACGCAGGAGAGAGGGTGAGACATCGACGTGCGCACCACCAGCAAGCAATGACTGGCGACGGCATCCAAGCTCTCAAACCTGGATGAAGAATTGATCGCGCGGGCGGAGAAGTCTGGATGTCTTCGAAAATCAACATCTCGGGTGCAAGCGACGTCACATCCTGCGGATTGCACTGCCAGACCTCACAGAACTGACACAATCGGAAGTCGCGTTGCGGCCAGCCCAGCCGTCAACATCAAAGGACCACCTCGTGTTTAAGTTTTGCGGAGTTCGAACTCGCCGTTCTCTGGCCCAGACCCATTTCCGTGCGTTAATCGTTCGTAGTGTTTCCAGGCTCAGTTCTTTGAATTCACGAGGTACGACATGTTCGGCTTCAACAACTTCTCACGTCCGCTGTTTGTTGGCTTGGTTTGTGGACTCGTTGGTCTAGCTACAACGTCACCCGCTTGGGCTGATAAAAAGGGCGGTAATAAAAACAACACCCAAGAGAAGAAGGACGACGCCAAGGTCAAAGCCGAGCAGCAAGACTTGCAGCGGGCGCGTCAGGATGTTGAGAAAGAGGAGCAGCAACTTCGGGCGGCTCAAAAAGAGTTAGCGGACGCTCAGGCCAAGGTAAAAGCGGCTGGTCGAGCCGAGCAAGAGGCACGCGAAAGCGTCGAAGCAAAACAAGAACGCGTCCTCGGTGTCGATCAGGCGCTCGCCAAACAAGACGATGCCAAGAAGGCTTATGAAGCTGCCGCCACTCCGGTGTTAGCGACTTTGAAAGATTCGCCGACATATAAGGCCGCGAAGGCGCGAGCCGAGGCGGCTCACGAGGAACTCAAGAAGATCCGCGCGAACTCTGAACTGAGCTTCGAAGAGCGTCGTCGCCTCGAAGCCGCAGCATCTCAGCGAGCACTTGGTACCAGCAACGCCGAACGCGATGCACTCGACGCCGATCCGAAAGTGAAGCCGCTCAAGGAAAAGTTGGAATCCGCCCAAGCTGTCGTGGCGGACTTACGAGCAAAGATTAAAGCAATTGTCGACGCCGACTCGTCCGTGAAAGCCGCTCATCAAACGACAGAGAAGGCTCGCACAGTCGTGGAGAGCGCGCAAGCCAAAGTGAACCGCGCCGCTCAGGAAGTTGCCGCCGCGCGAGCGAAGCTCGGCAAGGAGGCTAACGATGTCAGCCGTGCTGTGGCCGCCGACAAAGCCAATGACAACAAAGGCAAAACCAACAAAGGCAAGAAGAAGTAGCGTGCTCGGCGAGGGTCGACCGTGGGTCGACTATTGCCGTAACGCCCGAGCCTCTAAGGCAGCGGCGACGCCTTCGCGCACATCGCGAAGTTTGACCGGATGCAGCACCGCGCGAACACTGTTGGTGATGTTCAACTTGGCGACCAAGCCTTGGTCTTTGACCGGCAAGAC
>Ga0172376_10000709_pt1 | contig 42846 bp, 34 predicted proteins | sample Lak35m_FD_121114 | JGI IMG/M metagenome (GOLD analysis project Ga0172376, IMG submission 121114) | Freshwater microbial communities from Kabuno Bay, South-Kivu, Congo - kab_092012_35m | ecosystem: Environmental > Aquatic > Freshwater > Lake | place: Democratic Republic of the Congo: South-Kivu...
ACAAGCGAAGCCCCAAAGTCGGATCATCAGCAGCAGTGCGCCCAAGAGGACTCTGGGTCCTAGGAGACTCAGAGCTGAGTTGTTCTGCAGGATAGGACCTTCTAGTGGCTCAGGCGCGTCGTCTCGATGGGCCAAGCGATTGAAGTTACCACTGCCGATGAAGATCTTTTGAAGGCTTCAGTAGCCTGAGCGCACAAGGTGCGGGCCTGAAGAGTAAAAAGACGCGACCGATTGCCTATGAGCCCCCTCTAGAGGGTGGGATCCTAAGCGAATTTTCACTTCGGCCCCAAGAAAACAAATGCAAGCATTCCTGCGACCTTATACCCAGGGACTGTCCCCGGAGAGTGGATAGGGACTGTCCCCGATTTTTTTTAATTTTGAGCGGGGACTGTCCCTAGAGAATGAGCGGGGACAGTCCCCGGAGGACGAAGAACGGCTTTTGAATCCTAATGTTCACTATATCGGACTCAAGGGTTCTTGTTGCGTTGAGCGTTTTCAATCATCCCAGCAACAATTGTCTCCAAGGTCATCCGAACTTTCCAATCCGGATAGTCGCGTTGTAATTTTCTGCAGTCCGAAATATAGCAGATATGATCTCCAATTCGATTCTGATCGCTCAATCGGTACTCGAGCCGATAGCCACTGAGCTTCTCAATCCAATCGATGCATTCAAGAACCGAGGCGGAATTGCCGCGGCCCCCTCCCAAATTGTAGACCTCTCCAGGCCTGGGCTGCCCCGCGAAAGCTTCCAGTGCTTTTACCACATCCAAGCTGTCTATCTGATCCCGAACTTGCTTACCACCATATCCGTAGATGGTGTAAGGTTTGCGGTGAACCGCCACATGAACTAGGTAGGACAAAAAACCATGTAGCTCGACTCCACTGTGGGCTTGTCCGGTCAAACATCCTCCACGAAAGACACCAACTCGCAGGCCAAAGTACTTGCCATACTCCTGTGCCATCACATCGGCTGCGGTCTTGGAAGCTCCAAAGACTGAATGCATGGTTTGGTCGATGCGGCAAGTCTCGTTGATGCCGTGGTAGTCTTCGTCTCTGGAATAATCAAAACGAGTAGCATGTTCAACCAGCGGCAATTCATTTGGGGCATCACCATAGACTTTGTTCGTGCTCATATGGCAAACGACGGCATCTTCCGCATATCGCCTTACGCCTTCGAGGACGTTTAATGTTCCTACAGCATTGACCTCAAAATCAATTAGTGGAATCTCTTTGGCTTTATCATGAGAGGGCTGCGCTGCGCAGTGAATTACCAAAGCTGGTTTATGATTGCGGATCAGCTCAAAAATCGCTTCGCGATCCCGAATGTCGATCGCATGGGAACGGAACTTCCGCGTTTGCGATAGCAGCAACTCTAAGTTCCATCGCGTGCTGCCTTGATCGCCAAAAAATACTTGACGCATGTCGTTGTCCACACCGATGACATCGGCTCCCAACGAATCCCAATGTCTCACGGCGGTCGATCCTATCAAACCGCTGGATCCTGTAACCATTACTTTCATGAACGACTAGTCCTTAAACCGATCAACCGATGCAAGTTGAAGATCGATGCTTGTGGATTGTCCATCAAGAATTTCCGCAACAAGTTCACCAGTGATCGGACCCAAACTTACGCCCATCATGGCATGCCCAGTGGCGACCACTAAATTGCGGATGCCGCGAGGCCTGCCAATGTAGGGCAACCCATCGGGCGATACAGGCCGCAAGCCCACCCAAGGTTCGATACCTTCAAAATGCGATGCTTTAAACTTGGGCATGTATCTCGGGATGCTTTTGAGGATCCCATTAAGCCGCCGTGGGTCGATTGACTCGTTGAGTTCCCCAAGTTGCATTGTACCCCCAAATCGCAGTGCCGAACCGATCGGTGTTACAGCCACTTTGGCCTCCACCAATATCGAACAAACCTTGGGTAACTCAACTGGATCAGGCAATGTCAAGGAGTAACCCTTACCCGCTTGCATCGGTATCTTCAGGCCCAAAGGTTTTGATAGCCCATCAGACCATACGCCCGAACTCAATACAAACTCATCGGCTTGGTACTGACCGCTTGTCGTTTGCACCGCATGGATCGTTCCTCGGTGTTCGTCCCAGCCTGTCACGTGTTTGCTATAAACGAACTTGCCACCTAGCGAACTAATCTTGCTTCTGAGTGAACGAATCAACTGTGCTGGATTCAAATGACAATCTTTTGGGTAATAAACGCTACCATGAACCTTCATGGTGATGTTGGGATCTAGCGATGCTGTTTCCTGAGGATCAAGCACCGATGCTGGGATTCCCAATTCTCGAGCTTTTTCCGCCAAGGCGGCTTCTTCGCTAAGTCCGTGTTCGCTGCTGCATAGCATCAGCAAGCCTCGGGTCGATAGCGAACAATCGATCCCTTGGTCTTGCCATTGGCAGTACTTATCGCGTGAAGCCAAATGCATCTGTTTCAAAAGTCGACTACCCGCAGAGACTTGGTCTGGATTGGTCGCCATATAAAATCTCATCCCCCATTGCATCAATTCCCAACTGAGTTGTGGTTTGATGTAGAAGGGGCTTTCGGGATCTCTCATCCATCGAAGTCCCTGAGCGATCACTCCTGGCTGTGCAAGCGGTGCAAAGTGACTAGGAACGATCATCCCTGAATTTCCGAATGAGCAGTTCTCGATGGAATCCGCATTCCGATCCAATACCGTCACATCAAAGCCTCGCCCGATTGCCGCCAACGCGGACGACAGACCGATGATGCCGTTTCCAATAATTAAAACACGCTTGGCCATAACCTGATATCCAATCCGTCCTATGTCTTTTCTTGATGATGCTGTCTAAGCTGATGCTGAGTTCGATCTATTCTAGCTGATTCTGTGTAGGTTTTCCTCTAGGAGCTTTCATGAATTCTCAAGAGCGCTCTGATCATCCGCCAGTCGGCGGCGCTGCTGCTCTAGGAAGGTTCCATACTCATGCTGCTCGATCGCCTTGCGAGCTTGCTCCATCAGTCGCTGATAGAACGTCAAATTGTGAATCGATAGTAGGGTGGGTCCAAGCATCTCGTTGGCTTGGAACAGATGACGAATGTAAGAACGACTGTGCCGGCATGCGATACAAGGACAATCGGCTTGAATCGGCGAGTCGTCCAGTGCATGGCACTGATTCCGCATTCGCAAAGGGCCATCAGGAGTAAACGCTAACGCATTTCGACCGTTTCGCGTCGGCATTACACAATCAAACATGTCTACACCTCGAGCGATGCCCTCTAACAGGTCGATCGGACGACCAACCCCCATCAAGTATCTTGGCTGATCCTTGGGTAATACAGGGCAAACCACATCGAGCATCCGATACATTTCCGGTGGTGGTTCGCCGACACTCAATCCACCGATGGCATACCCGTCGAAGCCTATCTGCTGCAATCCCTCGGCGCTTCGGCAACGCAAATCCCTATCCAGTCCTCCTTGCACGATGCCAAACATCGCTTGGTCATCGCGAGTTCTAGAGTCTAGGCACCGCCGAGCCCATCGCAACGAACGCTCCATGGCATCGCGGACTTGATCGATCTGGGCAGGTAATGCGACCACATGGTCTAATACCATAGCGATGTCGCTACCGAGTTGCTGTTGAATTCGAATCGAATCCTCTGGTCGCAGATGTACCATAGATCCATCTAAATGGGACTTGAACGTCGCCCCATCTTCACTGACTTGAGTGATGTCCCCAAGTGAAAAAATCTGAAAACCACCGCTGTCGGTCAAAATCGGTTTATCCCAACCCATAAACCGGTGGAGTCCTCCAAGTTTGGCAATCAAATCGCTCCCAGGTCTTAACGCTAAGTGGTAAGTGTTTCCAAGCAGAATGTCTGCTCCTGTTCCCAGGATCTGGTCGATCGTCAGTCCTTTGACGGTCGCTTGGGTCCCAACAGGCATAAACGCCGGCGTCTGAACTTGGCCATGAGACAAGCTCAAAACCCCTCGCCTGGCCGCAGTGGTGGGGTCTTCGGTAATCTTTTTAAAAGGGAAACGGGAACTATAAGCCATTGTGAATCAGGGGGCTTGTTCGATTTCTCATGCTGAAATCATCTCGTGCAAAACAGAGCCAGGATTTTAAACAACGCCCCATCTTCGCCAACGTCGAATCCCAGAAACCCGCGTGAGTTTCAAGCACTTTCCGATTTCAATGACCCAAAGACTAGACGCACCGGATATTCTTCTAGGGGGTTCTGGTCGTTTTTCTCCGGACACCTTTTTGCTTTAAACCTAGTTCTAAACCTGTCATTACTCGCTTCGACTTAATCTTGGTGGTCCTCCATGCAGCCAGCATTAAACTGCTTGAATTTAAAACAATTCGCCATTTTTCTAATCGCATGTTTGCCCTTGGTCGGTTGCGATTCGGCCAAGGCTCCAAAAAGTTCTGTTGCTACTTCCAGCCCTGAGGCGACTGAGGGTTTAACCAAGGTTTCCTTGCTTTTGAATTGGTATCCAGAGGCCGAACATGGCGGTTTCTATGCGGCCAAGGTCCATGGGATCTTCCAGAAGTACGGACTAGACGTCGACATCCAACCCGGGGGAAAGACGACGGTCGTTCCTCAAACGCTCACTTTGGGGAGAGCCGAATTCGGTGTGATCAACGCAGACGATGTCTTGATCGCCCGCAATCAAGAAGCACCGATCGTTGCTCTGATGGCCCCGATCCAACAAGGTCCTCGGTGCATCATGGTCCGGGCAGACTCCGGGATCCAATCTTTCGAACAACTCAAAAACATCACGCTTCAAATCGATTCGGGTCGCCCTTACGTTCCCTTCCTCAAAAGCAAGGGGCTCTTAGACGATTCGGTCAAATTAGCCCCCTACTTCGGTAGCGTCGCCCAATTGGTCGCAGGTCCTGGGTACGCCGCCCAAGGATACTCGTTTAGCGAACCTTTTATGGCTAAGCAGCAAGGGGTCGAAGTCCATCAATTGATGATGTCTCAGATCGGGTACAATCCCTACGCAAGTTTGCTTGTGAGCACAGAAAAATACGTTAAAGACCACAGCGATGTGAGTAAGCGGATGGTCGCAGCCTGCATCGAAGGCTGGCAGAAATACCTGAGCGATCCCAAAGCTACCAACGAAGTGATTCTTGCGGCCAACAAACAGGGACTCACCCAAGAAGCCCTCGATTACGGTGTCGAGGCGCTGAAGCCTTTGTGCTTCGAAGGTCAAGACCTCAGTCGCATCGGTCAGATGAGCACCGAGCGCTGGACTCAGCTTGGCGAAACACTAGTGGATCTCAAGCTGATCGATCGAGGGAAACTCAACGTTCAATCCGCATTCTCAGCCGAGTTCTTGCCTTAGACGAACCACCGGTGAAAACGAAAACACCGCAGTTGGGTGCATCAGCACCCAATGCGGTGTTAGCTGTTTTAACAGGCGGCTAAGTCCTGGCAGGCTTCGGCCAATCGTTGCCGTGCGGTATGCAATCGCCGCTTGATCGTTCCGACAGGCGCACCGAAATGCTCTGCCATCTGGATCATGCTCTGCTGATCGATGTAGTAGGCGACCAAGGTCGCTCGGTCTAATTCTTTCAACTGAGCCAATTGCTCATGCAACCGCTTGCGGGTTTCTTCTCGGACCAAGGCGCTTTCGACATCCTGCTGGGTTTGAGCCGTTGCTTCCAAGATCTCTTGATCGATGAAAGCCAATTTGGCACGCCTTGTCCCTCGATTGATCGCCATCCGAACCGTGATTTGTCGCAACCATCCAGCAAAGGCTTCCGCTTGGCTCAATTGACCTAACTTGCGCCATGCTTGGATGAAAACGTCTTGTACCAACTCGTCGGCTTCGTCCCGATCGCTTAATCTGCGATAAGCAACTGCGAAAATCTGCTTTTCGTGTCGCTGAAATAATTCGCCAAAAGCATCTCGGTCACCAGCCAATGCGGCTTGGACCAATTCAGCGATGCTCAAAACGCTGTAGTCAATATGGATAATTTGGGCCATGGTTTCATGCTCCGAAGTGCAACACTCTCTTCGAGTTTGCAACGACTCGAAACGATCATGCTTGGAAAGTCACACACAACGCCGAAATCGACGATTGCCGATGGACCCAAGTTTGGATCGAGTGCCAAGTTTTGAGGGATGGATCGAATCGTTGCCCAGTACTGGGATCCCTGTGCCGTCAAGCGGTCGGGGGATTCAATGATTCAGGATGTAAAAAAGGATTCGATGTCTTTACCACGAGCCTAAAGCTCTGCGGTCCTTGCTTGTGCCTGTACTCACCAATGGATGATTTGGTGTGTGGCAGGACATGCTCGGTTTGGCGAAACAGGGGCGTGAATACCCCATCGATTCACCAAGGCACGTCATCCTTCCCTCCTGCATCTGTAGATAGGTCAGGAGATTCCCGATGACGTTCCGTGCATAGAGGGTCGCGGTATCTTGCACGTTGGCAAAAACGCTAATCCATCGCTTGGCACTGAAATTTGAACGCATGGCATCCTCCTGCACCTGTGTTGATGCAGCATGAGATGAAACAAAAAATCGAGTCGGAGTTCTCCGATGAACCGCCGACAGCGAGCCAATCCTCGCTCGGTTTTTCAAACCGGTTGCTTATCTATAACGAAAAAGCTACCGGAGTTTACCCAGGAAAAGCCAAAAAACAATCAGATTTTCTTCTGTTGGCTGTATTTCGGCATCTTGCTAGAGACTCAGACACCTAGAAATTGGAAAGGTTCGCGCCAAGGCGCAAAAATTTCTTCCAGGCCTTCTAGGAATCTGCGGTATCCTTCTTATCGGCGGCAAGCTCGATAGAATGCGGCTGCAGGCGAGGGCTTTCGAAAGCTGTATTCCTCCACTAAACCCCCTTTTGAGCATGCTATATCCAATTCCAATCGAAAAGCTTCGCTGCAAAGCCCGAGGGATGTCTTGGGCTCTGCTGTGGATAGGATTTTGGGCCGGTTCGGGACTACTTTGGGTCACCGCCCGGGAAACGACAGCCCAAGAAGCTGCAGTCCAAGAAACCAACGCAGAGGAAAAACCAGCCGCTGCCGACGCAGCGACCATCCGGCGTTGGGTTGAGCAACTTGGCGACAGCCAATTCGAAGTCAGGGACCAGGCTACCGCCAGGCTCAGCCGTCTGTCGCCTGACCAACTCGATTTCCTGAAGGAGATGCTCGCGGGAGCTTCGGATCCGGAGGTCATCGTGCGGCTTTCGAGCGTGGTGGCGAAACTCAAAGCCCAGCGGCAAAGGGAAATTGTGGGTGTATTTCTCAGGGACACCGATTTGCGCAACGATCATGGTTTAGGGGGCTGGTCGAGTTTTTCGAAAGTTGCGGGCTTGAGTCGCAGTTCCAAGCGCCTGTTCCTGCAACTGTATGATCGGTTTCCAGAGCTTGTTGAGGAATCTCTCGATGACCCAAAGGCAGCGACCGAACTGGGAATGAGGCTCGTCAAGAGCATTCAAATTGATGAAATGCGTTTGAGCGATGCCGACAAAACCGATGGGCTTGCCTTGCTCTACTGCACATGCGTGGCAACTGGAAACGAGCAGTCCAATTTGGCTCCCATGGCGCTGAGGGTTCTGCTGCGGGCACCTTACAACCAGGCTCTGCGAGACCCTCAATCCAAGCGAGCGATCGAGAGCATGGTCGAACTGTGGAGTCAGAGCATGATCAGTAGCTACGAGCAGGTCACTGCGTTGCAAATCATGCTTGAAGCCAATTTGTCCACTTCCAAATCGCTGGCCAAACGGATGCTTGAATCCTACAAGTCTGGTTCCACCCAAGAGCTCGAGCCGCGCGATGCACTTAGGGCCTTTCAAGTCTTCTTTCGTTTTGGTAAACCCGAAGACCTACCGTTGCTCGAGAAGTGGCTCGAGAGCGAAGATGTCTGCGAAGAGCTTGTGAGCCTCAACTTTCCCGGCGGGCCGGTACCATTACCAGGTCGTCCAATCCCGGCCGATGGGCAACCTAATGCTCAAAGACCTATGGCCACGGTCGAGCTTCGCGATGCGGCCTTGCTTGCTTGCATGCAAATCGCGGGTATGGACCACCGCAGCTACTTCAAGAATCTCTTGCAGAGCCCTCTTTGGGGCTACGTTCCTAAGTCGATTGCGCTGCCAGCGGGGTCCGAAGCGATTCGGCAAGAACGACTGGAAGCTTGGAAGAGAAACCGCCCCTAACCATCTGAACATGAGCGAATTGGATCTGTCGGAATTTGAAGACGAGTCATGGATGTTTGAGGATGGGCTCGGTACCCTCGGGGATGAGCACTTCATGCGCCGCGCTCTTGAGTTAGCAAAGCAGGCTGCCGTGCAGGATGAAGTCCCTGTCGGTGCGATCGTCGTGCATGAGAACAAGATCATCGCCACGGCTTACAACCAACGAGAGCAATTGGCCGATCCGACCGCGCATGCCGAAATGATCGCTATCACCCAAGCTGCATCGCATCTGGGCTCTTGGCGATTGCTCGATTGCACTCTGTTTGTAACTTTGGAGCCTTGCCCAATGTGTGCAGGAGCAATCCTTCAGAGTCGTATTCCCCGTGTTGTTTACGGAGCGGTGGATTCGAAAGCAGGAGCGGTCGTTTCGCTGTACCAGCTTCTAAGCGATGTTCGTCTGAACCATCGATGCGAGGTGATCGGAGGGGTACTTGCTGGCCAATGTGGCCAGGTCCTCACCGAATTCTTTGAACGCAAACGCAAACTCGGAAAAAAGTGATCGATTCGATTTGCCTGTTCAGTTGCTCAGGACTGGATCGACGCCGATCGAGCCCGATAGGCTTTTGAGATAATCGCTGGACTCGAAGTGCTTGAGTTGCTCCTGGGCAAGTAGCAATCGTTGTGTGAGCTGGAGTCTGTGGATCACTGGCAAGTTGTTTGGGTCATCGCAGTATTTCTCCAGAGCCTCGAGTTTGGTTTTCGCTAATTGGATATCGACGTGCTGTTTGGCTTTCAAACGGTCTTGGTACCACTGGCTACCGACAACCGCTTGGCGGGTGAACATCTCGCGAAACTCAGGGTCTTGAGCTGATTTTCCGTTCCAAGTTCCTGTTGCCATGATTTCAAGCAATGCTTTCAGGGGTGGGCAGGCAGCTTGGATACTTTCATCTTCAAAGTAGACCTGAGCCACCCGCTGTTGGGCTTGGGCGATGTACATCACGCCATCGAGGAATGATTCGAGGTCTTGCGTTTCAGGGCAGAGGATCTTTTCGTCGAATACTTTGAGTGGGTTGTCGAAAACACGGCCAAAGTATCGTCGCACGAAACGCGATGTGATGCGGTACCCGAGTCGGCTGACGGGAATCAGTGTTCCGTTGTGTTGGCGGTCTTGCAGGGGTTCGAGCATTCCATCTCGGATCATGGCTAGAGGGTCACGTTCTTCGGGGCGGAGTCGGCACCAGATTTCCGGGACGAACATGCTGATGTCGTGCCCTACTTCGATCTCTGGACCGATGTGACCTGCCGCGGTGCTAAAACCGCCCAGGCTTGTAAGGACCATGCTTACAAGAGTGGCGTTTAGATCGTGGATCATGGCTAAGGCGTTGAAAGGACCTTTGGTCAAGGCACCTTCGCTGCCAGCCCCGGTCGTTGAGGGGCTTTTACCCGTGAGCGAACAAACGTAATCCATCATCAGTTCGGGCAATTCTTGGTAGTGGATTGGATTATAGACAGCCAGCGAACGGATGCCGGTGGCACGATCGGGTGGATTGTTGCGTCGGCCTGACAAGATCGCAGAGACGGGGATGGGCACGGGTGCGGCCGCGCTGACACCTCGATACAGTTGGATTCCTCGGAACGCGACGTAGCGATCTTGGGGGCGGACCAGATCGGGTCGGTCTTGCAGATAGCGTGGGTTCTTTGACGGTTTGCCTTCGACGATGCGAGGGCTTGCCGATGAAACGACATAATCGAATGGACTGTCGAGGAATTTTTCCAATCGCTGCCGCATGGGATCTGAGTACTGTTCGAGTTCGATGATATTGGCTGCTTCTTGGGCGACAGCGGGTTTTTCTAGTGGTTCGAAGTTGCAGAAAAAGTTGCCTACGTCGGCGATATCTCTCTCGGTCTGCTTATCCAACCCGCGAACGATTGCATCATCGGGACGTTGAAAAAGTCGGTATTCGCAGTTGGCAACGAACTTGAAACTTTCGGGCTCATGGGTGAAAGGTTCGGGCAATTCTTTTCCAGGAACCACGATGCTAGCGGTGATATCGTCTTCGAGTTGAATTTTGCGTGCAGCGGCAAAGTCTTGGCGAAGTTTGTACATTCGCCAGCGTCCGGAGGTGTCCAGTCCTACGCGCAAGTACATTCCGACCAATTTGCGATTGTCGTACTTAAGTTCGTGGCCAGATTCACCGTTGACGATGTCGACTCCAAAATGCGAACGCCAATCACCTTGCCACTCCACTTTGTAAAAGCGTTTGATAATGAAGGCCATCGCGTAGATGTGAGATGGGATTTTTGCCAGCCAAGCGTTGTATTCGTCGGTGTATTCCTTCGATGGAGTTAGCAGTTTGATAACGCTGCCAAGCGATCGTGCCGAATCGAGCACTTTTCGGCTCTGGTGTTGAAGGTAATCGGGCTTTTCGGCTGAGTTGTCTCGCCATCGATTTGAGTAGTCTTTGTTGAAGATTTCATCGAGTCGTTCAAAGTCAGCGTCGATGTCGGAGACAAAAATCGATCCGCCTTGCATGTAGTCGACTAGGGACTTGCTGATTTCGCTTTTGCCGCCGCCGCTTACGGTGCAGGGTTTATGGCAAACCGTTCCATCGCCGGCAGTCCCGATCAATCGCCAGGAGGGAGCGCAAGGATGTTTTTCCATCTCGACTTTGTAGCCGCTTGGGGACATGTAGATTTTGCCTTGTTCCAGCGGTATTCGTTTCTCAATACCATCGACAACCCAGCTTACACTCCGCAGCGGGATACTGGCCCTTGCATCTTCTCGAACGTAGATCAGGTTAGGAAAGCTTTTATCGATGCCATATCCATCGGGATGCCATTGGATAAACTCGGAGTAGTCGGCCACTACGTCGCTCATGGTTCTTCCGTTGTAGCGACGTGAGTTCCACTGGAATTCATCCCCTAAGTTATGAGTGATGAACGCAAGAGTTCCTCCAGCGTGCTCCTCTTCGACGTTTCCTAGAAGATTCGCAGCATAAGAAATTTGAGTTTTGACTTCCTTTTTGCAGTACCCGTAGTAGTTGTCTGCGATGAGTGTCACGATCACGCCATCGGCGGTCCGGCAGGTCGCTTTGAAGGCGACTCCGTCGTTGTATTTCTCCGAGGGGTCTTTCCAACACATCGCGTCGCGCTTCTGCCTTGGGGTCGCTTGGTCGAAATGGGGCAATCCTAGTTCTTTCTTGGTCAACGTCACCAGATGCGGAGCTAGGATGACGCAACCGCTATGTCCGGTCCAATGCTCAACATCCAATGCAGCATCGTTGTCGGGCAACAAGGGATCTCCTGCGTTGCCAAAGATCGATTCGACAAAATCCAAATTGCTGACCAGTCCTCCGGGTGCAAAGAACCGAATCTCCATGGTTTGGGATTGGCAGTATCCGGGCACACAAGGTCGGACCAAGGGGCGAATCAAGAGCGACACCCAGGTCTTCACCGGAGTGCGGCGTTGCATGGCAAATGGAAGAAGCAGGTTCTCAGGAGGTGGTGCGACTGCCGCGCCAAATAGGTTCATGAATACATGCTTGGGTACAGCCCTTTTATCCCCAGCGATTGGCAAGCCACCTTCGGCCACATGAAAGGTCCCTTGGGTTGTCCTGCGATCGGTCTTGGGGTTGTGCAGAACTCCGTTGGCAAGTCTGTAGGAGCTGACCATATCGTTTTGGAATAGCGAACCGCCGTCGGGTAAGCTCAATTCTCTGGCCAATCCGTGCTGGCTGAGGGTCAGGGAGTATTTCGGTAATCGCAAAGGTTTGTCACCCGCGATGTCCTGAAAATGCTCGTTCAGGAAGGTTTCGATCCGGTGGTCGCAGGGAGCTTGCATTTGGGCGACCAAGCGATGCTTTTCTTCGAGATTGGCAAGTAGCCCTTCGGGCAATTCGACTTGCTCCATGGCTTCTTGATCATGGAGCAGATCCGCAGCAGCCATCTGCATGTAGATGAATTGACGCAGCTGTTGGTAAGCCTTGTCCTTGCGATAAGCGTTTCGAGACCAGGACAATTGTCTTTCGGGGTTTCCGAGCGACCAGCCATGATCCATCGAAGGATCGCTGAAAGAAGTTTTGTTCATCGAGGGCTTTCCCAGACTTAGTAGAAGTGCCTGTGCGGCGTACGGACCCGGATTCGACTTGCGGGACGATTCAAAAAGAGGATTGGAGTATCGTAACCGATGTTGGGCTCTTTTCGCAATCGAATCGGCATGAGAAGATTCATCATCATGAATCCACCGAAATTACGATCGCAGCAGTGGTGGGACAACCCACAGAATCCAGGCATGACCGCTTTGTATTTGGAGCGGTTTCTCAACTATGGAATGACGTTGGGAGAGCTTCAAGCCGGCAGGCCTATCATCGGAATTGCTCAGTCGGCCAACGATTTAGCTCCCTGCAATCGGGCTCATTTTCAGACCGTTTCGAGACTCTGCGATGGGGTTCGAGACGCAGGTGGGGTGCCGATGGTCTTTCCCATGCATCCGATCCAAGAGTCGGTTCGCAGACCCACTGCAGCCCTCGATCGCAATCTGGCTTATATCGGATTGGTTGAAATCCTTCATGGTTATCCCCTCGATGGAGTCCTCTTCACGACCGGTTGCGACAAGACCACGCCGGCGGCCATGATGGCATCGGTGACTACCAATTTGCCTTCACTGATATTCAATTGTGGTCCGATGCTCAATAGCTACCTCGAAGGTGAATTGGCTGGAGCAGGAACGATCATTTGGGAAGCTCGAAGGCGACTGAGTGCTGGTTTGATCGATCAGCAGAAGTTTATGGACTTGCTGGCCGCGTCGGCTCCTAGCCCTGGCCATTGCAATGTCATGGGTACGGCTCTTTCGATGAACTGCTTGGCCGAAGCCGCCGGAATGGCTTTGCCTGGCACGGCAGCGATTCCTGCACCTTATCGCGAAAGAGCCCAAGCCGCTCATGCTGCTGGTAAACGCATCGTCGAGATGGTCCGTGAGGATCTTCGACCTTTGCAAATCCTGACTCGCCAGGCCATGCTCAATGCCATCTGTGTCAACACGGCACTTGGAGGCTCTACCAATTGCCCACCCCATTTCATCGCGATCGCCCGTCACGCAGGAGTCCAACTGAGCATTCAAGACTGGGAAGACTTTGGCTACAGCGTCCCGTTGTTAGTCAATCTGCAACCGGCAGGCACTCAGCTTGCCGAAGACTTTCACCGAAGCGGTGGGCTACCTACAGTGATGAAGGAATTGCTCAGGGCCGGGATCCTCGATGGAACGTTGCTGACCTGCACAGGAAGATCCATCGCACAAAATATCGACCAAGCCCCAGAGCCCGATGGGGCGATTATTTGCAGCATCGCAAATCCCTTGAAACAAAACGCGGGTTTCATGGTCCTCAAAGGAAATCTATTTGATGCTGCGCTGATCAAAACCAGTGTGATCAGCCCCGAGTTTCGCAACCAGTATCTGTCCAACCCCAAGGACCCGAATGCTTTTATCGCCAAAGCTGTCGTGTTCGATGGACCAGAAGATTACCACGAGCGAATCAACCAACTCCAAGATACCTGCGATCCAAACACACTGCTTGTCATCCGAGGATGCGGCACTCTTGGGTTCCCTGGCAGTGGTGAAGTTGTCAACATGCTCCCTCCAGATCGTTGGATCAAGCAAGGGGTTGGGCAACTGCCAACCCTTGGTGATGGTCGACAGAGCGGTACTTCGGCCAGCCCATCGATCCTGAACGCTTCACCCGAAGCCTTGGCGGGTTCTGGGCTTGGGAAACTGCAGACCGGCGATCTGGTGCGAATCGATCTGCAAGCGCGGCGCGTCGATGCCTTGGTCGATCCCCAGCAATGGAACTCTCGCAAGTCCTTTGCGGTCGACCAAGTTCCCGAAACGGAAACACCTTGGCAGCACTTGTATCGTCAAAACGTCGGTCAACTCCATACTGGCGGTTGCCTGGATTTTGCTTGTTCGTTCAAAGACGTTTGCAGAAACACCCCGCGCCATAATCACTAAAACTATTGACGGAAAGAACGGCAAGGAACCTGGCTAGGCCTGTCAGATCCATTCGCTGTGCTTGGGCTTTCGCTCGGAAGCATTCCTCTCGATAATAGGGCCACGACTGCGGACCATTGGGTTCGCTTTGAGTCTTTCATTTCGATTTGTTTTCCAGGGTACGTGGATCATGGCCAAAAAGAGTATTGCGGATGTGGATTGCCGGGGTAAAGCCGTTTTGATGCGGGTTGATTTCAATGTTCCGCAGGACGACTCGGGTGCGATCACCGACGATCGTCGGATCCGTATGGCCATCCCATCGATTCAATCGGTGATCGATCGCGGGGGCAAGCTGATCCTAATGAGCCACTTGGGAAGACCCAAGGGCAAAGGGCCTGAACCCGAGTTCACTTTGAAACCGACCGCAGTACGACTGGGTGAATTGCTTGGCAAGCCTGTTGCTTTTGCAAGCGACACAGTGGGCCCCGATGCCCAGGTCCAAGTCGCTGCGCTTCAGGCAGGTCAAATCCTAGTTCTTGAAAATGTTCGCTTCAATCCTGGAGAGAAGGATGGCGAAGCGTCCTATTCCAAGACACTTGCGTCGTTTGGCGACATCTATTGCAACGACGCGTTTGGAACTTGCCATCGTGAGGAAGCTTCTATGGTTGCGGTGCCTTTGGCTATGGGCAGCAAGCCAAAGTGCGTTGGTTTTTTGGTAGCCAAGGAGATCCAATATCTAAGCGACACCATCAGCGATCCGGCAAGGCCCTTTGTTGCGATCCTCGGTGGAGCGAAAGTCAGTGACAAGATCAACGTCATCAAGAATTTGCTTGGCATTTGTGACTATGTCTTGATAGGCGGAGCGATGGCTTACACGTTCTCGCTGGCGCAAGGTGGTAAAACCGGCAAGAGTCTTGTTGAGCCGGACAAGGTTCCGCTTGCGAAAGAACTCATCGCAGCGGGTGCGGGCAAATTGATTCTGCCCACCGACACGCATTGCGGGGATGCATTTAGCGGTTCTTGCAACAAGCAGGTCGTCAGTGCGGGAAACATACCTGATGGTTGGGAAGGACTCGACATCGGACCGGCCACTGCTGAGCGCTATGCGCAGATTGTTCATTCTGCCAAGACGGTGGTATGGAATGGACCGATGGGTGTTTTTGAAATGCCGCCTTTTGACGCCGGGACCAAGGCGGTTGCGAAAGCGATCGCCGACAGCGAGGCTGTGAGCATCATCGGTGGTGGAGATAGCGCAGCGGCCATCGAGCAACTGGGATTTGCCGACGCTGTGACTCACGTTAGCACCGGTGGCGGCGCAAGTCTATCGATGCTTGAGGGGGAAAAGTTCAAGGCGGTCGAGATTCTCGACGAAGCTTAGTATTTAAGTTTTAAGCAAAGCGTTCCGCATCAGTCCAAACAGATGTGAGGTGGAACCTGTGTGATAAAGAGCGATCAATTCACGCCCGACTTCAAGTGAATTCTTGTGGTCGTGAAACCAGACAGGTTTTGGGAAATTGACCAGAGGTCCCGTTAGGATCGTTTTCTCGACACGTTCGAGCAAGAAGGTGTTGTGGACTTGGCCAATCCCGCTTTTGGCGTCTTGGAGTGTTGCGCCTGGAGCACCACCCCAAGGGGGAGTCAGCAGGCTATAAGCCAAAGCTGACCATTGGTTCACGCAGACGCAGCCGTAGTCGAGGGTCGCAAGAGCGATGCTCACCAAGCGACTCTGTTGGCTGTAGAACTGTTTGGGGAAAGTGATCGAAGCGCAGAGTGTGCCGGGCAATTGATTGTTGCAAAACGCGACGGCTTCATCGAGAAACCACTCGTCGGTTGGACCTTCGAGCGCGGTTTCAACGCACATGCATGCGAACGATTCTTCTTGGAAGACACGCGGATTGCTTTCGAAGTTTTGATCTTCGAGCAAGCACCAAGGCAGGCATCCAGATTCGTCGGGTTGGGTGTTGGTATTGGTGAACTGCTGATAGCGCTCGACGGAGCCTGGATAGTACGAAGGGCGTTTGGGAGTCTCTTTGAGATACTGCTGGATCAAGTCCAAAAACTCTCTGCGTTGCTTCCAGGATTTGCTGGTGATGATGACTCGCGTTGCCAGACAGTTAAATCCGACGTTGTTGGTGATCGAAGCAGCGACGTGTTTGGCTTGGGAGCGAAGTTGTTTGGCGGAGTATTTTCCTGGCACGACAATCCATGGACTGACGTTTCCTAGTTCGCTGGTCACGGGCTTAGTCAGTTTTGGGGTCTGTTGTTTTTTTCGCTCAGCGATTTCATCGGGGCTGGAACCCCAAACGATGCGGTCGTGTGTGTGGATCGATCCGGTCAGATGCACATCGTCGATGGCCGGATGATCGACCAGGGCTTGTCCGACCAGGGCGTCTCCTTCGACGGCCACGAGCAGTCCTTCTTGGAACAGCGGTGCGAATGCTTTTTCGAAAACGGGTTTTAGATAAGCGTTCACGGGGTTCATTTTCAGGATGACTTGATGACCGCAAACCAGGGATTTGTGGATCGCATCGGAAAAGGGGACCGAGGAGACATTACCTGCGCCTAAGACCAGCGAGATTTTGGATACTTTGGAATCCTGTAAGGTGCGAAATAGGGCGAGGTGACGTTTGCGAGGATCGGTTCTTGAGACCAGCACTGCATCGGCCTTGATATCCTCGAAAATGACGCGATCCCAGAGCGTCTTGGTCGGGAAGATTCGCAGGAGTGGTTTGCCTTGCAGTCGCCTTTGGTACGGGCCTGAGGATTTATCTGGAAGTTGAGGAGCTCCGTAGACCTGAAGATCGGTGAACGATTTTTCCAGCAGCTTTAGCAGACGCACGGCGATCAGGGGACCGGTCAGAAGTTCTTCCGCGAGGACATCGCTGCGTCCTGGGCAACCTTTGCCCAAAGCCCCTGCTTGGATCCACTCATCGACGCAAGGGATGATCGAATCGACACATGCTCTGCACAGATCGATACGTCGCTGGAGCGTCAATCCGTGCTTGCGGACCGGCGCGCTTTGCAACTGCTCGATCAATGTTTGTATCATGACGCGGGTCCTAGATCCTAGTACTGAACCATTGCGGGGCGAGGGTTACAATGGAGGGAAATGGGGAAAATGGCTTTTAGTTCACTTCCTATGATACACCAGCATGAAGGCAAGCGACGATGGCAGCACCACAAAAGATACTCTATGTGATTGGGACCATGGACACCAAGGGCCAGGAGGTTGATTTTGTCGTCGGGATCCTGAGCTGTTCTGAAGCTCTTGGAAAAAAGGGGATCGAAGTCCGGGCTTTGGACGTGAGCACTTCGGTACCTAATGCATTGGTCCAAGAGAGCCTCGCGTCGCTGGATCGATCGGTAGCGATCGAGCGCACCAGCAAATCCTTGATTGAGTTTCTGAAGCGAGAGTTGGAGCAAGGGGTATTGGCAGGTGCGATTGGGTTAGGTGGAAGCGGTGGGACGGCGCTGATCGCACCGGCCTTCAGAGCGATGCCCATCGGGGTTCCCAAGCTGATAGTATCGACGGTTGCTGCTGGCAACATCGCACCGTATGTCGGTTGCAGCGATTTGGTGATGTTTCCATCGATTGTTGATGTCAGCGGGCTCAATGCGGTTTCGACTCGAATTCTAACCAATGCCGCAAACGCGATCGTTGGGATGGTCTGCGGCGGTGCTCCAAATCATCCGAGCAAACCTGCTTTGGGGATGACCATGTTTGGAGTGACCACACCGTGCGTGACGGCCGTGCGAGAAGAGCTTGAGAAACGCGGCTACGATTGCTTGGTCTTTCATGCAACGGGAGTAGGAGGCCAAGCCATGGAGGGGCTTATTGAGGGGGGATTTCTAGAGGGGGTTTTGGACCTGACGACCACCGAGGTGGCAGACGAAGTTGTCGGAGGGGTCTTTCCGGCTGGCGCCAAGCGATTTGATGTGCTGTCGCAAACGTCCATTCCATGCGTGCTGAGTGTTGGGGCGATGGACATGGTGAATTTCGGTGCAATCGAAACGGTCCCTGAAGAGTTTCGCAGTCGCAAGCTTCATATCCACAATTCCAATGTCACTCTGATGCGCACCAGTGCCGATGAGAATCGTCGCTGTGCCGACTGGGTAGCGGACAAACTGACCAGGGCCATCGGTCCAGTCCGAATCCTACTGCCAACGCAAGGGGTGTCGGCACTGGACGCACCGGGGAAACCTTTTTATGATCCGCAAGCCAACGCAGTTCTGTTTGATCGGCTCGAACACCGACTCAATGGTCTTGCGAATATACGTATAGAGAGAGTATCGGCCCATATCAATGATCCTGTGTTCATCGAGCGTGTGCTTGTTGCATTCGATGAAATCCGTCATGAAGCATGATGCCACCTGCTCCTTCGTAGCCTCAATGATTCCGGAAGAACAACAAAAACGAAACTTGGGTTTACCATGTCAGAAAGCGCAAATAGCTCCCGAAGCCAGATCCTAATCAGGCTTCGTGCGAAGGTCCACGCAGGCCAGCCGATCATCGGCGGAGGGGCTGGAACAGGGATCTCGGCCAAATGTGAAGAGGCAGGAGGGATCGATCTGATCGTCATCTACAATTCGGGCCGGTATCGGATGGCTGGCCGAGGATCGCTCTCGGGACTGCTGGCTTATGGCAACGCCAATCAGATCGTCAAAGAGATGGGTTACGAAGTCCTCACAGCGGTCGAGCACACGCCGGTTTTGGCAGGGGTCAACGGGACCGATCCGTTCATGATCAGGGATCTATTTCTGAGGGAGCTCAAGGAGATGGGGTTTTCGGGAGTGCAGAACTTTCCGACCGTGGGTCTTATCGATGGAATGTTTCGAGAGAACCTTGAGGAGACCGGCATGAGCTACATGCAGGAGGTCGAGTTGATTGCAGCGGCAAACCAACTGGACTTGCTGACAACGCCTTATGTTTTCAACGTGCAGGAGGCCCAGTGGATGACCAAAGCCGGAGCCGACATCATCGTCGCGCACATGGGGCTGACCACCAGTGGAACGATCGGGGCTAAAAGCGCCAAGACGCTCGAGGATTGCGTCGCGCAAGTTCAAGCCATTTGCGATGCGAGCAAATCGCTGCGCAGCGATTGTTTGGTGTTGTGTCATGGAGGCCCGATCGCCAACCCCAGCGATGCGGAGTTTATCCTCAAGCGATGTCCTCAAATCGATGGGTTTTATGGGGCAAGTTCCATGGAGCGTTTGCCGACGGAAATTGCAATCACTCAGCAAGTTCAAGCGTTTATGAAGCTGACGCGATGACTCTGGGCCTTGAGCGACACGATGATCCAACTATGCTAGAATGACAGGCTCGGATTGACCCAAGCTCTTGGATCCCCCCACCATTAGGCAGCCCCCAGCCATGTCCATGCGCCGTACCTTTCTCGCCGATATGGGTCTTGGTTTTACCGGACTTGCTCTGGCCGCGATGCTTCACAAGGATGGCATCGCCGGACCCGATCAAAATTGGGCTCCACCCGATGGCAAACCCCACTTCGCTCCGAAAGTCAAAAGCGTCATTTGGCTTTTTATGAATGGGGGGGTAAGCCACATGGAAAGCTTCGATCCCAAACCGATGCTGACCAAGTATGCTGGAAAGACGATCGCTGAGACTCCGTTTGCGCAGGCCCAGGATCCTAAGAAGCTTGCGATAGAACGTCTGGTCGTCCCCGATGGCAATGGCAACCAACGCAATACCCTTTATCCATTGCAAGTCGGATTTACGCCTCGGGGGCAAAGCGGCATCGAAGTCAGCGATTGGTTCCCGCACATCGGCTCCCAGGTCGACAAGCTGTCGATTGTGCGTTCGATGTGGACGACCGACTCGAACCATGGTGCCCAAACCCAGTTCCATTCTGGGCGTCATCAAAACGATGGAGACTTTCCCACCTTAGGCGCTTGGGTCCATTATGGACTCGGTACTTTGAATGAGAACTTGCCACAGTTTATCTCGATGGGTAACCGCGAGTACTGGAATAAAAAAGATGGTCATTACCTAGGCCCAGCGCACGATGGTGTTCCGTTGCGGATCGATCCAAATGCCCCCTTGGACTTTGGCAAACCTCAGCGTGCAATGAATCCTCAGGCTCAGAAAATCGGAGCTGACTTGGTGCGACAACTGAATCTGCAGCGGGGTGTCGAATATCCCAACGATCCAGCCATGGCGGCTCGAATCGCTTCCTATGAACTGGCTTTCCGGATGCAGCGATCGATTCCCGAAGTGGTCGACTTCTCGGGAGAAACCGCAGAGACTTTGGCGCTCTATGGAATCGATCAGGCCCACAGCAAGGACTTTGGCATGCAACTGCTTGCCTCTAGGCGTCTGGTCGAGAGGGGAGTTCGATTCATTCAAATCCAGCATGGGGCAGGGGGTGCCGGTACTTGGGATGCCCACGGGGGGCTCAAGGCCAATCACGAAAACAATGCCAAAGCGGTCGATCAGCCGATTGCTGGCCTGCTGGTCGACTTAGAACGACGCGGTTTGCTTCAAGAAACGCTGGTGGTCTTTGCTACCGAATTTGGACGAACACCTGGAGCCCAAGGCTCTGATGGTCGCGATCACCATATTTTCGGTTTTAGCGTCTGGTTGGCTGGTGGATCGATCCGAGGGGGGACTGTCCATGGTGCGACCGACGAGATCGGTTTCCATGCTGCAGAAAATCGGCATTATGTCACCGACATCCATGCGACGATCTTGCAGCAATTGGGGCTCGATTCGAGAAAACTCGAAGTCCCTGGTCGCAAGCGACTGGAGATTGACCATGGCAAGCCGATTTGGGAAATCATCGGCTAACGCTCAGCTGAGCTTGTCTTTCTTCGATCGCGCGTAGCAAATCGTCGATACTCAGTCCGTATTTGCTGAGCACGGTTCCCATGACTCCGCCGACATGCTCGCAACGTCCGCGGCGCACATTCTTTGGGGCCGCCGGGGTGTTGGCCGGTTCGTTGGATGCGAACGCGTTTGTTGCCAAAGAGTTTGTAGCTAGAGCGGGTTCAGCGATGTTGGGCGCGGGGACAGCCGGAGCGTCCCAGTCGAACATGTGCTGAACGTATTTTCCACCTTCGAAATGACGAGTGCCCGATTGGCGAGCGCCCAACTCAACGGTTCCGATTGCGATTGCTGACATCTGTGTGACTCCTTCAGAGCTATGCCTAGCAAGTCACCTGCTTGCTATGCCCTTAGAATCGCTAGGGGCGTGACACGTCTGGTCACAAGCCAAAGAATTCGGAAAAAAAGCGGAATATTTTTTCCCTTGCCAGCCGGCCTGGGCTCGGGACCTTGGGCGTGTCCTTTGATCCTCTGGCCCTTATCGATTACCATAGGAGGCTTATACGCAGAGCGTTTCTTTACTTGAACAAGGGCCTTAAGCGACCATGGCGACAGTCAATATTCCTGCTGAAAACCGCACGATCACCAGCGCCGATGAGATATCGGCTTTTCTCAAGCCCTTTGGGATTTGGTACGAGCACTGGCAGGTGGCAGGTCGGCTTGATCCAGCCGCATCCGATGCCGACATCCTGACAGAGTATGCCGCCGAGATTCAGAAGGTTAAAGCTGCGGGGGGCTTCCTGACTGCCGATGTGATCAATGTCAATCCAAGCACGCCGAACCTCGATGCGATGCTGGCGAAATTCAACAAAGAGCACACGCATTCGGAGGATGAAGTCCGATTCACTGTCGAGGGCAAAGGTGTTTTTCATCTCCATCCCGAAAACGGACCTGTCTTTAGCGTCACGGTCGAGAGTGGGGATATGATCAATGTTCCATGTGGGATGAAGCACTGGTTTAATCTGTGCGACGATCGTCGGATCCGTTGCATCCGATTCTTTGAAGACGTCACGGGCTGGACTCCGCATTATGTCGACCAGGGCGTCCATGGTGAATTTAGCCCGATGTGTTTTGGCAAGTCCCATATTCCTGTGGGCGATAGCAACGCTACGCCTGGGATCCTTCGGACTTAGTCTCCACCTAGAACTCGTTGCTTTGCAGGAACTTGATGACAGAAGCCAAAAACGTACGGATCGCTCGGTGCGCTCTGCTGGATATCGAAGGGACCGTGGCTGATGTGCGGTTTGTCTACGATGTGATGTTCCCCTTCGTTCGAAACAACCTGAGGGAATTCCTGCAAACCAACTGGGATGCGCCTGCGATCCAATCGAGCCTGTCGCTTTTGGCGATCGACGCGGGATTTGGTCCTGACGATATTCCTTGGAAAGCCCATCATGGTCAGGCCCACAGACAAGCTTCGGAGCAGCAGCTCTCGGGGGTGGTTCAGACCGTCAGCAAGCTGATGGACAGCGACAGCAAGACCACGGGCTTAAAGTCCTTGCAGGGCTTGGTATGGGAGTCTGGATTCCGAAGTGGCCGGTTGCGGGCGGAGGTGTTTTCCGATGTGTTACCGGCCTTGGAACGATGGAAAAGGGCTGGCGTCGAGCTTCGTATCTACTCCTCGGGATCGATCTTGGCTCAAAAGCTATTTTTTGGGCACACGACCGCCGGTGACTTGACGCACTTGTTCAGCGGTCATTACGACACGACGATAGGTTCAAAGAAAGAGCCGGAGAGTTATTCCAAGATCGCCGAAGCGCTTGGGTTATCTCCGACTCAGATCCTGTTCTTTACGGATGTGATTGGGGAGATCGAAGCGGCCAGCAAGGCTCACATGCAGGTCATCGCTTGTATTCGTCCCAACAATACCCCGTTACCCAAAGACTTTCATGGTCCCTCGATCCATACCTTCGATGAAATCGACGTGGTCGCTTCGGTTTCAAGGGGTTAGTGGACTTGGGCCTAACGTCGATCGCAGCCCGGGCGGTCTACCCTTGGTGCTCGTCCTTTGGGTTCTCGGCTCGCAGAGACTCTGGAACGGGCAGATTCGAGAGCTGCGGATCAGCATCAGTGGTCCAGACCCAATCGACTCCGGGCATGACTCCCATGACGTTTAGAAGCCAGGCGATACCTACAAGAATTGTGAAAACAGGAACAATCATTTCTTGCCCATGTTGATTTCCTTGCTTGTGGCTATTGGTTGCTGGCTTCTTGGGCCATGTCTCGGGCATGGTAGGAGCTACGGACAAATGGTCCGGATGCTACTTTGCGAAATCCCATCGATTTGGCAATCCTTCGCAGTTCGTCGAATTCCTCGGGGGGAACATATCGAACGACTGGCAAATAGCGGGGGCCGGGCTGAAGGTATTGCCCTAGGGTTAAAAAATCGCAGTCGTAGCGACGCAGGTCCGCGAGGCAATCGAGCAGTTCTTGGCGGGTCTCGCCCAGTCCAAGCATCAGTCCGCTTTTTGTTTTGATCGATGGGTTGCGATCTTTGATGTGTTTGAGCAGTTCCAAGGTCCAGCGGTACTGGCTCTTGGGTCCTCGGACGCGACGATACAATCGCGGGACGGTTTCCATATTGTGATTGAAGACTTCGGGTGCTGCGTCGATCACACGATCTAGGCCATGTCGATGCCTTACAAAGTCCGGTGTAAGGACTTCGACCGAAGCCCCGGTACGTTCTCGTACGGCGATCACACAACGGTAAAAGTGCTCGCCTCCACCGTCGGGCAAGTCGTCGCGAGTGACGGAGGTGATCACCACATGCTTTAGGCCTAGCCTGGCTGAAGCTTCTGCCAGCCGTTGGGGCTCGTCGTCTTGGAGTGCTTCGGGACGGCCGCGTGAAACGGCACAGAAACCGCAAGGCCGAGTGCACACGTTTCCTAAGATCATGAATGTGGCGGTTTTTTGCGAGTAACACTCCATCCGATTTGGACACTTGGCATTTTCGCAAACGGTTTCGAGTTTCAGTTCTCGAAGCAGTCCGTGGGTGAACTGATTGCCGTTGCCTTTGGGAACCTCACGGCGCAGCCAACTGGGTAACCGGCGGCTAGGCTCGAACAATTTGCCGTCGCTGAGTTTGCTTTCATGGGCTTGGGGACTGGGGATTGTTCCCCCCATCGAGCCGCATCCGCCCATACGAGGCGTGCTTGCCAATTGAGTCAGTTGGGCTGAGCGAGTTTGGCCGTCTTGAGCCGAGGCATCGAACGAGGGGGCTTGTGCTCCCAGGATAGGCAGGATCGGCTTGGGGATGTTCATGATGGATGAGGGTTGGTTGTTTCGATCGCCGCTGTTGGAGGCTGCTGTTGGAACTGCACAAGTGGACCAGGGCCGGCTCAGGAACGCTTAGCACTTTAGCCGCAATGGACCAGATTGCTACCCCTTTTTGTTCAGCAAAATCGGGCTTAGACCTCGCCAATTTCCCGCGGTTTGACTTACATTATAGGCAAGAAGTTTCTTAATCCCCGAGATCGACAAGGATCCGAACCGATGATGCCTCCGAAATTGACTTCCATGATGCCAAATCTTGCTCTGGTTTTGGTCATGATTTTGGGTTTGGTTGCTCTCCCTGGAAGCCTGAGGGGCGAGTTAAGTTGTCCGTTTTGCTCGGCAGCTTCCCAAACCTTGCGGCAAGAGAGCTTGTCGATGGATGCGGTGGCGATCGCCAGTTTGGTCAGCGACGGGCGGGTTGACATCGATGGCAACGCCACGTTTGTCGTCGAGCGAGTGTTGCGAGGTGAGTCTCTGCTTGCCAAAGGCCAGAAGGTCGAAGCCAACTATTTCGGGCCTGGTAAAAACCAGAAGAAGTTTCTGTTGCTTGGGGTCGACCCGAGGAATTTGGTTTGGTCGTCACCTTTGCCACTTTCGGCGGAAGCCGAAAAGTACATCGAAGAGATTCAAAAGTTGCCTGAGGATCCTGTCTCGCGTTTGGATTTCTATCAAAAGCATTTTGAGCATCCAGATTCGCTTTTGGCTCGTGACAGCTATGACGAGTTTGCTTTGGCCCCGTATGAGGATGTCAAAAAGCTCAAGAGCAAGATGGATCACGACCAGTTGATGGAGTGGATTCGCGATCCGGCTATCTCTCCAGATCGCAAGCGACTTTACTACACGATGCTTGGTATCTGCGGAACTGCGGCCGATGCAGTCGAGTTTGAATCGATGATCCGCAGCAGCGATCCGGACAAAAGGGCTGGGCTCGATGCCCTCATAGCAGCTTACTTGATGCTCAAAGGTGCCGATGGTCTTAAACTCATCGATGATCAGTTCTTGGCCAACCGCAAGGCTTCTTATCCAGACGTTTACGCCTCGGTGATGGCGTTGCGTTTTCATGGAACCGAAGCGACGGTAGTGCCCAAGGAAGCGATTTTGGGTTCGATGCGAAATCTGCTGGCGGCTCCTGACCTTGCCGACTTGGTCATTCCGGATTTGGCCCGTTGGGGAGATTGGACTCAGGTCGACCGATTGTGCGAACTGTTCAAGTCAGCCAACGACGACAATTTTTGGGTACGGGTCCCGGTGGTCAACTACTTGCGGGCTTGCCCGCTTCCAGAGGCGAAAGAGCGTTTGGTCGAATTGGAAAAGATCGACCCCAAGGCCGTCAAGCGCGCTGCGACATTCTTCCCGATCCCTGCCCCTGCAGTGGATAAAAAGGGGGATGACAAAGGGGCCTCTCCGGCCAAGCCCGCCCAGCCTGCCGGTTCGAGTCCTACGTCGTGGCTCAGGCCACTGGATGGGCGAAGCGACCTGTGGGTGGCTCGCGCGACGATCGGCACCCCCTCCAAAGTAGCATGGAACACTCAAAATCCGGCCGATCCATCCGCTTATTCGTTCCAATCGGCCGTCGGAGCAGGCTTGATCCGAGGCAAGAGAGCCACGTTTGCCTTAACGGAAGCCCCAAGTTCACGGGAAAACAATGGGATCGAGGAAGTTTCCGAGTCGGTTTTTTTGCTGAACTCTCGAATTGTCTTTTCCGTACTGGCTTGTAGTGTCGGGGCCTGTGGCCTAACGCTGTGGATGATCTCCACAGGAAAATCTTCCTGCTAGTATTCGACTTCTATCGACGATGAGCACCGCCAGTAGCCAAATCGAGTCGTTGGACCAATCTTCATCAGCCTACTTGGATGAATATGGCTACACGAGTTTATCCAGGTCGGCGGTCCTGAGTTTAGTTTTCGGTATCCTAGGGCTGCTCAGTTGGTATTCACCCCTGTTGCTGTTTCTGAGCATCATGGGTGGTGTTTTTGCGATGATCTCCTTCGCGAACTTCAAGAAGTACCCCAACGAGATCAGCGGCAAGAACTTGGCAAGGATCGGGGGTTTTTTGAGTTTGGCGATGTTGGTGTTGAGTCCCATCAAGCACGCCTATGTGTATTACACCGAGTTGCCAGATGGCTACGAGCGAATTTCCTTCGCAGCACTCAAGAGTCCTGTAGGGGCACCGGATGTCCCTCCTCAAACCGCCTTGGAGCTCGACGGCAAGCGAGTCTTTCTCAAAGGGTACATCCATCCGACTTCACTATCGAGCAATGCGGCGAAGACATTCGTTTTGGTCCCCGACTGGGCGACCTGTTGCTTCGGTCAGCAACCCCCCCTGACGCACATGATCGAAGTCAGGCTCACCGGCGATGAGTTCGCTTCGAAATCCCTGCGTAGGCATTCATTGGCAGGGACTCTTTCGGTTCGTCCCTACATGAAACCGGTCGATGGTTTGCAAGGGGTTTATTACGAGCTCGAAGCCGACCATTTCAAATAGCCGATCGGGTTTCGGGGATTTAAGGCCTCGGAAAACCTGAAACTGCTAAAATCTTTGGAGCTTGTAGGCAAGATTCCAAGATTTTCTGCGAATAGGTCGGCACTATGAAACACATCCATTATCTATTGTCGTCATTGGTTGTATTGATCAGCGGATCGCTGGGGTTTTCCCAGCAGCATCTAAGTGCGCCTAAGTTGTTTCCGACCAAGACGTTAGCATATGTGCGCGTCGACGACACCCGGGATATGAAGGCCAAGATGGAGGCCACCGGGATGGGCAAGATGATGAACGATCCCCAGATTGCTCCGATCTTGGGAACGTTTTATTCGACCTTTGTTGGTCAGTTGCAAGGGATGCAAGATGCAATTGGCTTGAATCTCGACGAGCTCTTGTCGATCCCCAATGGGGAATTGGCCGCTGCGCTTGTGGCGACAAAGACCGAGCCTGCATTTGTGATCATGCTTGAGGCCGGCGATGAGATCCCCGCTTTGCAGGTCCTGATCGAGCGGGCCGAGCAAGCCACCGATGCTGGGGGTGGCATGCTATCGCAGAAGGAGGTTGGCAAGGTCAAGCTTTTGTCGATGGGTCGATCCGAGCGAGAATCGATCACTTATTTCATCGACTCAGGTGTCATGGTCGCGACGAACCGGGCCGACTATGCCGAACAGCTTGCCATGATTTGGACAGGCAACGGGATTGATCACAAGCCGCTGTCGGAGAATCGGGATTTTACGACCATCATGTCCCGATGCGTGGGGACCGAAGGCGAGAGGCCTCAGGTCTCGTTCTTTGTCGATCCGTTGGCGATGGTCAGAGAGTTTGGCAAGAGCACCAACGGTTCGGTGGCCATCCTGGCTGCTTTGAAAACCCTAGGGCTCGATGGAATCAAGGGACTAGGTGGCAGCGCCATTATCGCCCCCAATGAGTTCGATTCGATCATCCATGGACACATGCTATTGAATCCCAACCGCCAAGGGATCATGAAAGTGATCCGACCCAAAGCCGGTTCGACGGAACCAGAACCATGGGTGAGCGAACAAGTCACCAATTACTTCACCATGAATTGGGACATGGCCAAAACGTTCAATGCGGTCGAAGGCATTGTCGATACGTTTGCTGGCGAAGGGACTTTTAACGATCGATTTGTCAAGGAAGCCAATCGCAATCTGGGGATCGATCTGAGGGAAGATATCATCAACGGATTGAATGATCGGTTCAGTTTGGCTCAGGTCATCATTCCCCCCAAGAAGATCAACAGCCAATCGAACATCTATTGCATTCACGTCAAGAACGCTTCGAGGATGAAGTCTGAGATTTTGCCAAAGATGTTCGACAAGATCAAAGGTTCAGGCGGTCCGGAGATGATCAGCAAGCTCTACGGTGACGCAACGATCTACACCATCGAGCCTCGCAGCGTCGATGTCGAAGGCCGCAACATTCGTCTGCCCCAACCGGGCGTATGCATCTTGGATGAACAATTGATCCTCAGCGATTCGGTCCAAGCGATCGAGGAAGTCATCAAAATGAATTCTTCGGGGGATGGCTTGTTGTCCGAGTCGATTGAATTCAAGTTGGTACGCGATCGCATCAAGGCCCAGCTCAAAAACAGCGAGATGTCGATCTTGGCTTATCAACGCCCAGAGGAAGGGATGCGGCTGATGTACGATCTGGCGACGGACCCGCAGAACATCGACAACATCGAGCAGTTTGCTCAAAACAACCCATTCCTGACTGCGTTGGTCACTGCGGTTCGCAGCAAGAAGCTGCCACCATTTGAAGTCATCGCCAAATACCTTGCACCTGGCGGGGCGTTTGTTGTCGATGAAGAGACCGGTCTGCATTACACCGGTTTTTCTATGCGGCGAGAGTGATTCTCCCTTGGGAAATCCTGTAGAATAGAGGGGAGCTATCACGCCCGTTCCCCTCCTTTTTACAGGCCTTTGTACAGGCCTTTCGCAGGTTCTAACCCATGATGATGAATTCCAAGAACTTTGATACCAACGACCGGCGCAGGTTTCTTGCTACCACGGCTCTAACAGGAGCCGCCGTGGCCCTTTCTGCCAATGCAAAAAGCACTTCGGCACAAGAGCAGCCTCAAGCCGTCGGGGCCAAGTGGATCACGCCACCTGAGAAGCGAATTCTCTTGTCCTGCAAACTGTCGATGATCAAAGGGGATGTCGATGGAAAGCCTTTGACGCTGGCGCAGCGATTGGGCTTGGCCAAGCAAGCAGGATTTGATGGTGTCGATTTTGACGAAGCCGGTCGGTTCACCGTCGAGCAGGCCCGGGCTGCGGTTCAGGAGTCTGGCGTGTTTTGTCACAACGCCATCAACCATGCGCATTGGGACAAGCGTTTAACCAGTGCCGATCCTGAAGTTCGCAAGGCGGGTGTCGAGAACATCGCGCATTGCTTGCGAGTCGCGCATGCGATCGGTGGTAGCGGTGTATTGATCGTGGTCGGACGAGGCGATGACGGGACCGAAACGGAGGTCAATCAGAGGGCGCAGCAAGAGATCAAAAAGCTATTGCCTCTAGCAGCGTCGCTTGGCCAGCCGATTTTGATCGAGAATGTGTGGAACAAGCTTCACTACGATCATGATGCACCCCCAGAGCAAAAACCCAATCGCTTCATCGATTTTGTCGATAGTTTCAAGAGCCCATGGGTCGGTATGTATTACGATATCGGCAATCATTGGAAGTACGGACAGCCTCGCGAGTGGCTCAACGCGTTTGCCCACAGGGCCGTCAAACTCGACGTCAAAGGCTTCAGTCGAGCCAAAAACAAGTTCGTCGATATCACGTCCCCCGAGGACGATGTGCCTTGGGATCAAGTGCGCATGGGGCTCGATGACATCGGCTGGAGCGGTTGGACCACGGCTGAAGTCGGAGGTGGTGGGGTCGAACGCTTAACGACCGTCCGCGAGCAGATGCAGAAAGCCTTTGGCGTCTAACGGCTCGATGCTTTGGGACTGGATCCAAAGGTCCACATCCCCAGTCCCACAAGCAGTGCGGGCAACAGCAATAGCCACACGCCTAGACCGACTTTTTGAGAGTCGATCTGGGTGAATGGGATTTTTCCAAGGTCCGGTCCGCCAAGACTTGGCTTATCGGGCAGTGGTAAAGCCCCTGGGGGGTTCTGTTGCCCGGATACTTGGGCGGCCACCAGCAACCCCGGGGAGGCTTGAGGGTCCACTGTCAATGTGGAAGCTTCCTGGGATTGGCTCAGACTTTCCGCGTTGGCAGAGAGTGCTTGCAAAGCTTGCTGGTCCAGAACGGGGAATTTGACAACCCCTAGGGCAGGTAGCACAAGTGCCATGATGCTAGCGGCACACATGAGGATCAAACCCATAAATTTCATGAGAGATCATTCCTGCGGTTTGGGAAAGCCGATTCGAGGGGAAAAATCGGTGCGGGGGTACATTTTAGAACGAGGTTCATTGGCGAGTTTATAGGCTTTGGCCAAGGGGGGCTAGGTCGATTTGGCCCTGCGGAAAAGCCAAGCCGTTATGTAGAATGTACCGATCATGAAAACAGACCCAAACCATTACATCAATCGAGAGCTCAGTTGGCTGGAATTCAATCAACGGGTATTGAATCAAGCTAAGTATGAGAAGGTCCCTGGGCTCGAGCGGCTCAAGTTCCTGGCGATCACTGCCAGCAACATGGATGAATTCTTCATGGTGCGGGTGGGTGGTTTGCAACTGCAGCAGGCTCAGCAAATCCAGGCACCGGATCCAAGTGGTGCGACGGTCACCCAGCAGCTCGAGGCCATCTACGATCGGGTCGACAAGATCATTTCGGATCAGTACGACTGTTTCCTCAACTCGATCGAACCGGTGCTTCAGCAACAGGGGATCACTCGGGTGATCTGCGCGCAGGCGAACGCTTTGTGCAAAGAAGCTTTGCAGCGGTACTTTGAACAGGAGATTTATCCTGTTTTATCACCGATGGATTTAGACCCAGATGCACCTTTTCCTTTGCTTTCGAACTTGGGCTTTTACCTTTGCGTTCGTATGGCAAGTGGTGAGCAGGACACGCCGCATCGTTTTGCATTTATCCCGATTGGAAAACTGCTTCCTCGTCTGATCAAGATCCCGGGTGAGCGCGGTACGTATACTTATGCGCTCATCGAAGATGTGGTCAGTCATTTTGTCGAGCAGTACTATCCGGGCAAGCGAGTCGAGGAGTGCACGGCGTTTCGAGTCACACGCAACGCGGATGTTTCTGTTCGGGAGGACAGTGCCTCGGATCTGATTCTGGGTATGGAGGAAGTGCTCAGTTCGAGGCGTTCTGCTGATTTTGTTCGGTTGGAGATCGATTCAAAGGTCTCCGAGGCCACGTTGGATTTTTTGGTTCGCAACCTAGTACTCAAGCCGCGAGATCTTTTCAAAATCCCAGGCCCTCTGGACTTGTCGGCGTTGATGAGTGTCACGGAGATCGAGGGATTTCCGACGCTTCGCGATACGGTTTGGCCCCCTCAGCGGTCGCCACAAATCGACTCGACCAAGTCGATGTTTGAGAATATCGCACAACAGGATTTGCTTTTGTGCCATCCGTATGAAAGCTTTGAGCCAGTTGTCAGGTTGATCGAGGAGGCGGCCAACGATCCGGATGTTTTAGCCATCAAGCAGACGCTGTATCGGACCAGCCGCAAGAGTCCCATCGTCGCTTCGCTCAAGAAAGCAGCCGAGTTGGGCAAGTATGTCACGGTGGTTGTCGAGCTTAAGGCAAGATTTGATGAAGCCCGCAACATGGTATGGGCAAGAGAGCTCGAACGATCGGGGGTTCAAGTTGTCTATGGCGTGCGAGGATTGAAGACTCACGCCAAGATTTGCATTGTTGTTCGAAGAGAAATCGATGGGATCGTTCGCTACGTTCATTTCGGCACGGGCAATTACAACGAATCCACAGCCCGAATGTATAGCGATATCAGCTACCTGACCCGCGATGAATCCTTGGGCAAAGATGCTTCGGCATTTTTCAACGCGATCACCGGTTACAGTCAACCTCAGCCTTATGAGAAACTCGAGTCCGCGCCGCTTGGCCTGCGCAAGAAACTTGTCTCGCTGATCGAGGAGGAGACTCAAAGAAGGCTTCAAGGACAGAAGGCATTTATTTATGCCAAGCTCAATGCGTTGGTAGACCCAGAGATTATCCAGGCCTTGTATCGAGCCAGCCAAGCGGGAGTGACCATTCGATTGAATATACGGGGTATTTGTTGTTTGAAGCCCGGGGTGCGAGGTGTCAGCGACAACATTACCGTTGTCAGTATTGTCGATCGTTTTCTGGAGCATGCACGGATCTTGCATTTTTCGCATGGGGGTCAGGACTCCGTGTTTATATCGAGTGCTGATTGGATGCCCCGATCGCTGGATCGACGTATCGAGTTGCTCACCCCCGTGGAAGACGATGCGAGCAAGCGCAAACTCATGGAAATCTTGGCCACTTATTTCCAAGACAATCAGAATGCTTGGAAGTTACTTCCAGATGGAAGTTATGAGCGGTTGGAGCCGGGTGTTGGCCAAGTAAAACTAAGGGCTCAGAAGCTACTGTATCAATCGTCAGTCGATAGTGTCAAAGCAGCGGAGTTGGCAACACGCAGCAAGTTTGAACCGCATTTGCCCCAATAGCGTTTTTTGGCTCGATCGCTGCGCAGAGTTTTTTACAAACCGCAAGAGCTCAAGAGTTTTTCAGCCCCCCAGCGGACGACGTCTTGCGTTGGCAATCCGCTCTCGGCTTCGATCCGATCGATCTCGTATCGAGCTTCCGCATCGTTGAGACCATGCGAATTGATCGCAATGCAACCGACGCGTAGAGGAGCAAGTGCGCCCCCTGCGCAAGCGATGCTTTCGTACATGGCAACGACATCTTTCAAGGGTGGGATTTTCACCCATTTGAAGTCCCTCAAGTGATGCATCTGAGCGCGATGGACCAGCACTAAATGCGTCGGTTGGGAGCCGCGCAACAGAGGGAGGGTGGCCGTCGAAGCAGGATTCAGGAGCGAGCCTTGGCCTTCGATCCAAACCACATCGCGACCCTCTGCGCAAGCGATCAGTTCTTGTTGCACCGCTCCGGATGCAAAGTCGACTCGAATCGCATCGAGTGGAATGCCGTCACCTTCGAGCATAACACCGGTTTGTCCAGTGGCCATGAATTTGGATCGAACTCCTTTGGCGACCGCAGCGCGGTGGAAAGCGATCGCGGCAGACATTTTGCCGATCGACATATCGGTTCCAACAAACAAGACACGTTTGCATGGCAGGAGTCTTGCCAGCCCCATCCCCGAAACCAATCCGGTGGGCTCCTTGCGTATGTCCCAAATCCAGCGGTCTTGCTGAATATGCCCGGCCAACCTAGGATCGGCGCTCAGGGGGGTATGGAGTCCATTGAGGATGTTCAATCCACCGCTCAAGGCCGTCTGCATGTCGGGTATCCAGTCCTCGGGAAGTTTTCCGCCTAGTGCTGCAAGGCCCAGCGCCAGTGTTTGGGGCTTGAAGGCAAGAGCCTCTTGCGCCGTGGCTACGATGGGGATCGGATGCTTTAGCTCAATTCCGGTTAGTTCCGATAGATTTCCGCCGGCGGTTTGGCGATCGATCACCACCGCGCAGCGCTCCGGGGCGAATCGCAACAGGGCTAAACCGGTCTTGCCATGGATTCCGGTGATCCCCCCGTGCAAGAGGATTGCCAGTCGATCGGTCGCATCGTATTGAGGGTGTTTAGGCATAGGTGACTCCAAGTCCGGGTAGTTCGCGATTGATGAGGAATCCGTCGTCGAATCGGCAACCGACAAACGGATCGTCCTTGAGATTCAAATGGCTGTCGAGGTCGACATAATCCACGAGGCTGGCAAGTTGGCAAGCTGCACTATTACCGAGGCTCGTTTGCGAGTAGCATCCTAACATCAGTTTTAGATTGTGTGCACGGGCCGTGTGGATCATTCGGATGGCTTCGGTAATCCCTCCACACTTGAGGATTTTGATGTTGATACCGCTGCAGCGACCGACCAAACCTGGGATGTCTTTTGCCGTGCGACAGCTTTCGTCGGCCATGATCGGGAGGCTCGATTCGCGGTGCACTTGGGCTAACGCTTCCAGGTCGCTTGGGTTGGTCGGTTGCTCGATGTGATCGACACCACGCTTGGCAAGCCACTGCGACATCTCGATGGCATCCGAGACACTCCAGCCGCCGTTGGCATCGACGCTGCGATGGATGGAATCCGGGAGGAGTTTGCTCAATGCCTCGAACATGGCTTGATCTGCCTGGATGCCTTCGGGAGACCCCATCTTGACCTTCACGGCGCGGATAGTGCCAAGCTCAAGCCACTGGGCCCATCGCCCCAAGGCAGCTTGGGGAGATTGGATGCCGATGGTCACTGAAGTTGGCACATGGGAGTTTTGGGATAGGCCCAGGAGTCTCCATGCGGGTTGCCCACATGCCTTGGAGCACCAGTCCCAGATGGCCATATCGATCCCTGCGATGGCAGAGGAAGCGATTTGGTTTTCGACCAGCGTATCGTGAATTTGATGGCGGAGCCAAGGGTCCATGTGCCTGAGGATCTGGGTTGCCTTTTCCAGATGATGCTCGAGGTCCGTGAACGACTGCGTTGAATGGGGTATCGAGAATTCAGCCGATTCGCCAATCCCTTCAAGCCCATCTTTCAGGATTCGAATTTCCCAGTTTTGAGAACTAGACTGAGTCCCTCGGCTAATGGCAAGCGCGACGCGTTTGTGGACTTTAAAGCCCTTATAAGTTAGCTTCACAAGTGAGTTCCATGCGAAAGTGTGGACCGATCTTGGGGATATCAAAAACATCTCCGACAACTCGCCAACCGCTTGCTGCATAGAAACCAACGGCGCTTTGCCGGGCCTTGCACCATAAATCCCAGCGGTGCTCTTGGGCCAGTTCCGCCACGTAGGCAAGCATCTTGCTACCGACACCCATGCCTTGCAGTTCTGCTAAGACTGCCATGCCGCGAAGTTGTACGGAAATAGTCTGTTGTTTTTCGTTAGAAATGATTTCTGGGGGCATGAGGGTCAAGCACCCGATGGGTTGGCTATTGGGTTGGCTATTGCGATAAGCCACCACGTGCAACGTATTGGGATTTTCGTCCCCTGCAAAGAGGGTTTCTTCGTAGGGGAGTCCCAGGGGTTCACGCAGCACTAGAAATCGCACTTGGCGAACGTGGGCTATTTCAGATAAACCGCGCGACTGGCGGATCTGCATATCCAGCATGCAAAACTCTCGGGATCGGCTCTAGGTGGTTTTGGAATTCAAGGCCTAGAGTATAAACGGTCCGTCCAGGAATTTAACGCCCCGGGATCGGTCTCCATTGGTTCGGGCCCACCGAAGGGTTCCCAGAGGACAATCGCCCTTGGGTTCCAGGCCTGGCCTCAGGCAATCCAGAACCTGAAATCATTCCCCCACTCGAACCGGTTCCCGTGCCTGGGACTGCGGCCATACGTGAGCTGGGGTTTCGCCCTTGCAACTTGGCAATCTCCCGTTCGCTCTCTCCGAGCCTGCGTTCGAGTTGCATGTTCCGTTGTTCGAGTTCCTCAGCCCGCTTTTTCTGACTTCGATACTCCGAGAGCAACCTTTCGCTTTCGATTTGGTACTGACGCATCGCATGATTGCCAGGCCATTGCTGGCAACCAGTAGAGCTTGCCAACATGCATAGCAGTCCACAAAGCAATACCGCTCGCGTTGGAACGTTTTTTCGGGTTCCTGCAAACATTCAACGGTTCCTGTGGATCTTCCCTATGACAACACCAGCAATGCTTTAGCAATTCCTGCACCTTGAGCGAAAGACCATTTTTATGGAAAAATCTCATCATCGGCCAAACCCCACGAATCATCCTCTCCCATGAAACGCCGTTCATCGTGCAATCAAAGTCAGAATCGACTATCATGGGCGGTTCTGCTATCCGAGCCTGCCACTGCCTCCTGCCAATCCCACCTCACATCATGCGCTGCTATCCTGCCGCTTTACGGATCTTTGCAATTATTTTGCTTGCAAATTGGCTAGTCGTTTCGAGCCTTGCTCAAACCCCAAATTCGTTCGATGCACGCTCGGCTGAGCTCCAGGAAGCGTTTCCGGCTTCGGTGCAAAGCGTTGTTCGGAAGCATTGCAGCAAGTGCCACAACGAAAAACTTTCCGAGGCCGAAGTCGACCTATCGCAGTGGAGCCGATGGGAGCTGGTCAGCAAGCAGACCCGTACGCTTGAGCGGGTGCTCGAGCAATTTCAAACCCAGCAGATGCCTCCCCCCGAGGAGCCTCAACCGACAGACCAAGATCGACAAAAACTCATGCAGTGGATCCAGTCATGGTTGACCTTGCAAGCCGAGCAGTATGCTGGTGATCCGGGCCCTGTGATCCTTCGTCGGCTCAACAACGCCGAATACACCAATACGATTCGGGACCTGACAGGCCTAGCAGAGATTGAGCCAACCAAGGAGTTTCCTGCCGATAGTGCCGCCGGGGAGGGGTTCTCCAACACCGGAGCCGCCTTGGTCATGACGCCCTCGCTCGTGCGGAAGTATCTCGACGCGGCCAAATCGATCGCCGAGCATGTGGTCTTGCTCCCCGATGGGATCACCTTTGCCATGGATCCCTCGCGGGCCGACATGACCAACGCAACGCTCGAATCCATCCGACGCTTTTACGCTCCATTTAGCGACCAAGCCGGCGGTGCTACTGTCAATCTGCAAGGGATCGTCTTTGAGACCAACCAAGGTGGACGATTGCCAGTCGAGAAATACCTTGTCGGAACCTTGAGTGTACGCGAGTTGCTCAAGTCCAACGCGCAGCCGACTCCACAGCAGATCTCCGATGCCATCGATGCGATTGCCAAATCCCAACAGCTCAATACCAAGTACCTGAGCACCCTGTGGAACCAGCTTCATGACCCTGAAGCCAAGGGGCTTTTGGCAACGCTTCAAAAGCGATGGAACGCTACAACGGTCGATGCTCCGGGGTTGCTTATCGGTGAAGTTCTCTCCTGGCAAAAGGCTCTTTGGAAATTCTCCAGTGTCGGGCACATCGGCAAGCGGGATGGACCCAAGGCATGGCAAGAGCCGGTCAATCCAATCCGCAACGAGCAAGAGCTTCGTCTGGCCATCCCGAAAGACCTTCCCAATCAAGATGCTCAGAACCAGGGTTTGGGCCGCGGCGATGTGACAATGTATTTGCAGGTCTCCGATGCTGGGGATGGGAATCAAGACGATGCAGTGATTCTTCGCAACCCACGGCTCGTTGCGCCTGGGCGGCCCGATGTGCCTTTGCGGGGTTTAGACGCGTTGGTCCAGACCCTCGAGACCAATCAGAAGATCTGGGTCGAGCAAACGCAACCGATTCTCGTAGCTTTGGATGATTGGATCGAGGATCCCAAGGGGCGTTCCTTGGAAAGCCTTGCAAGTGAAATCGCAGTTCCTCCAGCGCTGTTGAAAGCCTGGGCAAGCACCTTGGGGCTTTCCGATCACTCCGATGCGGCGGCTGCCAACCCCGATCGCCAAAGGCTTGTGAACAAAGCCCAAAGCATGTCCGATTATGCCTTCGTCACCGGGTGGGTCGCTCAGGACGCACTGAGCATCGTCGCTAATTCGTCGGATCAGCATGTTCGCATCCCTGGAAACATGCCCCCAAAGAGCATCGCGGTTCATCCCTCACCATCGCGAGGTATTTGTACGTCTTGGAAAGCTCTCGGGCCGATGAAGATCGATTGCCAAGCCACAGTACGCCATGCGCACACCGAATGCGGCAATGGGATCGCTTGGCGTTTGGAGCTTAGGCGAGGCTCGCTGTACCAAGTATTATCCTCAGGATTTTCGGCGGGGGCCAAGGATGTTCCGATCGGGCCGCACCGGTCGCTGCGAGTTCGATCAGGAGATGAGTTGGTTCTGGTGATCGAGCCTCGCGATGCGAATCATTCCTGTGATTTAACCACGATCGATATGACCATCAGTGCCGCTGCGACGGCCACCGGCCCAGAGCAGCGTTGGAATCTCTCGGAGGATCTGCATGCGAATATTCTTGATGGCAACCCGCATGCAGACTCCAAAGGAAATCCAGGGGTGTGGGAGTTTTTCACCCAAACGGCCCTGGGCAATCGAGCCTCTCATTCGACGGGATTGATTCCACCTGAAAGCCTACTTGCTAAATGGTTCAATGAACCCGATCCTGCGATGCGCAAGCAGATGGTCGGAACTCTCCAGAAACTCCTGGTCGATTCTTCGGCCTTGCCCCTCCAAAGTCCCGACGGCGTGCTGGTCAGTCGACTCCTTGGGGCCACCGGTCCGTTCTTTTCAGCGGCGATCCAGAAGGATCTGAGAATCCAGCAGTCTGCTGATCCATCGCCGCGTCTGGGTTCTGAATCGGTGCGTTACGGCTGGAGTGATCAAATGTTTGGCATTGAGGTTGCCGGATCCAAACTCTCGGAAAACGAAGCCTTGGTTCGGGCGCCCAAGGTGCTTGAGATCAAGCTTCCGGCAAACATCGCTGCAGGAGCCGAGCTGGTTGCAACGGCTTTGTTGCATCCAGTGGCAGGTAGCAATGGTAGTGTCCAAGTCGCACTGAGCATGGACAAACCCGACCAAGGATCATCACCGATTCCAAAGACCGACGAGGTGGCAAAGGATCCCAACTGGACCAATGTCTCCAGGCAATTGCTTGTCTCCTCACCGGTTCTGGTTTCCCCCAGCGGTCAAGCTCAGGCCCGGACGCTCGAGTCGTTCGATCGGTTTCGCAAACTGTTTCCTATCGCGCTTTGCTATACCAAAATCGTACCGGTGGACGAAGTCGTAACGTTGACTTTGTTTTATCGCGAAGATCAGATGCTCAGAGATTTGATGCTCGAGGACAAGCAGGTTCAAGAGCTCCAGCGACTTTGGGATCAATTGCATTTTGTCAGCCAGGATGCTCTAAAGTCGGTGGATGCTTACGAACAGCTTTGGCAATTTGCAACCCAAGATGCCGATCCGAGTGCTTTTGAACCCCTGCGAGAACCACTCCAGCGCAAGGCTGCTGAGTTTCGTCAAATGCTGCTGGATTCCCAACCAAAGCATTTAGAATCGCTTTTGTCCTTTGCGCAGCGAGCTTACCGCCAGCGACTGACCGACCAGCAGCGCAAGACCCTTGTGACGCTCTACGAGGACCTTATCGCCAAAGAGACTCCTCATGAGGATGCCCTCAGACTGCTTGTGGCAAGAGTGCTCGTATCGCCAGAATTCCTTTACCGCGTCGAGCGACCGGCAGAAGGGACCGACAAACCGACGGACGTGACCGACTTGGAGCTTGCGAATCGCTTGAGTTACTTTCTGTGGGCTTCGATGCCCGATGCGACGCTGATGGACCTAGCAGCCTCGAATCGATTGTCCGATCCCGATACGCTCGTTGCCCAAGTTCGCAGGATGCTTAAAGACCCCAAAGCACAGCGGATGGCCGTCGAGTTTGGAACCATGTGGCTGCATATAAGGGATTTGGATCTTTTGGACGAGAAGAGCGAAAGCCACTTTCCAGAGTTTGCGAGCATACGGAGCGATTTGTACCAGGAAGCGATTTTGTTGTTTACCGATGCGCTAGCCAATGATCGCAGCGTCATCGATTTGTTGTCCGGAGACTATACGTTCCTTAACGGTCGATTGGCCAATTACTACGGCATCCCGGATGTTGGACCTGCAGATTCGGTGCATCCCTGGCGCAAGGTCGAAGGTGTACGCAAGCATGGTCGAGGAGGGATTTTGACCCTTGGAGCAACGCTTGCCAAACAATCGGGTGCTTCTCGAACAAGTCCGATTTTGCGAGGTAATTGGTTGTGCGAAGTAGTCCTCGGGGAGAAGCTGCCCAAGCCGCCCAAGAACGTTCCGGTCCTTGCGGAGCTTCCTCCTGAGGGGGTCACCGAACGGCAGTTGACAGAGCTTCATAGCAACAATCCTGCTTGTTCCAAATGCCACCAGCGAATTGACCCCTATGGGTTCGCCCTTGAGAATTATGATGCGATCGGGAGGTTCCGCCAGAAAGATGCCGCGGGCAATTCCATCGATGCTTCGACCCAGTTGCCCGGCGGCCAGTTGATCGCAAACTTTGATGATCTTCGAGCTTATCTTGAGCGTGATCGCAAGGAGGATTTTGTGCGACAGTTCAATCGCAAGCTATTTGGATATGCCTTGGGCCGATCGGTGCAACTTTCCGATGAACCGATCCTCAAGGAGATTCTGGATCGGCAAAGGGCAGGGGGGTGGAGTATTCAGGAGACCATCTGCCAGATCGTCTTGAGTAAGCCTTTTCGTCAGATCCGAGGAAAGGATTTCCAAGACGAATCGTTGCAACAGTGAAACCAGCGGTTTGCTCGCTGAGGACTTTACCTTATCCGGTCGAAAATTCCTGCTCCAGCGGCGCCTCGACCATAACGCAATGATACAATCGCAGGATCGATCCAGCATGAGCAAGAAAAACAGCCAAGACAAAACCGTGCACCGAAGTACCCGGTCTCTGGCAGTTGGCAGGGTGATTAGGCGGCCACTTCGCGAGGCTTGCCGGTAGACTTAGAGTGTCCCACGTTCTCGAAACTAGGTAGGTTACAAGATGAATCCCATCGCAAGCTACGATGCGCTGCGGCGCGATAGTGCATCATTCTCTCGTCGTTCTTGGCTTCGCGGGGTGGGTGTGACCATGGCGTTGCCCTGGATGGAATCGCTGAGTGTATGGGGCAGTCAGGATGGATCAGCCAAAACGCCCGAGGCACCTGTGCGCCTTGCGATCCTGTTTGCTGGCAACGGATTTCATGGTTCTGAGTGGTGGGCCAAAGAAGACCAAGGCAAACTGCAATTAGGTCGTGTGCTGGCTCCTTTGCAGGACTTCAGCGATTCGGTCTTGTTTATCAAAGGGCTCTACAATGCGGAAGCTTTGAAGGGCAACATCCACAGTTCCCAGACAGGCAACCTATTGTCGGGGGCACCTTTGACGGCCGGCGGAGAGATTCGATCCGGTACCAGCGTCGACCAGATGCTAGCGCAAACGGTTGGCCGGCAGACCAAAGTACCGAGTTTGGTGTTGGGCTGTGAAAAGTCGAATCCTTCGGTCCACAAGAATTACTCGATGATCTATAGTTCGCACATTTCCTGGTCTAGTCCAACGACACCCACTCCGCTGGAGCTCTACCCATCCCTTGCTTTTGATCGTCTCTTTAAAGATGAGAACCATCGTGGAGATCAGAGCGTGCTCGACTCGGTTCTTGAGCATGCAGGTGATATCCGCCAGCAGATCAGTGGCTCTGACCGTAGGAAGTTCGACGAATATCTCGATTCGGTTCGAGATGTCGAGCAGCGGATCGCCAATGCAGGCAAGCGCGGGGAATTGCAAGGCTGGAAGCCAACGCTTGATAAGCCCGACATGGATCGTCCTGCCGATGGGATTCCTCAAGATATTTCCGAGCACATGAGGCTCATGTGCGATATTTTAGTTTTGGGTTTTCAAACCGACACCACACGGATCACGACCCTCAAGCTCAACAACGACCACTCATCGCTGCGGTTCCCGCATTTGGGGGTCGATTACATGATCCACCATTTGCTCTCGCACTCCGACACCGAGGATTGGCTCAAGGTCAATCAGTTCTTCACCCAGCAGATGGCTTACATCGCTCGTCGATTGAGTCAGATCCAGGAAGGGGAGCGGACCGCGCTGGATAATTCGATGATCATGCTATGTTCGAGCATGATGACAGGTGGCCACGATGCAACCCAGTTGCCAGTCGTGATGGTGGGCAAGGGGGGTGGCAAGATCCATACCGGACGAGTGCTTGATTACAAAGAGAACTCCCAGCGCCAGATGTGTAGGCTATATCTGTCGATGATGCAGAAGATGGGAGTTGAACCGTCGAGTTTTGGAGATGCAACGTCGGCTCTGCCTGAAGTTTGATTTATTTACGCTAGAGCGAGAATTTAGGAAGTCATTCGATGGTCAAACTCGGTGCCCACATGAGCATCGCTGGCGGTTACTACAAAGCCGTCGACGCAGCAGCAGAGCTTGGGATGGATGTGGTTCAGCTCTTTACCAAGAACAACAATCAGTGGAATGCCAAGGAGATTACTCAGGGGGAAGTCGAACACTTTTCGAAGTCATTGAAACAGACAGGAGTGACCAATCCGCTTTCGCATGCTTCGTATTTAATCAATTTGGCATCCCCCAAAGACGATCTTTGGTTAAAGAGTATCGATGCGATGGTTATCGAATGGCAGCGTGCTGAGTTGCTCGGTCTCGATGGAGTGGTCGTGCATCCGGGGGCTTTTGTCGACTCGAATGAGCAAGCTGGATTGGAGCGGATCGTCCAAGCTGTTACCAAGGTGGCCCAGCAAGTCGATGCCAAGGAATGTTGGTTGCTTTTGGAGAACACGGCTGGTCAAGGATCCTGTCTGGGTTGGAGCATGGAGCAGCTTGGATGGATGCTCAGTCGCACCGGTGAATCGATGCGAGTTGGGGTCTGTTTGGATACGTGTCATGCCCATGCGGCAGGTTACGACATGTCCAGCCAGAGCGGATTTAAAACATGGGAGCAAGATGCCAAGAAGCATGGAGTGCTCGATGCGATCCGAGCCTTGCATTTAAACGACAGCAAAAAGGGATGTGGTTCACGAGTCGACCGGCACGAACACATCGGCTTGGGAACCATTGGCCTGGAAGGTTTTCAACGGGTGCTGAAACATCGGGTGTTGAAGAAATGGCCGATGTATTTGGAGACGGAGAAGGGGCAGGATGATAACGGCCAGGAATGGGACGCGATCAATCTCAGAGTTCTACGCGAACTGGCGTCCTAACCGTCGGGCGATTGTCCCAATCGTCCTGGCTGTTCTCCCGTCGGGCGATTGTCCCAATCGTCCTGGCTGTTTGGCTGTTCGCTCAAGCCTGCTCCCCGCCTGCTTTGCGGCTGTTGTTAGCCGATCAGGCGCAAGCGTCGGGCAGCAGGTTAGCCCTGAGCGAAAGTTCGGTTGAGGCCTATTTAAAGAAGCACCTCTGATTTTGGGGTGGTTTGATTCCTCTGAGCGTCGCGAAGGGTTTTGTGCCGTGTAGAGTCACTGCCCGACGCTTGCGCCAGATCGGCTAACGTCTTATGCTGCGCATCAGCAGGAGTAAGGAGTAAGGAGTAAGG
>Ga0172376_10000713_pt1 | contig 42766 bp, 52 predicted proteins | sample Lak35m_FD_121114 | JGI IMG/M metagenome (GOLD analysis project Ga0172376, IMG submission 121114) | Freshwater microbial communities from Kabuno Bay, South-Kivu, Congo - kab_092012_35m | ecosystem: Environmental > Aquatic > Freshwater > Lake | place: Democratic Republic of the Congo: South-Kivu...
CCGACATCGTCCCGAGCTCGGCGGCCAGCGCGCTGCCCACCGCGGCGGCCAGGATCGTGGCCGTGCTGAGGGGGCGCACCTCGCGCGCCATCGAGAGCGCCACCAGCGTCCCGATCGAATCCTGCTGGCCGATGCGCACGAGCTCGAGACCGGTCTGCAGCGACACCACCATCCCGATCGAGAAGCCCACCAGCACGACCACGTGCAGCACCTTGATCCCGCCCACGTAGAGCTGCTCGGCGATCATCGTGCGCCGCTTGATCACGTGGCTGAGCCGCCCGAGCACCTGGAGCAGGAGCTCCACGCGGTAGCCGGCGGTCTCGATCGAGCGCTGGAGGGCTTCGATGGGCATCAGAAGTACGTGCGGCTCGCGGCCACCTCGGCCGGGGCGGCCGGAGCGGGCCAGCCGGGGCCGGGGAAGGCCGGAGGAAGCATGTCGAATCCGCTGCCCGCGGTCACGCGCCAGCGCAAGAGACCGAACAGGAGCGAGGTCTCGCGCACCGCCGCGTCGTCCTCCTCGAAGCTGCGCCGCGCCCACAGCCCGGCCAGGCTGCGGCGATCCTCGCCGCGCCCGCGCTCGCGCCGGTAGAGCCCGAGCAGGGCGCGCTCGCGCCTGTAGCGCGGCTCCTCCTCCCACTCGTAGAGCCGGAAGAAGCTGGTCAGGTGGCGCGGGACGAGGTCGTTGCGGAAGAACGGGTCGAGCTCGAGCAGCGTCCCGTTGCGCCATTCGCCCTGCACCTCGTGCCGGAAGAACGGCCACAGCTTGCGCCAGGACGATTCCTCGCCCGTGACCAGGTCCTTGCGGTCCCACTGCTGCCAGAAGGGCGCGAATACGAAGGCCTCGCGCTCGGCCGTCGTGCTCTCCTCGCGGCTCCAGCTGACGAAGGGCCAGAGCACGCTGGTGGTCGAGAGGCCCTCCGACTCGAGGTGCGAGTACAGCGGCCAGAAGCGCGTGCGCTTCGTCTCGTCCGGCCCGCGTTGCAGCCGCACCAGCGGCCAGGGGAAATCGAGCGCCCAGAAACCCGACTCGGTGTCGCGCGAGTACCCGAAGAAGGGCCACAGGCCGGTCCAGGCCGCGTAGGTGCCGCGCTCGGTCTTGCCGAAGAAGGGCCAGAACATCCACACGTCCTCGGGCACCTCCGTGTCGCCGCCGAGGTGGTTCCGGTGGCGGTGGAAGAACGGCCACAGCCAGTAGGAGCGCTCGTAGCGACCCTCCCAGGTGGCGCGCCCGTAGAAGGGGAAGAGGTGGAAGCTCTTCTCGCCGCCGCCCGTCGTCCAGCCGAAGAGCGGCCACAGGAAGTGGTGCGACTTCCGCCCGTTCCGGTCCGCATACACGTACAGCGGCCAGAGCGCGAAGCGCGCCTCGTCGAAGGTCAGGAAGTCCTCGAACTGCCCGTAGAACGGGAACCAGCCCCAGTGCGTCTCCTCGGGCGTTTCCTGGCGCAGGATGCCGGGCAGGCCGAGGAAGAAGCTGCGCTTGCCCTCGGCCGTGTCGCGCGACCAGCCGAGGTAGAGCGGCACCACGAACGAGGTCGTCTCGTCGTTGCGGTGGCGCGTGCGCCCGAGCAGGAACGGGTGGTCGGCGATGTAGTCGCCGTCGCGCTCGCGCCGGATGCCGTACAGCGGCGCCAGCGTGCGCCACTGCAGGAAGTCGCCTTCGTCGCGGCGGTGCTGGCGGTAGAGGCCGCCGGCCACCTCGATCAAGGTCCCGCCATCGGCCGTGGCGAGGCGCGTGTAGAGCGGCGCCAGGTGCACGTCGCTGCCGGGCGCTGCGCACGCCAGCGTCCAAGCCGCCAGGCCCGCGACCAGGCAACGAAGGACCCCTGCACGGACCCGTGACATCGGACCAAGGGATAGAGAAGCGCTCCCCCGGACTCAAGCGCCGCGCGCTTGTCCCGCCCGGAGCGCGTTGCTACGGTCGCCTCATCTCGTGACCGTCGTCCTTTCCGGCATCCAGTCCTCCGGTCGTCTCCACTTCGGGAACTACTTCGGAGCGATCCGCCAGCACATCGCCCTGCAGGACCAGCCGGGCGAGCACTTCTACTTCATCGCCGACTACCACGCGTTGACCACCGCGCGCGACGCCGGCGAGCTGCGCGACAACGTGCGCGAGGTGGCGCTCGCCTATCTCGCCCTCGGTCTCGACCCCGTGCGCGCCGTGCTCTTCCGCCAGAGCGACGTGCCCGAGGTGTGCGAGCTCGCCTGGTTGCTCGGCTGCGTGGCCCCGATGGGGCTGCTCGAGCGCGCCCACTCCTTCAAGGACAAGACCGCCAAGGGCCTCGAGGCCAACGTCGGGCTGTTCACCTATCCCGTGCTGATGGCGGCCGACATCCTGGCCTACGACTCGACCCACGTGCCGGTCGGCAAGGACCAGCAGCAGCACGTCGAGATGACGGTCGACATGGCGCAGAAATGGAACCGCCTCTTCGGCCCCTGCCTGAGGGAGCCGAAGGCCGTCATCCCCGCCGAGGAGCACATCGCCAAGGTGCCCGGCGTCGATGGCGAGAAGATGAGCAAGAGCTACGGCAACTCGATCTGGATCTTCGAGGAGGGCAAGGCCCTCAAGAACGCCATCAACCGCATCGTGACCGACAGCCGGCCACCGGAGGAGCCGAAGGATCCCGCGGGCGTGCTCTTGCTGCGCTTCCTCGAGCTGTTCCTCGCCCCGGACGAGCTTGCCACCTGGCAAGAGCGCGTACGCGTCGGCGGCTCCGGCGCACCCGGCTACGGACACCTCAAGCTGCGCCTGATCGAGGCCATCGACGTGGCCTTCGGTCCGGCGCGTGCGCGCCGCAAGGAGCTGCTGGCCGCGCCGGACGAGGTCGAGCGCATACTGGCCGAAGGCGGCCGCAAGGCGCGCGCCCGCGCCCGCGCCACGGTCGATCGCTGCTACAAGGCCTGCGGTCTGCGCTGAACGCCGTGTCGCGCAAACCCGCAACCGGAGGAACTCCCATGCGTCATGCTGCGTGTCTCGCTCTGCTCGCCCTGGCGTTCGCGCCCGCCTGCCGCAGCGAGCCCGCGGCGCCCGAGCAGGGGCTCGAGCTCGAACCGCTCCATCTGCCCGGGCGTTCCTGGACGCGCGCGTTCCAGCGCGAGGCCGTGCTGCTGGCGGACGAGATCGAGATCGAGGGGCCGCCCGATCTCGTCGACCACGTCGCGCTGCAATCCGATCCCGAGACGAACCTGTACACCTCGCAGACCATCACCCAGGGCCTCTTCCAGGAGCTCCTGGCGCGTCCGGAGATGGGCACTCCGGTGCGGGGACAGCTCGACGGCTGGACCCTGGCGGCCCTGCGGCGCATCACGGTGCTGCAGCGCCCGGGCGAGGTCCCGGTGCGGCTGCGCGCGCGCGGCAACGTCTACTGGGCCGCCGCGGACGGGAGCGAGGAACGCCGCGAGAACGAGCTCGTCTTCGAGGGCCAGCACGAGCCGACGCTCGGCGGCGAGTGACGGGCCGTGCGCGCGCTGGCGCTCGGGCTGATCGCGCTTTCCTCCTGCGGCACGTCGCGCTCGTTCGTGGCGGCTCCGGGGCCCTACGACCGCGTGCCGGTGGCCTGGAACGAGGGGCTTTCGCGCGCGCGCGTGGCCTTCGAGCGCGGTGAGCTCGCCAGCGCGCACGAGCTCGTTGCTCCGCTGGCGGCCGAGCGTCCCGAGCTGCTGCCCGTGCGGCTCTTCCTGCAGGAGATCGAGCTGGCGCGGCTCGCCAGCGAGGGGGTTCTGGGCGAGCTCCGCGCGCAAGGTGCCGAGGAGGCGCGCGCGGTGCTGTTCGAGCGCGATGACCAGGCCGCCGACCTGCGCCCGCGGGCCGAGGGCTACGTGATCGCCGCGCGGCTCGCGCCCGACGCGACCACCGCGCAGCAGCTCCTGCTCGAGGCCGACACCGTCGATCCGCGCTGCGTGTGGGTGGCCTATGCGCGCGCCTGGTGGGCCTTGCGCGCCCGCGATTTCAAGGTGGCGCGCGAGCGCCTCGCCCGGGCCCTCGCGCTCGATCCCGGTCATCGCCCGAGCATGCGTCTCGCCGCCACGCTCTCGGCCGGAGCCGGCGACTACGAGTCCGCGGCCGCGACCCTCGAGGTGTGGCTCGAGCGCACCGCCGACGACCCGCTGGTCTCGGCCGGGGAGCGGGCCGATGCGTTGCTCGACCTCGCCGCCGTGCGGGTCCTGCTGGGCGAGAGTGACGAGGCGCTCGAGCTGTTCGAGGCGCTGGATCCGCGCGCACTGCGCGATCCGGTGCGGGTCGAGGCGGTGCGCGCCGCGGCCCTGGCTGCGAGCGGTGACAGCGACGCGGCCCTGGTCGCCGCCGAGCGCGGCGCGGCGCTCGGACCCGAGCGTCTGTTGCCGGTGGTACAGGCCGCGCTGATCCACCAGCGGGCCGGGCGCGTCGCGGAGGAGCGCCAGGCCTGGCTGCGCCTGATCGAACTCACCGCCAGCTCGAGCGAGTCCGGGGGCGCGGATCCGGCCGCGATCGACTTCGAGGCCGCGCTCTTCCGCCTGCAAGCGCGCACGCGCCTGGCGCGGCTCGAGGCGCTGCCGTGAAGGCCGTGGTGCAGCGCGTCACGCGCGCCGAGGTGCGCGTGGCCGGTCATCCGGTGGGGGCGATCGAGGGTGGGCTGGTCGTGCTCCTCGGGGTGATGAAGCTGGACGACGAGGCCGTGGCCGAGCGGCTGGCCGAGCGCATCGCGACCTTCCGCTGCTTCCCCGACGAGGCCGGGCGCATGAACCGTTCGCTGCTCGAATGCGGCGGCTCGGCCCTGGTCGTGAGCCAGATCACGCTCGCCGCCGACGGCCGCAAGGGGCGCCGCCCATCCTTCGATCGCGCCGCCGATCCCGAGCCGGCCCAGGCCCTCTACCGGGCCTTCGTGGCGGCCCTGGGCGCCCGCGGGGTGGCCACCGCGGAGGGGGTTTTCCGGGCCCAGATGGAGGTCGAGCTGGTCAACGACGGCCCGGTCACGTTCGTCCTCGAGGAGCTGCGCGAGGGCTCCGGTTGAGCCCCTCGACGGCTCCAGCGCTGTCGTCGCAAGTACTTGCTTGACCAAGAGATACAGGGTTATCATGGGCTGGTCCGCGCGGCGGGAGGATGTCTTCCTGCGGGCGACGGACCCCTCCGGACCCGTCCACGCGGGCCCCGACCCAAGAGCACGAGCCCGCACCCGCTCCCCATGGCTGCCGACGGCGTGATGACCACGACGAAGAAGGAACTGGTCGCGCGGATCGCCGATCGGACCGGTCAGACCAAGGTCGTGGTGAAGGACGTCATCCAGACCTTCCTGGATGAGATCGTGAAGGAGCTCGCGCTCGGCAACCGCCTCGAGTTCCGCGAGTTCGGCGTGTTCGAGGTCAAGGAGCGGCGCGCGCGTCGGGCCCAGAACCCGCGCACGCTGCAGAAGGTCGAGGTCCCGGCCAAGCGCGTGGTCAAGTTCAAGGTCGGCCGGGAGATGCGCGCCAAGGTGTGCGACGAGCCGCGCCCCGAGCGCAAGGTCGAGTCCAAGCCCCAGACGCGCGAGGTCCGCCCGCAGACCCCGCCGCCGCCGCCGAAGCCCCCGCGCCCGAGCAGCAATTCGCCCTTCTGAGGTCAGCGTGCGGCGAGCTTGGCGGGCGTGGCGGAGCGCTCGATGGCCTGGGTGACGTCGGCCAGGAGGTCGTCCTGGTGCTCGATGCCGACCGAGAGGCGCACGAGTCCGTCGGAGAGGCCGGCCTTGCGGCGCTCCTCGGCGGGGATGCTGGCGTGGGTCATGCTGGCCGGGACCTCGACCAGGGATTCGACGCCGCCCAGGGATTCGGCCAGGGTGAAGAGCTCGGTCGCGGTGGCGAAGGCATTGGCGGCGGGGATGCCGCCGGCGAGCTCGAAGGCGACCATGCCGCCGAAGGCGCGCATCTGCTTCTTCGCGAGGGTGTGCCCCGGGTGATGCTCGAGGCCCGGATAGAAGACCTTCTCGACCAGCGGGTGCTGGGCGAGCGCCTCGGCGATCGCGAGGGCGTTCTGGCAGTGGCGGTCCATGCGCACGGGCAGCGTCTTGATCCCGCGCAGGATCAGGAACGAGTCCATCGGGCCGAGCTGGCCGCCGACCGCGTTCTGGTAGAAGGCGAGCTCGTCGCGCAGCGCCGTGTCGTTGACGACGAGCGCGCCGCCGACGACATCGGAGTGCCCGCCCATGTACTTCGTCAGCGAGTGCATGACCACGTCGGCCCCGAGCGCGAGCGGGCGCTGCAGGTAGGGCGTCGCGAAGGTGTTGTCGACCACCGTCAGCACGCCGCGCTTCCGCGCCACGGCCGAGAGGGCCTCGAGGTCCGAGATCGAGAGCAGCGGGTTCGTGGGGGACTCGACGAACAGGTAGCGCGTCTCCTTGCGCAGCGCGCGCTCGACGTTCGCCGGCTCGGTCGCGTCGACGAAGCTGAACTCGATGCCGTAGTGCTTGAAGACGCGCATGAACAGGCGGTAGGTGCCGCCGTAGAGGTCGTTCATGGCGACCACGTGGTCGCCCGGGCGCAGGCGCGCGCACAGCGCGTTCGTGGCCGCGAGGCCCGAGGCGAAGCACAGCCCGTGGGCGCCGCCCTCGAGGGCCGCCAGGTTGTCCTGCAGCGCCGTGCGCGTCGGGTTCGAGGTGCGCGAGTACTCGTAACCGTTGCGCGGCCTGGCCGGCGCGTCCTGCTCGAAGGTGCTCGAGAAGTAGACCGGCGTCATGACCGCGCCGTTCTCCGGATCGGAGCGCTGGCCGGCGTGGATCGCGAGGGTCTCGAAGCGGTGGGGGCGCGCGGCGTTCTCTTTGGGCGTCATGGCGTGCGCGAGTCTATCCGCGCTGCGGGGAGCCCGTGAGCCTCTACAATCCCGCGCCCCATGACCTCACCTGCCGAGCGCGCCGACCCCTTCGCCGCGGCCGCCCTGGACTGGCCGGCGGTGCGCGCGGTCCTGCGTCGGCACGTCTCCTCGGCCCTGGGGCTGCGGGCCCTCGAGGAGCTGCGCCCGCGCTCCGACGAGGAGGCGCGCGCGGCCCTGGAGCGCACGCGCGAGCTGCTCGCGCTGCTGCTCGCCGAGGGCCACGAGCCGCCCCTCGCCGGGGCGGGCGATCCGCGCGAACGGCTGGCGCGGGCCGAGGAGTTCCAGCGCGCGCTGGACGGCGAGGAGCTGGCCGAGGTGGCCCGCTTCCTGGCCGTGCTCGAGGACGTGCGGGCCTGGCTCGTCGTGCGCCGCGCGCGCCTGCCGCAGTGTGCGGTCCTCTTCGCGCGTCTGCCGGACCTCACGACGCTGCGGATCGAGCTCGAGGCGGCGCTCGACTCCAAGGGGCGCGTGAAGGACGACGCCTCGCCGCGCCTCGCGCGCCTGCGCGTGGAGATCCGCGAGCTCGAGGGTGCGATCGAGCGCACGCTCGCGGCCCTGCAGCGCGAACCTGCCGTGCGCGCCGCGATAGCCGAGGGGCATTCCGGGCGCGTGCACCGGCGCGGCGGACGCCCGACGCTGGCCGTGCGCGCGCACTTCGTGGGGCGCGTGCCGGGCATCGTGCACGACCGCTCGCAGACCGGCGAGACGGTCTTCGTCGAGCCCGAGGCGGTCGTGCGCCACGCCAACGCGATGTCCGAGCTCGAGGCCGATGCCGGGCGCGAGGAGCAGCGCATCTGCGCCGAGCTCTCGCGCGCCGTGCTGGCGCGCCGCGACACGCTGCGCAGCGCGGCCGAGCGCGCCGGTGAGCTCGAGCTCGCGGCCCTGTCGGCCCGTCACGCGCGCGCCACGGGCGGCACGGTCCCGCGCCTCTCGACGCCGCACGAGGGCGGGCTCGTCCTGCGTGCCTTCCGCCATCCGCTCCTGTGCGAGGAACTCGAGCGCGGAACGCTCGCAGCGGTCGTGCCGCTCGATGTGCGCCTCGGACGCGAGTTCGACCTGCTGGTCATCACCGGCCCGAACACGGGCGGCAAGACCCTGGCGCTGAAGAGCGCCGGTCTCGCCGCGCTGATGGTGCGCATGGGGCTGGCCTTGCCCTGCGCCGAGGGCAGCGAGGTGCCGCTCTACGACGGTGTCGTGGCCGACATCGGCGACGAGCAGGAGATCCAGCAGAGTCTCTCGACTTTTTCGAGCCACCTCGTGCGCATCCGCGCCGGGCTGGCGCGGGCCACGCGCGACACGCTCGTGCTGCTCGACGAGCTCGGGGGCGGCACCGATCCGGCCGAGGGCGCGGCCCTGGGCGAGGCCCTGCTCGAGACGCTCCTCGCGCGCGGGGCCTCGGTGCTGGCCAGCACCCACATCGGCGCCTTGAAGGAGGCCGCCTACCGCCTGCCGCGCGCCGAGAACGCGCACGTCGAGTTCGACGTCGAGACGCTGCGTCCGCTGTACGTGCTCGTGATCGGTGCGCCGGGCGAGTCGCGCGCGCTCGCCATCGCGCGCCGGCTCGGGCTGCCGGAGGCGCTCGTGGCGCGCGCCGAGGCGCTGCTCGGTCCGCGCGGGTCGGAGGGGCTCTTGCTGGACGAGGTGCGCGACCTGCGCGTCGGCGCCGAGCGCCTGCGCGGCGAGGCCGAGGCGCGCGTGCAGGAGCTGAGTCAGGAGCGTGCGCGTCTGGCCGAGGAGGTCGAGGCCCAGCGCCTGCGCGCGGGGCAGCTCGAGGCCGAGGCTCAGCGCGGAATCGAGGAGCGCGCCACGCGGGCGCGGGCCGTGGCCGCGCGCGCGCGCGGGTTCCTGCCGCAGCTCCCTTCCGCGGCGCGTACCGAGCTCGAGCGCTGGCTGGATGAGCTCGACGAGTCGCTCGGCGGGGCGACCCTGTCCGCGCGGCGCGCGGCCTTCCTGGCGGCGCTCAAGAAGGACGCCCTGGTGTGGCTGCCGAAGTTCAAGAAGCGCGTGCAGGTGCTGCGCATCTACAAGGACCGGCGCGAGCTCGAGGTGAAGCTCGGCGCGCGCGAGCTGCGCGTCTCGTTCGACGACGTGACCTTCTACGAGAGCCTGTGAGCCCGGGCTTCCGCGCGGGAAACGCGCGGCGTATCCTCGCCTCGGCATGAAGGGGCTGCGCTGGACGACGGCCGGCGAATCGCACGGCAAGGCGCTGGTCGGGATCCTCGAGGGGATGCCGGCCGGGCTCGCGCTCGACCTCGCGCGCGTCGATGGCGAGCTCGCGCGGCGCCAGGGTGGCTACGGGCGCGGCGGGCGCATGAAGATCGAGACGGATCGCGCCGAGCTGCTCTCCGGCGTGCGCGCCGGCCTGACGCTCGGCGCGCCGCTCGCGCTGCTCGTGCCGAACCGCGACCAGACCATCGAGCGCCTGCCCGTGCCCGACAACCCGCGCCCGGGGCATGCGGATCTGGCCGGCTGCCAGCGCCTCGGCGTGGCCGATCCGCGCGCCGTGCTCGAGCGCGCCAGTGCGCGCGAGACGACGATGCGCGTGGCCCTCGGGGCGCTCGCGCGCCAGCTGCTGGAGGCCGTGGACGTGGAACTCTTCGCGCACCTCGTGGAGCTCGGCGGCGTCGCCGTGCGGCCCGACGCCTGGGAGAGCGCCGGGGCGCGGCGCGCGGAGCTGCGGGCGGGAAGCGAGTTCTACTGCCTCGATCCGGGGCGCGAGCCGGAACTCCGCGCGCGCGTCGACGCGGCGCGCGACGCACGCGACACCCTGGGCGGGATCTTCGAGGTGCGCGTGCTCGGTCTACCGCCGGGGCTCGGCCACTATGCCACGCCGTCCGAGCGCCTGGGGGCGCGCCTCGGCGGGGCGCTGTTCTCGATCCCCGCCATGAAGGGCGTCGAGTTCGGACTCGGCTTCGAGACGGCGCGGCGCGCCGGCTCCGAGGCCCACGACGCGATCGTCCCGCCGGCCGAGGCACCCCACAGCGGCAGCGCGCGCTGGGGTCGCTTTGCGCGCGCGACCAACCGCGCGGGCGGACTCGAGGGTGGGATGACGACCGGCGAGGAGCTCGTGGTGCGCGTGGCGATGAAGCCGATCCCGACCCTGCGCGCGGGCTTGCCCTCGCTGACCTTCGGGACGGGCGAGCCGGTGCAGGCGACCTACCAGCGCTCGGACGTGACCTCGGTGCCGGCCGCGAGCGTGGTGGGGGAGGCGGTGCTCGCCCTGGAGCTCGCCTCGGCCCTGCTCGAGCGGTTCCCCGCGGCGAGCGTGGCCGAGCTGCGCGCGGGCCTCGCGCGCTGGGCCGACTCGATCCGCGACCTGTAGCTGTAAGCCCTTGGCCTGTTGTTGCTTACGGATTGCAATGACGTTGCGCGTCGGGCTTCGGTCGGCCCGTCGGGGCCCTTGCTGGCCGTCGCCTCGGGGCCCAGAGGAACTCTCCCGAAGGCAGAAAGCATGCCGGGGCTTGCGCTTTGGGCACGGATCTGTACCCTTCTTCCCTCTTCCACCCGACCGGGCAGGAACCCACGCCAGCGTAGCTCAGTTGGTAGAGCACCTGATTTGTAATCAGGTGGTCGTGGGTTCGAGCCCCACCGCTGGCTCCAGCGGTCGCGGGTGGTTGCGCTCACTTACAACGAGACCGAATCGATGAGACGGGAGCGCGGTTCCGTGCCGCGCGTTCGCACCGGTCATCCGAAGCCCACCTCCCGTGAGCGCGCGTCGCCCGCGGGGGAGGTCCTGACTCCGTGCCGGAGCGTCCGCGCTCCGGGCACGCACCCGGGAGGATTCCCGAGCGGCCAAAGGGGTCAGACTGTAAATCTGATGCTTCTCAGCTTCACAGGTTCGAATCCTGTTCCTCCCACCACCTCGGACCCGGCGCACCTCGCGCCGTGAAAAGGGCCCAGGGCCGTGCCCGTCTCGTCTGCTGCGACTTCCCACGCGATCACGCGACCGCCTCGCGTGCGCCGCGCTCCTCCGGGTGCGCGCCGCACGGCCACTGACGGGCGTAGTTCAATGGTAGAGCGTCAGCCTTCCAGGCTGAACGCGTGGGCTCGACTCCCATCGCCTGCACCATCACCCCCGGCCGCTTGCGGCCGGGTGCGCGCGAAGGGACGCGGCGCTGCTGTAGCTCAGTGGTAGAGCACTTCCTTGGTAAGGAAGAGGCCATGGGTTCAATCCCCATCAGCAGCTCCATCTCGCACTGCTCTTTCCCTTTCAACTCCACGCATCGAACACCGTCCGCGCGCGTCGCGGACGGCCGAACCTAGCCTCGCGGGCCGGATGCCCGCGGCGGCCTCACCACCAACCCAACCCGTTGTTACGCCGGGCGACGCCCGGATCTCTCGCACCCCTCGAAGGACCACGCAGATGGCGAAGGAAGTCTTCCAGCGTACCAAGCCCCACGTGAACGTCGGGACGATCGGGCACATCGACCACGGCAAGAGCACGCTCACCGCGGCGCTCGTCGCGCGTTCGGCCCACAAGTACAAGACCAAGGCCAAGACCTACGCCGAGATCACCAAGGGCGGTACGGTCCGTTCGACCGACAAGACGGTCACGATCGCGGCCTCGCACTCCGAGTACGAGAGCCCGAAGCGCCACTACGCGCACGTCGACTGCCCCGGCCACGCCGACTTCATCAAGAACATGATCACGGGTGCCGCCCAGATGGACGGCGCGATCCTGGTCGTGTCGGCCGCTGACGGCCCGATGCCGCAGACGCGCGAACACGTGCTCCTGGCCCGCCAGGTCAACGTGCCCTACATCGTGGTCTTCCTGAACAAGGTCGACCTGGTCGACGACCCCGAGCTGCTCGAGCTCGTCGACGTCGAGATCCGCGACCTGCTCAACAAGTACAAGTTCCCGGGTGACGCGACCCCGATCATCCGCGGCAACGCCAAGGCGGCGATCGAGAGCAACGGCACCGACGAGGCCGCCAACGCCTGCATCGACAAGCTGGTCGAGACCCTCGACGAGTACATCCCGAACCCTCAGCGTCTGGTCGACAAGGCCTTCCTGATGTGCGTCGAGGACGTGTTCTCGATCGAAGGTCGCGGCACGGTCGTCACGGGCCGCGTCGACTTCGGCAAGGTCAAGGCCGGGGACGAGATCGAGATCGTCGGCCTGCGCGAGACGCGCAAGGCGACCGTCACGGGCGTCGAGATGTTCCAGAAGACGCTCGACTTCGGCGAGGCCGGCGACAACGTCGGCTGTCTGCTGCGCGGCCTCAAGAAGGAGGACGTGGAGCGTGGCATGGTGCTCGCCGCCCCGAAGACGATCACGCCGCACAACCACTTCGAGGCCGAGGTGTACATCCTGTCGAAGGACGAGGGCGGCCGTCACACGCCGTTCTTCAAGGGCTACCGCCCGCAGTACTACTTCCGCACCACGGACGTGACGGGCTCGGCCGAGAAGCTGACCGCCATGGACGGGCGCGAGGCCGAGATGTGCATGCCGGGTGACAACATCCGCATGGAAGTCAAGCTGATCACGCCGGTCGCGATGGAGCAGCAGCTGCGCTTCGCCATCCGCGAGGGCGGCCGTACCGTCGGCGCCGGTGTCGTCACCAAGATCATCGCCTGATCGAATCCCGGCAAGTGGGCGGCGGGCCACAGGTCCGCCGCCCCTAGCCACCGTCTAGGTCAGAGCCATGAAGATCAAGGAACGCTACGTCTACCTCGTGTGCACCGAGTGCACCAACCGGAACTACACGACGTTCAAGCGCCAGAAGTCGACCAAGAAGCTCGAGAAGGCGAAGTTCTGCCGCTTCTGCCGCAAGCACGTGCTGCACAAGGAAAAGAAGCTCTGATCGGCCGCTGGCCGCTCGGCTCTTCCTGATCCTTCTCGACCCCGATTCTCTAGCCCATGACCACCGCGACGGAACCGAACGCTTCGACCGCGCAGCCTCCCGAGGCTCCGCGCGGCATGTTCGCTCCCTACAAGGAGGACCAGGGGCGCCACGTGCGCATGGCGGCCTTCTGGTCGGTCGTGTTCTTCGTGGGCTTCGGCTGTCGGTTCCTCCACGACCAGATGATCCAGTGGCACTCCCTGGCCGAGCCGCTGGGTGGCAGGCGTTTGCCGGTCGTGGGGGTCAACCTGTCACCGGCCTTCCTGGTGAGCTTCATGGTCTTCCTCGCGGGCGTCACGCTCGTGAAGCGCTGGCAGCAGAAGCCCTCCGTGGCGGACATGCTGATCGACACGGAAGCCGAGCTGAAGAAGGTCAACTGGCCGAAGGGCACGGAGGTGTGGAACGCCTCGCTGGTCGTGATCGCCTTCGTGGTGATCCTGGCGGCTCTGCTGATGGCCTCCGACTGGGTCATCTTCCGCATCATGGGCCGCTTGATCTTCGGAGGAGCGTGATGGCCTACAAGTGGTACTTCGTCCGCTGCCAGTCCGGTCGTGAAGATTCGATCCGGAAGCAGCTCGAGACGCGCATCCAGCTGAAGGGCCTGCAGGACGTCATCCCGCAGGTGCTGGTGCCCTTCGAGCGCGTGACCGACCTCAAGGGCGGCAAGCGCAAGGTCGTCTCGCGCAAGCTGTACCCCGGCTACCTGATGGTCCAGGCCGACTTCGGCGAGGGCGAGCGCGAAGAGCCGCGTGCGATGGACGCGCGCGCCACGCTGCGTGAGACGCCGGGCTTCGGAGACTTCCTGGGCACGCGCGGCGAGCCCTCGGCTCTGACCGAGCAGCAGGTGACCAGCATCCTCTCGCGGATGTCGGACTCCGAGGAGCGCCCGCAGGTCGCGATCGCCCTGCGCAAGGGCGACATGGTGAAGATCAAGGCCGGGGCTTTCGATGGCTTCGACGGCACCGTCGACGAAGTCAACCCCGACAAGGGCACGGTCAAAGTGATCGTGACCATCTTCGGCCGGCCGACGCCGGTCGAACTCGAGTACTGGGAAGTGGAGTCGTTGTAGGGCGCTCGGACGTTCGGCGCACCCCCTGAGAATCATCCATGGCGAAGGAAATCACAGCCAAGGTCAAGCTGCAGTGTCCGGCCGGGCAGGCCACACCGGCCCCGCCCGTCGGACCCGCCCTCGGCGCGCACGGTGTCAACATCGGCGCGTTCGTGAAGGAGTTCAACGACCGCACGCGTGACCAGATGGGTCTCGTGATCCCGGTCGAGATCACGGTCTACAAGGACCGTAGCTTCGAGTTCATCCTCAAGTCCCCGCCCGCTTCGGTGCTGCTCATCAAGGCAGCCAAGATCGAGAAGGGCGCGGGCAACGTCGGTCACGAGACCGTCGGCAAGGTCACCAAGGCTCAGGTGCGCGAGATCGCGCAGATGAAGCTGAAGGACCTCAACGCGCGCGACCTCGAGCATGCCTGCCGCATCATCGAAGGCACCGCGCGCTCCTCCGGGATCAAGGTCGTCGAGTAGGAACAGCCATGCGCAAGCGCAGCAAGCGTTACGAAGAAGCGGCCAAGAAGATCGACCGCAGTAAGCTCTACCAGGCGCGTGAGGCGCTGGGCCTGCTGAAGTCGCTCCCGGCGCCCAAGTTCGACGAGTCGATCGACGTCGTCGTGCGATTGGGCATCGATCCGAAGAAGACCGACCAGCTCGTGCGCGGCGCCGTGTCGCTGCCCAAGGGACTGGGCAAGTCGGTCACGGTGGTCGTCTTCGCCGAGGGCGAGAAGGCCGAGGCTGCTCGCAAGGCGGGCGCCGACGAGGTCGGTTCCGATGACCTGGCGAAGCGCATCCTCGACGGCTGGACCGAGTTCGACATCGTGATCGCCAGCCCCGACATGATGAAGCACGTCGGCAAGCTCGGTAAGGTCCTCGGCCCGCAGGGCAAGATGCCCAGCCCGAAGTCCGGCACGGTGACGGCCGAGGTCGGCAACGCGGTGCGCGAGTTCAAGGCCGGCAAGGTCGAGTTCCGCACGGACGCCGGTGGCAACGTGCACGCCGTCGTAGGCAAGCGCTCGTTCTCGGTGGAGGACCTCGAGCTGAACCTGTCGGCCTTCCTGACCCACCTTTCCGGCATGCGGCCGGCCAGCGTCAAGGGCAACTTCCTGCGGAAGGTGTCCGTTTCGACCACGATGGGTCCGGGCACCCTGATCGCCTACGAAGGCTGAGGACCACGCACATGCCGAACCTGATCAACGACATCATCGTGCGCCAGCTCTCCGACGAGTTCGCTCGTGCGGAGGGCATGGTCATCGTGTCTCTCAAGGGCCTCTCGGTCGCGGAGACCGAGAGTCTGCGTGACTCGCTGGCCGAGCGCGGCGTGCGCCTGCGCATGGTCCGCAATCGCCTGGCCAAGATCGCGCTGAAGAATCGTGGCCTCGAGGCCTCGGACGAGCTGCTCTCGGGCAGCATCGCCTGCGCCTGGGGCAGCTCCGAAGACGCGATTCACGTGGCCAAGGTCGTGCAGAAGGCCGTCAAGGCCGCCGATCCGAAGAAGGGCATCAAGCTGGCCTTCAAGGGCGGCTTCTTCGAGGGCTCGATGATCGACGCCAAGGCCGTCGCGGCCCTGGCCGAGCTGCCCGGCAAGTCCGAGCTGCGCGCCAGCCTCCTCGGCGTGATCTCGGGCCCGGCCCGCAGCATTGCCACCCTGCTCGCCGCACCCGGCTCTTCGGTCGCGCGCGCCATGCAGGCCAAGGTCGACAAGGGCGAGCCCGCCGCGACCTGATTCTCGTTCACCGGGGCGTCACGCGTCCCGGTCCGTCCAACCCCAAAGTCTCCCGTACGCTAGAAGACAAGAAAGGATCCCATGTCCGAATCCACCATCGAGCTCGAGCCCAAGCTGCAAGCCATCGTGCAGTCCCTCGACGGTCTGACCCTGATCGAGGCTTCGAAAGTCGTCAAGCACCTGGAAGCCCACTGGGGCGTCAGCGCGGCCGCTCCGGTCGCCGTCGCCGCAGCGGGTGGCGGTGGTGGCGGCGGTGCCGCCGCTCCGGCCGCCGAGAAGACCACCTTCACGGTCATCCTCGAGAACGCGGGCGACAAGAAGATCCAGGTCATCAAGGAAGTCCGCGCGATCACGGGCCTCGGCCTCAAGGAAGCCAAGGACCTCGTCGACGGTGCTCCGAAGACGATCAAGGAAGGCTGCACCAAGGAAGAGGCCGCGGACATCAAGGCCAAGGTCGAAGCGTCGGGCGGCAAGGTCAAGGTGGACTAAAAGGGCTCGTCCCTTTGTCCATCCTCGCCACCGAACGTCCGTTCGAGTTCCGCCCCCGCGGGCCGAGCGCCGCGCCCCTCCCCGTGAGGGGCGAGCACGGCACGGCCTGCGTGGACGGACTCCGTCCGTTACCGGATCGATCTCTCGCCCGCTGGCGCACGCGCGCCACGGGTCCGGCGCGTGTCCGGCAGCTGAGTCTCTCACTGCCGGGCCTTCGCGCGCACGCCTAGCCGGCGTCCCTCGAGTTCCGCACCCGCCTCGTCTCGCTCCCGCCACCTAGCCGATGACTGCGACGACCCACGACCCCAAGAAGTTCGGACGCTACCGGCACGTGATCGAGGTCCCCGACCTGACCGAGATCATGCGCAAGGCCTGGGAGGACTTCCTGATGATGGAGGTTCCCCAGTCGAACCGTCCCGCGAAGGGACTCGAGGAGCTCCTGCGTGAGGTGTTCCCGATCTACTCGTACGACAAGACCATGTGCCTCGAGTACGTGGGCTACGAGCTCGGGCGCCCGCGCTACACGATCGAGGAGTGCCGCAAGCTGCGCCTGACCTTCGGCTACCCCTTCAAGGTCCGGCTGCGCCTGGTCAAGCCCGAGCCGATCGAGGAAGAGGTCTATCTGGGCGAGATCCCGGTGATGATCGGGGGCGGCGAGTTCATCATCAACGGCTCGGAGCGCGTCATCGTCAGCCAGCTCCACCGCTCGCCGGGCGTGGACTTCTCGATGGACACCACGGCGACCGAGCGCAAGCTCCACAGCTGCTGGATCATCCCGGAACGCGGTTCCTGGATCGAGGTCAACGTCACCAAGAAGGAGATCCTGACGGTCCGCATCGACCAGTCGGGCAAGTTCTCGGCCGTGACCCTGCTGCGCGCCCTGGACGAGAAGCTCTCGACCGACCAGGACCTGCTGCGCCACTTCTACCCGACGAAGACCGTCAAGCGGGGCAAGGGCCAGACCGAGAACGCCTTCGCGAAGACCATCACCGGCCGGATCGCGGTGGGGGACATCGTCGTCCTGAAGACGGGTGAGGTCCTCGTCCCCTCCGGCACGGCCATCTCCGAGGCGGCCGCCGTCGAGGTTGCGGCCAGCGACCTCGGCGAGGTCGAGATCGTCGACGCCGACCCGGGCGAGATCGATCTCCTGATCATCAACTCGATGCGTGAGGATCCGTGCAAGAGCCACACGGAGGCCCTGCTCAAGATCTACAGCCGCCTGCGTCCAGGCAATCCGCCGCAGCTCGAGAAGGCGCGCGAACTCTTCCACGAGAAGTTCTTCGACCCGCAGCGCTACCGCCTGGGGCGCGTCGGACGCTTCCGTCTCAACCGCAAGTACAACCAGGACATCCCCGAGGACGTCCAGGTCCTGCAGCCGGCCGACATCGTCAACTCGATCAAGTACCTGATCGGTCTGCGTAACGGTCAGGGCGAGATCGACGACATCGACAACCTGGGCAACCGGCGCGTGCGCACCATCGCCGAGCTCGCCGCCGAGGAATTCCGCAAGGGCCTCCTCAAGCTGCGTCGCACGGCCCAGGAGCGCATGAACCTCGAGAACCCGGAGACGGTCTCGCCGCGCAACCTGATCAACTCGAAGACGTTCTCCAGCGCCGTCGAGTACTTCTTCGGCCGCGGTGAGCTGTCGCAGGTCGTCGACCAGACGAACCCGCTCAGCCAGATCACGCACGAGCGGCGCCTCTCGGCGCTCGGCCCGGGCGGTCTGAACCGCAAGCGCGCCGGCTTCGACGTGCGCGACGTGCACCTGTCGCACTACGGTCGTCTGTGCCCGATCGAGACCCCGGAAGGCTCGAACATCGGCCTGATCAGCTCGCTGGCGCTGTACGCCACGCTCGACGCCTACGGCTTCCTGGTGACACCCTACCGCGTCGTGCGCAAGGGCAAGCTGACCGACGAGGTCCTGAACCTGCGCGCCGACGAGGAGTCGGGCAAGGTCATCACGCCGGCCGACGTCGAGATCGACGACGACGGCAACCTCAAGGGGCCGCGCATCCTCGCGCGCCGCGACGGCAACAACGTCGAGGTTCCGCCCGAGGAGGTCGACTACGTCGACGTGTCGCCCAAGCAGATCGTGGGGGTCTCGGCGGCCCTCGTGCCGTTCCTCGAGCACGACGACGCCAACCGCGCGCTGATGGGTTCGAACATGCAGCGCCAGGCCGTGCCGCTGCTCGTGGCCGAGCCGCCGCTGGTCGGTACCGGCATGGAGGAGGTCGTGGCCCGCAACACGAACCTCGTCCTGCGCGCCGACAAGGACGGCACGATCACCTACGCCGACAGCCAGGTGATCATGCTGGAGGACGAGGAGTATCGTCTCCAGAAGTACCGCGGCCTGAACGAGCGCACCTGCCAGACCCACAAGCCCGTCGTGCGCGAGGGGCAGAAGGTCAAGAAGGGGCAGCTCCTGGCCGACGGCGCCGCCACGAAGTCCGGCGAGCTCGCGCTCGGCCGTAACGTGCTCGTGGCCTTCATGCCCTGGGAGGGTCTGAACTACGAGGACGCCATCCTGGTGTCCGAGCGGCTCGTCTCCGGCGACGCGTTCACCTCGATCCACATCGAGGAGTACGAGGTCGAGATCCGCGAGACCAAGCTGGGCAAGGAAGAGTTCACGCGCGACATCCCCAACGTCGGTGAGAAGGCCCTGGCCAATCTCGACGACGCGGGCATCGTGCGCATCGGTACGGCCGTCGAGGCCGGCGACATCCTGGTCGGCAAGGTCGCACCGAAGTCCAAGAGCGAGCTCACGCCCGAGGAGAAGCTCCTGCACGCGATCTTCGGTCGCGCCGGCGTGGACGTGAAGAACGCCTCGCTGACGATGCCGCCCGGAACGCGGGGCGTCGTGATCGACGCCCAGAAGTTCTCGCGCCGCGTCAACCTGACGGATTCCGAGCGGCAGCGCGTGCTGGCCCAGATCCGCGACGCCGAGAAGGACTTCCTGCGTGCCTTCAAGGAGCACACGCAGGCGATGCTGGTCGAGGTCGAGAAGGCCCTCGGTGTCCAGGTCCAGGACGACATCACCGGTCAGCGCGTGACGCTGGATGATGCGGCCACCTTCGACGCGATGCGGCGCATCAAGCTCCTGTGCCTGGCGACGGCCGAGGACTGCGGTGATTCCGCCAAGCGCGAACGGGCCCTGGCGATCGTCAACGAGAACCAGGTGCGCATCGAGCGCCGTGAGAGCGAGAAGAACAAGATCGTGAACCGCCTCTCGCGCGGTGACGAGCTGCCGACCGGCGTGCTCGAGATGGTCAAGGTCTACGTGGCCACGAAGCGCACCCTCTCGGTCGGCGACAAGATGGCCGGTCGCCACGGCAACAAGGGCGTCGTGTCCAAGATCATGCAGGTCGAGGACATGCCGTACCTTCACGACGGCACGCCCGTCGACATCGTGCTGAACCCGCTCGGCGTGCCAAGCCGCATGAACGTCGGGCAGATCCTCGAGACCCACCTCGGGCTCGCGGCCAAGATGCTCGGTTGCCGCTTCCACTCGCCGGCTTTCGACGGCGCTCAGGAGTCGGACATCGAGCAGGCCCTCGTCGAGGCCGGGCTGCCGAAGAGCGGCAAGTTCCACCTGCACGACGGACGCACGGGCCAGGCTTTCGAGCAGGAGGTCACGGTCGGCGTGATGTACATGCTGAAGCTGCACCACCTCGTCGACGAGAAGGTGCACGCACGCGCCACCGGTCCTTACTCGCTCATCACCCAGCAGCCGCTGGGCGGCAAGGCGCGCTTCGGCGGCCAGCGCTTCGGCGAGATGGAAGTGTGGGCGCTCGAGGCCTACGGCGCGGCGGCGATCCTGCAAGAGCAGCTGACCGTGAAGTCGGACGATGTCGACGGCCGCACCAAGATCTACGAGTCGATGGTGAAGGGCCTCAACATCCTCGAGCCGGGCACGCCCGTCTCGTTCGAAGTGTTGTGCAACGAGATCAAGGGCCTGGGGCTCAACATCGAGCTCCAGAAGAAGGTTGCTCTGTAGTCAGGAGGCTCTCCGATGAACGAGATGACCGAACAATCCAACAAGATCAACGACTACGGCAGCGTCAAGATCAGCCTGGCTTCACCGGAGGACATCCGGTCGTGGTCCTACGGCGAGGTCAAGAAGCCTGAGACCATCAACTACCGCACCTACAGGCCGGAGCGCGACGGCCTGTTCTGCGAGCGCATCTTCGGTCCGGAGAAGGACTGGGAGTGCTTCTGCGGCAAGTACAAGGGCATCAAGCACAAGGGCATCGTCTGCGACAAGTGCGGGGTGATGATCACGCACAGTCGCGTGCGCCGGAAGCGCATGGGGCACATCAACCTCGCCGCGCCCGTCGCTCACATCTGGTTCTTCAAGGCGATGCCTTCGCGCCTGGGAACCATGCTCGACATGAAGACGTCGAGCATCGAGCGGGTCGTGTACTTCCAGGACTACGTGGTCATCGATCCGGGTGACACGCCGCTCGAGGAGAAGCAGCTCCTCACCGAGGAAGAGTACCGCCAGGCGCGCACCAAGTACGGCTCGGAGTTCGAGGCCGACATGGGCGCCGAGGCCATCAAGAAGATGCTGCGGCGCCTCGAGTTGCAGAAGCTCTCGCTCGAGCTGCGCGAGGAACTCCTATCCACGCGCTCGAAGCAGCGCCAGAAGGACATCATCAAGCGCCTGCGCACGGTCGAGATGCTGCGCGACTCGGGCAACGATCCCTCGTGGATGGTGCTCGAGGTTATCCCCGTGATCCCGCCGGACCTGCGTCCGCTCGTGCTGCTCGATTCGGGCAACTTCGCGACCAGCGACCTGAACGACCTGTACCGGCGCCTGATCAACCGGAACAACCGCCTCAAGAAGCTGCTCGACCTCAACGCACCCGAGGTCATCATCCGCAACGAGAAGCGGATGCTGCAGCAGTCGGTCGACGCACTGTTCGACAACGGACGCTGCCGCCGCCCGGTGCTGGGCTCGTCCAACCGCCCGCTCAAGTCCCTGACGGACATGATCAAGGGCAAGCAGGGGCGCTTCCGCGAGAACCTGCTCGGCAAGCGCGTCGACTACTCGGCCCGTTCCGTGATCGTCGTCGGACCCGAGCTGCGCCTGCACCAGTGCGGTCTGCCCAAGAAGATCGCGCTCGAGCTCTTCCAGCCGTTCATCATCCGGCGCCTCAAGGAGCTCTCGCTGGCCGACACGATCAAGTCGGCGAAGCGCATGCTCGAGCGGCGCGACGAGGAGGTCTGGGACATCCTCGACGAGGTCATCCGTGACCACCCGGTGCTCCTGAACCGCGCGCCGACCCTGCACCGCATGGGCATCCAGGCCTTCGAGCCGGTGCTCATCGAGGGCAATGCGATCCGTCTGCACCCGCTCGTCTGCGGCGGCTTCAACGCCGACTTCGACGGCGACCAGATGGCCGTGCACCTGCCGCTCAGCTACGAGGCCCAGATCGAGGCCTCGACGCTGATGCTGTCGACGAACAACATCTTCTCGCCCGCGAACGGCCAGCCGATCATCACGCCGTCGCAGGACATGGTTCTCGGGATCTACTACCTCTCGAAGGACCACATCGCGGCCTACGAGAAGGAAGAGCCGCGCTTCTTCAGCTCGGATTCCGAGCTCTTCCTGGCCTACGGCCACGGCCTGACGCAGACGCACCGTCCGTTGCGTCTGCGCATGGAGCCGGGTCGCCTGGTCAAGAACGGCAAGACCACGCCGCCCGTCGAGGTGGACGCCCAGGGCAAGGTCGAGCTCGGCGGCAAGAAGGAATACCCGCTGACCACGATGGGGCGGGCGATCTTCAACGACATCCTTCCCCAGGGGATGCCGTTCTACAACTACGAGCTCGACAAGAAGGGCATCGCCGGACTCATCTCCGACTGCCACCGGCTGCTCGGGCGCGACGCCACGCTGCGGCTGCTCGACGACCTCAAGGATCTCGGCTTCAAGTCGGCCACCCGCGCGGGTCTTTCCTTCTCGAAGGACGACATGCGCGTGCCCGATTCGAAGGAGAAGATCGTCGATCGCACCCAGAAGGAGATCGAGAAGGTCGAGAAGGCCTTCGCCAAGGGGGTCATCACCGAGGGTGAGCGCTACCTCAAGATCATCGACATGTGGACCCACGCGCGTGAGCAGCTCGGAAACGACCTGATCCGCGTGCTGAAGGAGGACGTCCGCCAGGGCGATCCCTACGTCAACCCGATCTACTGCATGGTGGCCTCGGGCGCGCGGGGCTCGATCGACCAGATCCGTCAGCTGGCCGGCATGCGCGGTCTGATGGCCAAGCCTTCCGGCGAGATCATCGAGACGCCGATCAAGGCCAACTTCCGCGAAGGCCTGCGCGTGCTGGAGTACTTCAGCTCCACGCACGGCGCTCGCAAGGGGCTGGCCGACACGGCCCTGAAGACGGCCGACGCCGGCTACCTGACGCGCAAGCTAACCGACGTGGCCCAGAACGTGGTCGTGAGTCAGGACGACTGCGGCACGCCCAACGGCATCTTCAAGGCCGCGGTCTACAAGGGCGAGAAGATCGTCCTGACCCTGGCCCAGGCCGTCCGTGGGCGCGTTGCGCGTGACACGATCATGGACGTCGTCGCAGACGAGGTCGTCGTGCGCGAGAACGAGGTGATCACCGAGGAAGCGGCCGTGCGCATCGAGGCCCTCGGGCACGAGCGTCTGCGCGTCCGCAGTCCGCTGACCTGCGAGTCGGGTCTGGGCGTGTGCGCACGCTGCTACGGCATGGACCTCTCGCGCAGCACGCTGGGCGAGCGGGGTCTGGCCGTGGGCATCATCGCGGCGCAGTCGATCGGCGAGCCGGGCACGCAGCTCACGATGCGTACGTTCCACATCGGGGGTACGGCCAGCCGCGCGGTCGAGGAGTCCGAGGTGCGCACGAAGCGCGACGGTGTCGTGCGCTTCAACAACGTGCGCTCGGTCGTGAACCGCGACGGCCATGCCGTCGTCCTCAACCGGAACGCCGAGATCCTGCTCGTGGACGAGCGCGGGCGTGAACTCGACCGCTACACGGCGCCGATGGGCGGCGTGCTGAAGGTCAAGGACGGGCAACCGGTCACCGCGCGGGATTCCCTGTGCACCTGGGACCCGCACCACGTGCCGATCCTGGGCGAGTTCGAGGGCAAGGTCCGCTTCGAGGACCTGATCGACGGCAAGACCCTCAAGATCGAGCGCGACTCCCGCGGTGGCGTGCGCAAGCTCGTCATCGAGCACAAGGGTGACCTGCACCCGCAGCTGATCCTCGAGGACTCGGCCGGGCATCCGCTTGCGCTCTACCCGATCCCCGAACGGGCGTACATCGAGGTCGAGGACGGGCAGAGCATCAAGGCCGGCGACATGCTGGCCAAGTCTCCGCGCGAGATCGGCGGTACCCAGGACATCACCGGCGGTCTGCCGCGCGTGACCGAGCTGTTCGAGGCCCGCAAGCCCAAGGACCCCTCCGTGATCTCCGAGATCGACGGCGTGGTCGAGCTGGGCGAGAAGAAGCGTGGCAAGCGCACGATCATCGTGCGCGCGCTCGGGCCGAAGGGCGAGGTCATCGAGGAGCACGAGCACTCCGTGCCCCAGGGCAAGCACCTGCGCGTCCACAAGAGCGACGAGGTGCGCGCCGGCGATCCGCTGGTGGACGGTCCGCTCGTGCCGCACGACATCCTGCGCATCAAGGGCGAGGAAGCGGTGCAGGACTACCTGCTGCGCGAGATCCAGAACGTCTATCGCTCGCAGGGCGTCACGATCGACGACAAGCACATCGAGATCATCCTCGGTCAGATGATGCGCAAGGTGCAGGTCGTGGATCCGGGCGACAGCGAGTTCCTGCCGGGCGCCGTGGTGGACAAGTTCCGCTTCCGGCGCGAGAACGAACGCCTTCGCAAGGACCGCAAGAAGCCGGCCACCGGTCAGACGCTCCTGCTGGGCGTCACCAAGGCCTCGCTCTCGTCCGAGTCCTTCATCTCGGCTGCGAGCTTCCAGGAGACCACCAAGGTCCTGACCGAGGCCGCCATCGCCGGTCGCAAGGACCACCTGGTGGGCCTGAAGGAGAACGTGATCCTCGGCCACATGGTGCCGACGGGGACCGGTTTCCGGGACCACTACCGCACGCGCGTGAAGAAGAACATCGACTTCGGCGAGATCGGCAAGGGCTCCTCTCTGAACGTGGCGGCCATGGACGCCCAGATGGAAGCCCTGATGAGCGGGGACTTCGACCCCCTCGGGGCGCGCGAGTTCCTGGCCCGCACGGGCACGGAAGCCGGCAAAGCGCCCCCCGTGGCGCCCCGCCCGGACGAGATCACGCCGGCCGAGAAGCGCGAAGAGCGCCCTCCGGTCGACCCCTTCGACGCCGCCATGGGCTCCGGATCGATCGACGATTGAGCCATCCAGGGGGGAAGCCGGCTTGACGGCCCGCTCCCCCCGCATAGAATCCCTGCCCCTCTTTTTTTCTCCGATGCCCACCATCAATCAGCTCGTGCGCAAGGGTCGCACGCCCAAGCGCAAGCGCTCCAAGTCGCCGGTGCTCGAGGCGTGTCCGCAGAACCGCGGCGTTTGCCTGCAGGTCAAGACCCAGACCCCGAAGAAGCCGAACTCGGCGCTGCGCAAGGTCGCGCGCGTGCGGCTTTCGAACGGCAAGGAGATCACGGCCTACATCCCCGGCGAGGGCCACAACCTGCAGGAGCACTCGATCGTGCTCATCCGCGGAGGCCGCGTGCGTGACCTGCCGGGCGTGCGCTACCACATCCTGCGCGGAACGCTCGATGCCTCGGGCGTCGACGCGCGTCACAACGGACGGTCCAAGTACGGCGCCAAGCGTCCGAAGAAGTAGCGAGCCAGAGCCATGCCCCGGAACTACACCTCCACGAGTCGGCTCCTCCTGCCGGACCCGAAGTTCAAGTCGCTTCTCGCGACCAAGCTGATCGACAAGATCATGGTCGACGGCAAGAAGACGATCGCGCAGAAGATCCTCTACGACGCCCTCGACCTCGCTTCGAAGAAGCTGCCCGAGGTCCAGAGCCAGGAGGAGATCTTCACCAAGGCGATCGAGAACGTGAAGCCGTCGGTCGAGGTGCGCTCGAAGCGCGTCGGCGGCGCGAACTACCAGGTTCCGCGCGAGGTCAAGAAGGGCCGCCAGCAGTCGCTCGCGATCCGCTGGCTGGTCGACAATGCCCGCAAGAAGAAGGGCAAGCCGATGGCCGTGCGCCTCTCCGAGGAACTGGTCGATGCCTTCAACGGCACCGGCGCCTCGGTGTCCTGGAAGGAAGCCGTCCACAAGATGGCCGAGGCCAACAAGGCCTACGCGCACTACGCCAGGTAAACCCACACGCGCGGAGCAACCTCCGCACGGGCCAAGCACGGGCGCGGAGCTGTCTCCGCGCCCGTTTCGTTTGCCGTGGACATCCTCATCCTGCGTGATTCCCGCGAGTCGCTCGCCAAGTGCTCGCTCACGCCCCTGCGGGGGCTCCCCGGCGTGCGCTTCGTGAACTTCGACCGCGAGCGGCGCCTGGCCGTCGGCACGCGCGTGCTGCTGCATCCGGAGGGGAGCGAGCTGTCGGCCTCGGACGCCGGCCAGGACCTGCTCCTGATCGACTGCTCCTGGCGGCGCGTGCCGCAGCTGCTCGCGAGCGTGGAAGGCGATCTCGTGCACCGTCGCCTGCCGCAGCTCGTCACGGCTTACCCGCGCCGCAGCAAGACCTTCGCGGACCCGGCCCAGGGGCTGGCCTCGGTCGAGGCGCTCTACGCGGCCTGTGCGCTGCTCGGTCAGCCGCGCCCGGACTTCCTGCGCTCCTACCGCTGGGCCGAGGCGTTCCTCGCGGCGAACCCCAGCTTGCCGCGCTGAACGGGCGTGGCGGTGGCCCCCGGGCTGCGCGGACGCTGGAATGGCGTCATGTCGGACGTCGGACTCGAGCGCATGCGCAACCTGGGCATCGTGGCCCACATCGACGCCGGCAAGACGACGGTCTCCGAGCGCATCCTGTTCTACACGGGGGTCGAGACGCGCATGGGCGAGGTGCACGAGGGCACCGCGACGCTCGACTACCTGGCCGAAGAGCGCGCGCGCGGCATCACGATCACCGCGGCGGCGACGTGCGTGCCCTGGCGCGGCCACGCGATCCAGCTCGTCGATACGCCCGGCCACGTGGACTTCACGGTCGAGGTCGAGCGCTGCATGCGCGTGCTTGACGGGGCCGTGCTGGTCCTGAGCGGCGTGGCCGGAGTCCAGGCGCAGACCGAGACCGTGTGGCGTCAGATGCGTCGGCACCACGTGCGCGGGCTGGCCTTCGTGAACCAGCTCGATCGCCCCGGGGCGGACTTCCTGCGCTGCGTGGGGGAGCTCGGGCGCCGCCTCGGCGTCGAGGCCTTGCCGATCCAGTACCCCTGGTTCCGCGCGCAGCGGCGCGTGCTGGTCGATCTCGTGACGCGTACGGCCTACGAGTTCTCGGCCGCGGACCTCGGGCGCGCGCCGCGGGCCTGCGCGATCCCGGCCGAGATCGAGGACGAGGCCCTGGTGCTGGCGGCGGAACTGGCCGAGCGTCTGGCGGTGGACGACGAGGAGCTCCTGGTGGCCGTGGTCGAAGGCCGCGAGCCCGCGCCCGAGGCCATGCGTCGCGCCCTGCGGCGGCGCGTGCTGGCGGGAACGCTCGTGCCGGTGCTCGGCGGCTCGGCCCTGCGGAACTTCGCGCTCCAGCCGCTGCTCGACGCGATCGTGGACTTCCTGCCCTCGCCCCTGGACGTGCCGCCCGTGCGGGCCACGCAGGCCGCGAGCGGAGCGAGCCTCGAGCTTCCTCCGGACCCGGGCGCGGCCCCGCTGGCGCTGGCCTTCAAGCTGGTGGCCGACGCGCACGAGGACCTGCTCTTCGCGCGCATCTATTCCGGGACGATCGTGCCGGGGATGAAGCTCTACAACCCGCGCACGCGCCGCATGGAGCGTGTCGCGCGCGTGCTGCGCATGCACGCGGACCACCGCACCGCGCTCGAGCGCGCCGGCCCGGGGGAGATCGTGGCCCTCACGGGCTGCAAGCACACCGTCACGGGCGACACCCTCGGGACCCACGACGAGCCGTTGCTGCTGGAACCCCCGGTGTTCCCCGCACCGGTCCTGACGCGCGTGGTCGAGCCCGGCACGCTGGCCGACCGCGATCGCCTGCGTCTGGCGCTCGAGCGCCTGGCCTTCGAGGATCCGACCTTCCGCATGCGCGAGGATGAGGAGACGGGCCAGTTCCTCGTCTCCGGAATGGGGGAGCTGCACCTCGAGATCAAGGAGCACCGCCTGCGGGACGACTTCCACGTCGCCGTGCGCGTGGGCCAGCCGCGGGTGGCCTACCGTGAGGCCCTGCTCGCTCCGGCCCGGGGCAGCGCCCAGCTCGACCGCGTGCTGGGCGGAACGCACCTTCTTGCCGGCCTCGAGCTCGAACTCGCGCCGCCCTCGGAGGCGGAGGGGGAGGGGCTCGTCGGGCAGGTCCGGCTGACCTGGGCCGCCGACTGCACGCTGCCCCCTTCTCTACGTCCGCCGGTCGAGGAGGCCCTCCGGCTCGGCGCCCAGGTCGGGCCGCGCTTCGGCTTCCCGCTGGCCGGACTGTCGGTGCGCGTGACGCAGGTCGAGTTCCGCCCCGAGCTCCTCAACGAGGTGGCCTTCGTCCAGGCCGCCGCCGAAGCCCTGCGCGCCGGGCTCACCGCGGCCGAGGTCGCCCTGCTGGAACCCTTGATGGAATTCGAGATCGCGGCTCCGGCCGAGACCATGAGCCCCATCCTCGCGGACCTGAATGGCCGCTCGTGCGAGGTACGCGAGCTCACGGCCGAGGGGGAGCTGCGCCTCGTGAAGGGCGTCGTTCCGCTCTTCCGCGTCTTCGGCTACGCCACGGTCGTGCGCTCGCTCTCCCAGGGGCGGGCGAGCTTCGGGCTGACCCCGCGCGGGTTCCGGCGCGTGCCTGAGGCCGAGCTTGGCGCCCGCGGCCTCGTCTGGAGCTGATCCGTAGGGGGTCGGACGAGATATCGTGCGGAACTGCCCCGCGAGCATTGACCCCTGCGCTGCCTGCTGGTAAGGTCTCCGCCCCTTTCAAGCGAACCGGGCTCGTGTCCGGTACGCCGCGAAGGGAGGACCAGCCCGAACATGAGCGACTCCAAGATCCAGATCCGCATGGAGGCCTACGACCACGAGGCCCTGGACCAATCCGCCGTCGAGATCGTCGAGACGGCGAAGCGGACCGGTGCCCGCGTCGCGGGACCCATCCCCCTGCCGACCCGGATCGAGCGCTACACCGTGCTGCGTTCGCCGTTCATCGACAAGAAGTCGCGTGAGCAGTTCGAGATCCGGACGCACAAGCGACTCATCTACATCAGTGAGCCGACGGGTCAGACCGTCGACGCGCTGAGCAGCCTCAACATGCCAGCGGGCGTGGATATCCGAATCAAGGCCTGAGCCTCGAGCGCTCGCCCCGGCCAAGCCGGGTCGCGCGTGGGATCGGTCGTGGAACGCGCGACCCCCGCCCCAGCCGAGAAGACCGCACTCGGCCCGCTCTTCACAACTCCGAACTCACCCACTGATGCCGCGTGGCCGGGCGTCGGTTCGTGCTCCATCCTCGAATGCACGAACCCCGGTCGAACCGGCGGGTGACCAACGTTCTCGAGGAATCATGACGCTGATCCTAGGACGCAAACAGGGCATGACCCACGTCTTCCGCGAAGACGGCACCCTCATCGGGGTGACCGTCGTGTCTGCGGGTCCGTGCACGGTCACCCAGGTTCGCACGCAAGAGCGTGACGGCTACGATGCCGTCCAGCTCGGCTACGGCGATACCACCGAAAAACGCACCCCGCGACCGCTCGTCGGTCACTTCAAGAAGGCGGGCTGCGCACCCAAGCAACTGCTGCGGGAGGAGCGCCTCGGGGCGCCCGCCACGCTGAAGCAGGGCGACACGGTCTCGGTCGCGGCCTTCGTCCAGGGTGACCTGGTCGACGTGGTCGGTACCTCGAAAGGCCGCGGCTTCGCCGGCACGATCAAGCGTCACGGCTTCCAGCGTGGCCCCGAGACCCACGGCTCGATGAACGTGCGCCAGCCGGGCTCGATCGGCACGAACCGCATCGGCAAGACGGCTCCGGGCAAGCGCATGTCGGGGCACTTCGGGCACGAGCGCCAGACCGCGAAGAACCTCGAGATCGTGCGCGTCGATGCCGAGCGCAACCTGCTCTTCCTGCGCGGAGCCGTGCCGGGGCCTGCCGGCGGTTTCGTCGAGGTGCAGACCGCTCGGACCGGGGTCAAGAAGGCCGTCCAGGTCAAGTCGGGTGCTGGGTCCGGCAAGGACAAGCCCGCCGCCAAGAAGGAGAAGAAGTAGCCCATGCAAGTCAAGAGCTACAAGGCCGGCAGCCTCGGGCAAGTCGAGATCGACGAGCGCCCGCTGGCCGACAAGACCGGCAAGACGCGCGTTCTGTATCGCACCCTGAAGGACGCGATCGTCATGTACGCTGCAAACCAGCGTCAGGGCGATGCCCACACGCGCGGTCGCGACGAGGTGGCCGGCTCGCACAAGAAGCCCTGGAAGCAGAAGCACACCGGCCGCGCGCGTGCGGGCGACCGCAAGTCGCCCATCTGGCGCGGGGGCGGCACCGTCTTCGGGCCGAAGGCCCGTGACTGGTCCTATCAGATGCCGATCAAGGAGAAGCGCGTTGCGACGCGCACGGCTCTGCTCGGCAAGCTGATCGACCAGGAAGTGGTCGTCGCCGAGCTCGCTTTCGCCAAACCCTCGGCCAAGGCTGCGCGCAAGGTGCTTTCTGACCTCGGCTCGCCGCGCCGAGCCCTGGTGGTCATCGAGGCGCACGACGAAGCTCTGTGGAAGTCGTTCCGTAACTTCCCCGGGGTGCACGTGCGCACGGCTGATCAGGTCTGCGCGCACGACATCGTCGCCGGTGGCCTGGTGATCGCCCAGGCTCCGGCTCTGGCAAAGCTGACCCAGCGCGTCGGCAAGAAGGACGGTGCCGCGTGACCACCCTCGACCGTAGTTATCACCTCATCCGCCGCCCCGTCGTGACCGAGAAGGCCACCGACGACACGGGCTCCCGCAACGCCTACACGTTCCGCGTTCCCCTCGACGCCAACAAGGTCGAGATCCGGCAGGCGATCGAGCGCATCTTCAGCGTCAAGGTGCTGTCGGTGAACACGCTCAAGGTGAAGGGCAAGTGGAAGATCCGCGGGCGCACGATCGGCCAGACGCAGAGCTGGAAGAAAGCCATGGTCGTGCTCCAAGAAGGCCAGACCATCGACGTCCTGTAAGGACACACCATGGGTATCAAGACCTATCGCCCCACCTCCGCCGGTCGCCGCCACGGCAGCGTGCTCGACTTCACGGAGATCACGCGCCGCGACCCCGAACGTTCGCTGCTCCTTCCTGTTCGCAAGAGCGGGGGACGTAACAACGTTGGCCGGATCACCTCTCGCCACCGTGGCGGCGGCAACAAGCGCCACTACCGCATCATCGACTTCCGGCGCGACAAGGACGGGATTCCCGCCAAGGTCCAGTCGGTGGAGTACGACCCCAACCGGTCGGCCAACATCGCTCTGGTGGCCTACAAGGACGGCGAGAAGCGCTACATCCTGGCGCCGCTCGATCTCAAGGTCGGCCAGACCCTCCTGTCGGGGCCGACGGCCGATCCGCTGCCCGGCAACGCGATGAAGCTCGGGCAGGTTCCGACCGGCCTGATGATTCACGCGATCGAGATGCGCCCGGGGCGCGGGGCACAGGTCTGCCGGACGGCCGGCTCCTATGCCCAGCTGCAGGCCCGCGAGGGCGACTACTGCGTGGTCATGATGCCGTCGGGCGAGTTGCGCAAGATCCACGTCGAGTGCAAGGCGACCATCGGACGCCTTGGAAACACCGACCACCAGAACGTCAGCGTCGGCAAGGCCGGTCGCAACCGTCACCGCGGTTGGCGCCCGTACGTGCGCGGCACGACGATGAACCCGGTCGACCACCCGCACGGCGGCGGCGAGGGCCGCACCAAGGGCGGTCGTCATCCGGTGTCGCCCAGTGGCGTTCTCGCCAAGGGCGGCAAGACGCGCAATCCGCGCAAGAACACCAGCAAGTTCATCCTGCGCCGTCGCGCGCCGGGCAAGCACCAGCAGTCTTCGTGAGCTGACCCATGGGACGTAGCGTCAAGAAGGGCCCGTTTGTCGACCAGAAGCTGCAGAAGCGGGTCGCACGTGGCGAAGGCAAGTCGAGCGCGATCAAGACCTGGTCGCGCCGTTCGACGATCACGCCCGAGTTCATCGGGCTTTCTTTCCTCGTCCATAACGGGCGCGTGCACGTCAAGGTGCACGTCACCGAGGACATGGTGGGGCACAAGCTGGGCGAGTTCGCCCACACGCGGGTCTTCCGCGGCCACACCAACAAGAAGGAAACCGAGCGCAAGGGCGAAGGAGCCGCGGTATGAGTGCGTTCGTTGCCAAGCACCGCTACGCGCGCCTTCCGGCGCGCAAGGCCCGTCTCGCTGCGGACATGATCCGCGGCGAAGGCGTGAACTCCGCTCTCGAGATCCTCGAGTTCTCGCCGAAGCGGGCCTCGGCCTTCTACCTGAAGGTCCTGCGCTCCGCGCTGGCCAACGCCAGCCAGGACGAGAACGTGGACGTGAACAAGCTGGTCGTCGTCGACGCACGCGCCGATGACGGTCCGCTCCTCCAGCACCGCCTGCGCTGGCGTCCGGGTCCCCAGGGCCGCGCCATGCCGATCCGCAAGCGCACGAGCCACCTGACCGTGGTCGTCGCGGAACGCACGGAGTAACGAAGGAACGAGATCACATGGGACAAAAGGTTCACCCCTCCGGATTCCGCCTGGCGGTCATCGAGCCCTGGCGCTCGCGCTGGTACGCGAACAAGAAGAACTTCGGGCGCTTGCTGCTCGAGGACGACAAGATCCGCAAGTACATCTACAAGGAGTTCAAGTCCGCCGGCGTGCCGCGCATCGAGATCGAGCGCACCGGTGAGGCTGTGAACATCATCGTCCACACCGCTCGGCCGGGCGTGCTCGTCGGCCGCAAGGGCGTGCGCGTCGATCAGCTCAAGAAGAGCCTGCAGGACATCACCGGGATGACCTGCCACCTGACGGTGCGCGAGATCAAGCGTCCCGAGCTCGAGGCCACGCTGGTGGCCGAGGTCGTGGCCGAGGCCCTCGAGAAGCGCATGGCCTTCCGCCGTGCGATGAAGAAGGCCATCCAGACGACGATGCAGGCCGGTGCCAAGGGCGTGAAGCTCGAGATCAACGGCCGCGTCGGTGGCGCCGAGATGTCGCGTCAGGCGAAGGAGCGCGAGGGCCAGGTCCCGCTCTCGACCCTGCGCGCCCACGTCGATTACGGCACCGCCGAAGCGCGCACCACCTGGGGCGTCATCGGCGTCAAGGTCTGGATCTACAAGGGCGACCTCGAACCCGGTGTCAAGGTCGATTGGAAGCAGGGCGATGCCGGCGGTTCCCGCCCGCCCCGTCGCACGCCCGCGGCCCCGCGCCCCCAAGCCTGAGGAATAGCGAATCATGTCCCTGATGCCCAAGCGGACCAAGTTCCGCAAGCAACACCGCGGTCGCCTGACCGGTCTCGCCACGCGTGGCAACACGGTCGCCTTCGGCGACTTCGGCCTGCAGTCCCTCGACTGGGGCTGGATCACCGGTCGGCAGCTCGAGGCCGCGCGCGTCGCGGCCAACCGCGCCTCCGGTGGCCAAGCCAAGGTCTACATCCGCGTCTTCCCGCACAAGCCGGTCTCCGGCAAGCCGGCCGAAACGCGCATGGGTTCCGGCAAGGCCGACGTCGAGTACTGGACGGCCTGCGTCAAGCCCGGGACCCTCCTGTTCGAGATCGGCGGCGTCACCGAGGACAAGGCCAAGCTGGCCTTCAAGCGCGCGGCGCACAAGGTTCCGATCAAGGTCAAGATGGTCCGCCGTCTGCCCACCACGTAGAGGACGAACCCGTGAAGATCGAAGAGATCAAAAGCAAGACGGAGATCGAGCTCGCCTTCGAGCTCGACAAGATGAAGAAGGAGCTCTTCGAGCTCCGCTTCAAGGCCCGCACCGCGGGTTCCGAGAGCCCGGCGCGCATCCGCGTGCTGCGCCGCGCGATCGCCCGCGTCCTCACCATCCAGGGCGAGCGTGCCCGTTCGGCCCAGCAACCGGCCAAGAAGTAGCCATGACGACCACCCGCAACCTGCGCCGCACGATGATCGGCATCGTGAAGAGCGCCAAGACGGCGAAGACGATCTCGGTCGAGGTCGAGCGCACGTTCAAGCACCCGAAGTACGGCAAGTACCTGCGCAAGCGTAAGCGCTACCTCGTCCACGACGAGAAGAGCGAGGCGCGCGAGGGCGACACGGTCGAACTCGAGTCGACCCGCCCGCTCTCGAAGCTCAAGCGCTGGCGCCTGCTTTCGGTCGTTTCGCGCTCGCAACTTGCCGGCGTCCAGGTCGTCGATCCGACGGCGGAGATGGTGGCCGAGGTGACGACCAAGAAGAAGAAGGAGACCGACCAGTGATCCAGATGCAGACCATGCTGGACGTGGCCGACAACACCGGCGCGAAGAAGGTGATGTGCATCAAGGTCCTCGGCGGCTCGAAGCGCCGTTACGCGGGCCTGGGTGACATCATCGTGGCGTCGGTCAAGAAGGCCATGCCGTCCTCGGACGTGAAGCAAGGCGCCGTCGTGAAGGGTGTGATCGTGCGCACCAGCAAGAACACGCGCCGCGAAGACGGGTCCTACGTGCGCTTCGACCACAACGCGATGGTCATCATCGACGAAGATGGCAACCCGAAGGGCACGCGCATCTTCGGAGCCGTGGCGCGCGAGCTCCGCGAGCGCAACTTCATGAAGATCATCTCGCTCGCCCAGGAGGTCGTCTGATGAAGGTCAAAACGGGCGACCAGGTTCTCGTCATTGCCGGCAACGACAAGGGTAAGGTCGGCGAGGTGAAGAGCGTGATCACGGCCAAAGGGCGCGTGATCGTGGACGGCGTGAACCTGCGCTGGAAGCACAAGCGCCCCACGCAGCAGAAGCCCAAGGGCGAGCGCGTCCAGGAGGCGTGCTCGATCCACCACTCGAACGTGATGCTCTACGATCCCGCGACCAAGAAGGGGATCCGCAAGCGCCAGGCGGAGAAGAAGTAGATGAGCAAGAAGAATCAAGAAGACGCGCCCGCCGCCGACGAGGCGAAGAAGGCCGCGCCGCAGCCCAAGCCCGAGAAGGCTGAGCGGGCCGAGCGCGCCGGCAAGGGCAAGAAGAAGGCTGAACTCGCCACCGGGGCGGCCGAGAAGGCTCTCGTCCAGCCACGTCTCAAGGAGCGCTACAGGAACGAGGTCCGCACCTCGCTCCAGAAGCAGTTCCAGATCGAGAACGCGATGGCGATCCCGGCCCTGAAGAAGATCGTCATCAACATGGGCTGCAAGGGCGCCATCGAGACGAAGGCCCGGATCGACGCGGCCGTGCGCGATCTGGCCGTGATCACCGGGCAGAAGCCGACCGTGCGCAAGGCGCGCAAGTCGATCGCCGGCTTCAAGCTGCGCGAAGGCATGCCCATCGGCGTGGCTGTGACCCTGCGTGGCGACCGCATGTGGGAGTTCACCGACCGGCTGATCTCCGTCGTCCTGCCCCGTATCCGCGACTTCCGCGGCGTCAAGACGAAGCTGGACGGACGCGGCAATTACACGCTCGGCCTGTCCGAGCAGTCGGTTTTCCCGGAGGTCGACTTCGACTCGATCGAGTACGTCCAGGGCATGGACGTGACCTTCGTCACCAGTGCGCCGACCGACGAGCAAGGCTTCAGCCTGCTCAAAGAACTGGGCGTGCCCTTCAAGACGGAACAGGACTGAGCGATGGCCAAGAAGTGTCTCGTGATCAAGGCGCAGCAGCCGCCGAAGTTCAAGTCGCGCGTCGTGCGCCGCTGCACCATCTGTGGCCGCCCGCGGGCCATCTACCGCAAGTTCGGCATCTGCCGCATCTGCCTTCGCAAGAAGGCGTTGCTCGGCGAGATCCCCGGCATGCGCAAGGCTTCCTGGTAGGAGTCACCCCATGACGATGACCGATCCCGTCGCCGACCTGCTCACGCGCATCCGCAACGCCAACCGGCGCAAGGCGAAAACCTTGACCATGCCGGCCTCGGCCCTGAAGGTGCGCATCGTCCAGGTCCTGAAGGAAGAGGGCTACCTCGCCGACTACCGAGTCGAGCCGAAGAAGCCCCAGTCCGACCTCGTGCTCGATCTGCGCTACGGCCCTGATGGGGAGCGCGTGATCCGCGAGATCCAGCGCATCTCCAAGCCGGGTTGCCGCGTCTACTCCAGCCCCAAGAAGCTGAAGCGCGTGCTCGGCGGACAGGGCATCTACGTGCTCTCCACGCCCAAGGGCGTCTTCTCTGACCGCACGGCCCGCAAGGAGAACGTGGGCGGCGAAGTTCTCTGCCAGGTCTACTAGCCCAGCATCCGCATGTCCCGCATCGGCAAACTCCCGGTCACGATCCCCGGCGGCGTCACCGTCGAGGAGCAGAACCGCAAGGTCACCATCAAGGGGCCGAAGGGCTCGCTCGAGCTCTCGCTGCGCCCCGAGATCGACATCAAGGTCGACAAGGCTCAGGTCGTGGTCACGCCCAACCGTGACGCCACCCGCGAGGTGCGCGCCTACCACGGCATGACGCGCGCGATCCTGAACAACATGATGAAGGGCGTCACCGCCGGCTACGAGCGCAACCTCGAGATCATCGGGGTCGGCTGGAACGCCGCGGTGCAGGGCAAGACCCTGGTGCTCTCGGTCGGGTACTGCAACCCGGTCGAGATGCCGATCCCGGCCGGACTCACGGTCGAGGCGCCGAAGCCCACCAACATCTCGATCAAAGGCCCCGACAAGCAGCTCGTGGGTCAGTTCGCGGCAGCCGTGCGCTCGCAGCGTCCGCCCGAGCCCTACAAGGGCAAAGGCGTCCGCTACGAGAACGAGCACGTCCGCAAGAAGCAGGGCAAGACCTTCGGGAGCTGATAGATGAAGACCAAGCAGGAAAAGCGTCAGCGCCGGAAGTACCACGTGCGCAACCGTCTGATGCGCGACGGCGCGCCCGCGCGCCTGACCGTGTCGCGCTCGTCCAAGCACATCTACGCCCAGATCGTCGACTCCGTCGGCCGTACCCTGTGTGGTACCGGCACGACGAAGAAGTCGATCGCCACCGAGCTCGCCGGGAAGAAGAAGACCGAGCGGGCCGCGGTGGTGGGTACGGAGATCGCCCGTCTCGCCAAGGAGAAGGGCGTCGAGTCGGTCGTGTTCGATCGTGGCGCGGCCAAGTTCCATGGGCGCGTCAAGGCCCTGGCCGATGCCGCCCGTGCTGGTGGTCTGAAGTTCTGATTCCTCGAGCACCATGAAACCCAAGTTCGACTACCTCGACACGACTGAAGCCTCGCAGCTCGACGGCCTGAGCGAGATCCTGATCCAGGTCAATCGCTCGGCCGCGACCGTCAAAGGCGGCCGGCGCATGTCCTTCGCTGCACTGACCGTCGCGGGTAACCGGGCCGGCGTCGTCGGCCAAGGCTTTGGCAAGGCCCGCCAGGTTCCCAACGCCATCGAGAAGGCCACCAAGGACACGCGCAAGCACATGATCCGTGTGCCGGTCACGCCCGAGGGCACGATCCCGCACGAGGTCAACGGCCACTACTGTGGCTCCCAGGTCCGTCTGATCCCGGCTGCGCCCGGTACGGGCATCATCGCGGGTGCGGCCGTGCGGGCCGTGTGCGAGATGGCCGGGGTCAAGAACATCCTGACCAAGTGCTACGGGTCGACCAATCCCGTGAACGTGATCAAGGCCACCTTCCAGGCGCTGACGCAGCTGCGGACCCGCGAGCAAGTCGCGGCCCTGCGCGGCGTCGAGCTCATCTGACCCCGAGGAGCGAACATCCATGGACCTGAAGAGCGTCACCAAGAAGGGCACGAAGCACGAGCACGTGTTCCGCGTCGGGCGCGGCATCGGCAGCGGCCTCGGCAAGACCTGCGGCCGTGGGCACAAGGGATGGGGGCAGCGCTCCGGTGCCTTCCGTCGTCCGGGCTACGAGGGCGGCCAGATGCCGATCTACCGCCGTGTTCCGAAGCGCGGCTTCACCAACGCGCGCTTCCGCACGGACTACACGGTCATCAACGTCGACTCGCTCGAGGCTTTCGATGCCGGCACGGTGGTGGATCTCGCGGCCGTCCTGGCCAAGGGTCTCGCCAGCCTCGATGCGCCGCTGTTCAAGGTGCTCGGTGACGGCAAGCTGACCAAGGCTCTGACGGTCCGGGCCCAGAAGTTCTCGAAGAGCGCCGCGGAGAAGATCCGCGCCGCCGGTGGCCAGGTCGTGATGCTCGACGACAAGGGTCGCGAAGTGAGCGGCGAGGCCCAGTAGGGACCGGAACGTGAAGCATATCCTGCAACTGCTGAGGATTCCCGAGACGCGTCAGCGCATCTTCGTGACTCTTTGGCTGCTCCTCGCCTACCGGATCGGGTTCCACATCCCGATTCCGGGCCTCTCGCCCGAGTTCTTGCGCGAGCAGGCGCGCACGGGCAGCACGGCGTTCGGTCTGCTCTCGGCCTTCTCGGGCGGCTCGATCGGTAACACGGTCATCTTCGCCTTGGGCATCGCGCCCTACATCTCGGCCTCGATCATCTTCTCGGTTCTGGCCAAGGTCTCGCCGCAGATCGAGGCCATCCAGAAGGAGGGGGCGACCGGCCACAAGAAGATCAACCAGTGGACGCGCCTCGTCACGGTACCGATCGCGCTGGTCCAGTCGACGTTCATCTGGTTCGGCCTCTTCGCCGATCCCCAGAAGGGCATGCTGCTCGGCGATCCGACCGTGGGCAAGGCGCTGGTCGTGGTCCTCTCGCTCACCGCCGGCTCGATGTTCTGCATGTGGATCGGTGAGCTCATCACCGAGTACGGCCTGGGCAACGGGTCCTCGCTCATCATCATGGCCGGCATCATCGCCACCATGCCGGGGGGGGTGCAGGGGATCGTCCAGCAGCAGGATGAGCCCTACAACGCGATCCTGACCCTGGCCGGCATCTGGTTCTCGATCGTCATCCTGGTGGTCTTCATGCAGAAGGGCGAGCGCCGCGTGCCCATCCAGTACGCCAAGCTGGCCCGGGGCCGGCGCGTGTACGGTGGCCAGCGCCACTACCTGCCGCTGAAGATCAACATGGCCGGCGTGATGCCCATCATCTTCGCCTCGGCCGTGTTCATCATCCCGGGGGTCCTGTTCGGCGCGATCGGCCTGGAGCGGGTCGCGGGCGTCTTCAATGACATCGACGGCTTCGTGCACGTCACGCTGCAGGTCGTTCTGGTGATCTTCTTCTGCTTCTTCTGGAACAACCTGATGTTCCGGCCCGAGGAGATCGCCGACAACCTGCGCGAGCACGGCTCGTTCATCCCCGGCATCCGCCCCGGAGCGAAGACGGCGACCTATCTCAAGGACATCCTGAAGCGGATCACCCTGACGGGCGCCGTGTTCCTGGCCTTCCTGGCCGTTCTGCCGAACTTCATCACGGGTAACGTGCAGGGCCTCTCGGGGCAGCTCGCGTACTTCCTCGGCGGTACGTCGGTCCTGATCGTCGTCGGTGTGGCCATGGACATGGTCGACCGTCTCAATGCCCAGCTCGTGATGCGCAACTACGAGGGCTTCGTCAAAGGCAAGGGCACCGGCGGCGCCGGTGGTCTTGCGGGCGGCGCGGGGTGGGCGAACAAAGGCTGAGATGGCGAACATCGTGGTCCTACTTGGAGCTCCGGGTGCAGGGAAGGGAACTCAGGCGGTCCGCCTGAGCAAAGCCCGCTCGTTGCCCCACGTCTCCACGGGGGACCTGCTGCGCGACAACATGAAGCGCGGCACGCCTCTCGGGGCGCAGGCCAAGGACTTCATGGAGAAGGGCGAACTCGTCCCCGACGCGCTCGTGCTCGACATGCTGGCGGCGCGGGTATCCGCCCCCGACTGTCTGGCGGGCTACGTGCTCGACGGTTTTCCGCGTACCGAGGTCCAGGCCGTGGCGCTCGAGGAGCGCCTCGCGGGCGTGCAGATGACCGTGGTCAACCTCGAGGTCTCCGACGAGAGCATCGTGCGCCGTGCAGAGGGGCGCCTGTCCTGCAGGCAGTGCGGCGCGGTGTTCCATCGCGAGTCCTCCCCGCCGCGCAAGGTGGGCGTGTGCGATGCCTGTGGCGGCGAGCTCTTCACCCGCAGTGACGACTCCGCGCCGGTCGTGCGCGAGCGGCTGCGGGTCTACCGCGACAAGACGGCCCCGCTGGTCGAGTTCTACTCCCGGCGGGGACTCCTGCAGACCATCGACGGCGAGCAGTCGCCCGATGCGGTTTTTTCTCGCCTCGACGGCCTCATCCCCAAGAAGGGCTAGACGTGGCCAAGGAAGAACCCATCACCGTGGACGCGATCGTGACCGAAGCCCTCCCGAACGCGCGTTTCCGCGCCAAGCTGGAGTCCGGTCACCAGATCCTCGCCCACGTCAGCGGCAAGATGCGCATGCACTACATTCGAATCCTGCCCGGCGACAAGATCACCGTGGAGATGTCCCCTTACGACCTGTCCAAAGGCCGCATCGTCTACCGCGGCGAGCGGAGGAAATGAGATGAAGGTTCGCAGTAGCGTTCGCCGCATCTGCATGCAGTGCAAGATCGTCAAGCGCCGTGGCGTGGTGCGGGTGATCTGCAAGGCCGATCCCACCCACAAGCAGCGCCAAGGAAAGTGATCCCATGCCCCGTGTAATCGGCGTAGACATTCCCAACCAGAAGCGCCTCGAGGTCGCCCTGACGTACATCTACGGCGTTGGGAAACCGACGTCGCAGCGTGTGCTGGCCGAGCTCGGTCTGAGCCCGGACATGAAGGCCGGCGACCTGACCGAGGAGCAAGCCACCCTGATCGCCAACCACCTGCAGAAGAACTACGCGGTGGAAGGTACGTTGCGGCGCGCGATCGCGGGCAACATCAGCCGCCTGCGTGACATCGGCTGCTACCGCGGCACGCGCCACCGGCGCGGGCTACCGGTGCGTGGGCAGCGCACGCGTACCAACGCTCGCACCCGCAAGGGCCCCAAGAAGACGGTGGCCGGCAAGAAGTCCGTCAAGGGGATGAAGTAGGCAACACCGGATCATGGGTAAAGCAGTCAAGAAGAAGATCAAGCGGAACGTCGCCCGTGGGATTGCCCACGTCAAGGCGACCTTCAACAACACCCACGTCACGATCACCTCGCGGAATGGCGAGACGATCTCCTGGGGTGCCGCCGGTACCGTGGGCTTCAAGGGCACTCGCAAGAGCACGCCCTACGCCGCGCAGCGCGCCGCCGAGGTCGCGGCCACCGCGGCCATCCGCAGCGGCATGCGCGAGGTCGAGGTCCTGGTGAAGGGCGTCGGCTCGGGCCGCGAGTCGGCCGTGCGCGCGCTGGCTGCGGCCGGCCTGCGCGTCGTTTCGATCGAGGACGTCACGCCGCTCCCGCACAACGGTTGCCGGGCCCGCAAGCGTCGCCGCGTCTAATCGGGTAACCGGAGAACAGAACAATGGCTCGTTTCGTCGACAACAAGTGCAAGCTGTGCCGCCGGGAAGGCATGAAGCTCTTCCTCAAGGGCCAGCGTTGCTTCACCGACAAGTGCGCACTCTCCCGTCGGGACTACCCGCCGGGCGTTCACGCGCAGCGTCGCTCGAAGGTCTCCGACTACGGTCTCCACCACCGCGAGAAGCAGAAGCTGAAGCGGATCTACGGAGTCCTGGAGCGCCAGTTCCGCTGCTACATCAAGGAAGCCGAGCGCACCCCGGGCAACACGGGCGAGACGCTGCTCGCCTTGCTCGAGCGGCGCCTGGACAACGTGGTGCTCGCCAGCGGCTTCGCCCTGTCGCGGAACCACGCGCGCCAGATGATCAACCACGGCCACTTCCGCGTGAACAGCCGCCGTGTGGACGTCGCGTCCTATACCGTGCGTCCGGGTGACCGGGTGTCGGTGCGAGACCACGCCAAGACCAAGAAGCTGGTCACCGAGGCCGTCGAGGTGAACAAGTCCCAGTCCGTGCCGGACTGGCTGCAGGTTCGCCCGGACGCGCTCGAGACCGAGGTGATGACGATGCCGCGCCGCGACCACGTCCCGCACCCGATCCAGGAACAGCTCATCATCGAGCTGTGCTCGAAGTAGCCGTACCAAGGAGACCACCACCATGCGCATTCGTTGGCGGAATTTCGAGCTTCCCAGCAAGGTCGTCGCGGACACCGAGACGCAGACGGGCGAGTACGGCCGTTTCGTGGTCGAGCCGTTCGAGCGCGGCTTCGGGCACACCATCGGCAACGGCCTGCGCCGTGTGCTGCTCTCCTCGATCGAAGGTACGGCTGTCACGGCCGTGCGCGTCGAGGGGGCGGAACACGAGTTCGCCTCGCTCGAGGGCGTCTACGAGGACGTGACCGACATCATCCTCAACATAAAGCGCCTGCGTATCCGGCATCCCGGGACCGAGCGCATCACCTGCCGCATCAAGAAGAGCGGCAAGGGGCCCGTGACGGGCGCCGACGTGGAGTGCCCCGGTGACGCGCTGGTCGTGAACCGCGACCTCGTCATCGCCAACCTCACGCTCGACCGCGCCTTCAACGTCGAGCTCGAGGTCTCCAAGGGCCGCGGCTACGTCTCGGCCGAGGAGAACCGCTCGGAGTGGCATCAGGTCGGGACGATCGCGATCGACGCGATCTACTCGCCGGTGCACCGCGTGCGTTACGCGATCGAGGCCACGCGCGTCGGCAAGTTCACGAACTACGACCGCCTGGTGCTCGAGATCTGGACCGACGGCACGATCACGCCGCAGCTGGCCCTGGTCGAGTCCGCCAAGATCTATCGCAAGCACCTCAACCCGTTCGTCCTGTTCGACCCGGGCCTGACGGCCGCCCCGATGGTGGGCGATCCGTCGCGCTCCGAGTTCAACCAGAAGAACCGCCAGGCCGACGAGCTGCTCAAGCTCCTCGACCGTCCGATCGCGGACCTCGAGCTGTCGGTCCGCGCCCGCAACTGCCTCGACAGCGCGAACCTCCAGACCCTGAAGGACCTCGTGACCCTGAGCGAGCCGGATGTGATGAAGCTCAAGAACCTCGGCAAGACCAGCCTGACCGAGATCAAGAACAGACTGGCCGAGAAGGGCCTCACCCTCGGCATGACCGTCCCCCAGTAGGGGAAGACAGGATCGCACCATGCGGCACAAGAAAGCAGGCAAGAAGCTCGGACGGACCAGTTCCCATCGCGCTGCGATGGCAAGGAACATGGCCGTCTCGCTGATCGACCACGAGCGCATCGTCACCACCGTGCCGCGCGCCAAGAACATCAAGCCGTTCGTCGAGAAGCTCGTCACGCTCGCCAAGGAGGCGACGATGCACAATCGGCGGCGCGTATTCGCCCAGGTCCGCAGCAAGGCGGCCGCGAAGAAGCTCTTCGATGTGCTCGGTCCGCGCTTCGCGAAGCGCAGGGGCGGCTATTGCCGCATCCTCAAACTCTCGAAGAACCGGCTCGGCGACAACGGCGAGCGCGCCATCCTCGAGTTCGTCGAGCGCACGCCGCGCGAAGCGGCTGCGCCCGAAGCGACCGCGAAGTAGCCTCAGCGCACCACGAACGGGGCCGGCGGGCTTAGCCCGGCGGCCCCGTTGCCGTTGCTCGACCTGCCGTTGCTCGATCACTCGAGGGGCCGGGGGCGGGGAGCTACGGCTCCGAGTCGCAGCGGGGCGGTTCTTCAACGGTAACCGTCACGCCAACCGCGCCTGGACGGGACCTCGTCCGCTGCGAAGATCGTGGGGATGGACAGGCGAGCAGAGATTCAGCGGTGGTTGGAGCGGCGTGATCGGCAAGGGCTGACGTTCAG
>Ga0172376_10000715_pt1 | contig 42672 bp, 29 predicted proteins | sample Lak35m_FD_121114 | JGI IMG/M metagenome (GOLD analysis project Ga0172376, IMG submission 121114) | Freshwater microbial communities from Kabuno Bay, South-Kivu, Congo - kab_092012_35m | ecosystem: Environmental > Aquatic > Freshwater > Lake | place: Democratic Republic of the Congo: South-Kivu...
ACCCGTCGGCGTCTTCAGGTCACGAATCGGACCACTCTTCGCCGGAACAACAATCCGAATACTCGACTTCTCCGCAGACTGCCATTCCTTCTGCAAATACTCAAAGAATTCGGCCGGGTCACGACCCCGCAATGAATACCGCCGAATCGGACCACCCTCGCCCTTGTTCCGCTGCCCCGTGCCCTCCTCACCCAGATCACGCAACACTTGCCGAATCTGCTCCACCTGAGCCGCTGTGCCCTTCACAATAATCCGATTGCCATAAAGATCCGTTTCCACCGTAGGAGCCGCATTGCCCTCGGCTATGAACAGGTTACGCAAAGTCGCAGCAGCCGTCAGAGGATCCATCTTCACCAGCGGAATCACCGCCACCGAACCCGATGCCCCCGTGCCTTCGGAAAATGACTTCACCCACTCAGCTACCTGATCATGCTGTTTCGTTGTTCCAAAGATGTGCACCGTGCCCGCCTGCCCGTCTTCATTGACAACCACACCCGGCAGCATCGCGTCAATACTCTGAGCCACCTGGTCGGCCCGACCAGAGACCTTGTAGACCTTCAAATACGGACCGCGACGATCCGTTCCGTCCAGAGGATTCCCCTTCGGGTCCTTGTCAACATCCAAAGTCTTCACAATCTCTTCCACCAGTTTCTGCTGATCAGGTGATGCCGTCACCAGCAGACTGTTGGTCCGAGTATCCGAGAAGACCTGCAATGTGCTGGTCTTTGCAGGAGCCTGCGGCTGCGGCGGGCCGCCACGACGATCACCACCCGAACCAGCACTCACATTTGTCACGCCCTGACGCATGCCAAACTGAGCCAGCAGCATGAACTCAGCTTCCTCAACGGCAATGTGCTCAAGATAATACGACTTGAAGACCAGCTCGTCCTGCATCCTTCCCAGGGCGGAATCAACATAGCTTTTGATCCGTCGCAGATTCGCTCCCGTGTCAGAAATGATCAAAGTACCCGTCTGAGTAAAGGCAGTCATGGTGCCCAGAGGACCAAGCAACTGCTCGACCTCCTGAGCCATCACGCCGACATCCAGCTTCTCCAGCGGGATCTCAATCCGCACAATCTCGTTTTCGCCAATCGTGCGAGCTCCGCTGTCAACCTTCAGCAGATCGTCCAGGGAAACATCACGGATCAAATTCGGAGGAATCGTCTTGTCGACGTTTACACACACCAGAAAGTTGTCCTTCACTACCAGCGTGTAACCCTTCCGCTGCAGATAACCGTTGATGATGTCCATCGCCTGGGAAATCGTGTACTCAGCCGAATCAATGTGAGTAAACGTGCCCGTGGGCAGCTGAGTAATGTCCAGCGTGTAACCACCAGCCGCCGCAAAATCCTGCAGCACCTGATCCCACGGAGCATACCGCATGTTAAATGACAGCTTTTCAGCTCGCTCACCAGGCACCGCCGCAGCGCCAAAACTGGACACCACAACTGCCCCCGGGGGCGCTGCACCCTGAGCCTGCGGATCATAAGCTGCCGCTGCACCACCGGCAGCAGGAGCCATCACGGCACCGGGAGCCGTGACCACGCCAGGTACGGCTGCCACAGCAGCATCCTGAGGCCCGGCCTGCTCGGTCCACTTCGTCTTCTGCTCCGCAGTCAGTACCGCCTGGTACTTGTCATCCCACTCCTTCGTAAAGGCCGCTCGCTGCTCCTCAGTCGCATTAAAGCCCAGCGCCGCAGACGCCTCACGACGCTGACCCGATAATGTCTCGAGCGATTTTTTCTGCTCGTCCGTTAAGCCCAGATCAGCAGCCACACGAGCATCCGACAGAGCCCTCACACCAGCCTCTCGGATGTAAATCGTTCGCAACAGCTTCAGCTGACGACTGTCCAGCAACGCCAGAGATTTCCCCGAAACACCCTCTTTCGCCGCAGCCACCGCTGCCTGCATCTCCTCACGAATCTTCGTACGAGCAGCCTCGTCCTTCTCTTCCTTCATCCGCTGCAAAAACGGATCAAAGATCTCACGACCAGGGTTGCCAGCCGCCGCTGCCTCAGACAACTGCGTCTTCTGTGTCTCAGACAGACCCAGCTCCTGCTGGATCTCGTCGCGACGCAAAAGATCAGCCTCAGAACCCGCTCGAGCCTGAGCGCGGACAACCGCCGGGCTGCACACCAGCACCGCCAGCAGCAGTCCCGAACACAACAGAGTCCGCCCGACAACCACCTGCAATTTGATCACGGGAATCTTCCATCCAGGTCGCATATTCTGATCCGATACAAATGTACACACACACACAATTGGGTACATCCTGTTATTCTTCGCAATCACAGACCACCGGCATGAACCGAACCCGGGGAATACCCCCCAACAACAAGAGCTGCCAGTGAAAGTGAAGGTCCTGACGAGAATTCTGCCTGAATTCCCCAGCTTCCTTCGCTCTCAAACCCAGAATTCTCCTGCGAGGGTCTGCAAAAATTCGAAAGATTCCCGAAACGGACAGGGACAATCAGGGTTTGAAGGCATAATAGATCGTTTAGTACACAGGCCAGCTCAACAAATCTTCCGCGTCAGGGCAAATCCATGAAACAAATGTTCACACCCCTGCTCCTGGCGGCGGCTTTGCTGGGATCCGAATCTCTGCTCGCCCAGGATGGCGGATTTGGTCGCAGCAGCCGCGGCGGAGATCGTGGCGGTGATCGCGGCAGCCGCGGCGGAGATTCCGGCGGTCGGGGCGGATTTGGTGGCGGCGGTTTCGGCGGAGGTATGCCGGGCGGTTTCGGCGGAGGTATGCCGGGCGGTTTCGGCGGCGGTCCCCCAGGCGGATTTGGAGGGTTTGGCGGTGGGCCGCCAGGCGGATTTGGCGGATTTGGCGGATTTGGCGGCGGCCCTCCGGGTGGCGGCGACAGCGATCGCGGCAGCCGCTTCACCTCCATGATGGATTCCAACGGCAATGGCAAGATTGATCAGGAAGAACTGGACCGCATGCCGTCGTTCGTCCGCGACATGATGAAGGCCCGCGGAATGGAACTCAAACCCGGCATGTCTCTCGATGACATGCGAAATTCATTCCGCTCCGGATTCAGCGGCGGACCGCCGGGATCACCCCAAAATCCCGGCCAGCCTCAGGACAACAATAAGCCTAAGGCACTGACCCCCTACCGCATGAAACCCAAAAAACCAATGATCCTCGAACTGCCGCCGGCCTACGCCGAAGTCGACACTGACTTTGACGGACAACTGGGAATGCACGAATGGATCATGACACGCCGTGCTGATCTCGAACAATTCGAAACGATGGATCTTGATTTCGACGGCTTCCTGACTCCCGAAGAACTGCAGGCCGCCGAGTCCGCTGCTGCTGCCGGTCAGAACGTCGCCTCCACGAACGAACGCAAACGGCTCACAATCGTAACAGGTACTCCCGCCAGACCCAAAGATACCCGCAGCAATGACGGGCGGGACAATCGAGGCGGTGATCAGCAGCGATCCGATAATCGCTCGCCATGGGGCGGTGGCGGTGGCAGCCCGTGGGGCGGTCAGCCGGGCGGAGAAGCCGCGATGGCCCAGTCCTATTTCTCACGCCTTGACCAAAATCAGGACGGCCGGGTTGACTCAACAGAATGGGAACAAAGCCGTCGAGTTCGAGGTATGTTCGAACAGGCCGGTATCCGTCTCGATTCCATGGATCTGGCCACGTTTACAAGGAACCTCGAACGAGCCACTGCAGCTGCAGGACAGCAGCAGGGTGGTCGCTGATCGGGGCACTTCATATTCGCAGCAATCGTTGCGTGACGAGCAAAACTGACGAACTGGGGCATTTCGGGCAATCAGACTGTTGAACCAGGCTTTGCTCCGCCGATCAACAGGTCATCGCTGTGGTACAAGGTACCGCAGCACATCGTTACCGTTACATTCGTGTAACGAGTACGCGGGGTGGTCGGTTTACCGGCCACCCTTGTTTTTTGCGCCGGCCTAATTCAGCAGTTCTGCGTTGCCTGCTGGCTGTTTGCTGCTGTCAAGCAACTCCAGCTGCAGTGGCTCACTTCGCTGCCCACGGTCGATTGTCACCGTCACAGTGTGACCGCCGGCTCCCAGCACAGTACTGAATTCGGCCGCAGCCGGCATCGGCACTCCGTCAATTCGCACCTCAACCCCAGCTGCAGAATTCAGCCGGAATGCGATTTCACCCGGAGTCGTTACATTCAGCTGCGTCTGCGCGAAACCCACTGACTGGCCCCGCAACTGCATCGCTGGCACATCCTCCAATGGCAAGACCCCACCCACAACGGCATAACGAGGCACAAAGGTGAAGGCCGGATCACTGGCAGCTACCTTGCTGAAACTTGTCCGATTGATCTGATGCATGCCCTCCGGAGTCGGCAGCAGAACCTGCCACGTACGAGCAAAACGCCGACGCGAAAGCGTGTATTCCGGTGTCCGGCCCAGTTCCGAGAGGAACCTCACGAGAGCTGCAATCTCTTTATCCGTCAGAGCATCCACCAGACCCTCAGGCATCAGCGATACTCCCTGACCAACCTCCTCAATCTGATCAGCCGGCACCACAACCACTCGATTCTCGGCCGTCCTCAGCGTAATCGCCTTGTCAGACCGCTGAATCTGCACCCCTGCAATCACCTGACCCTCTACCGTAGCAACCACCGTCGTATGATAGTTCTCCTTCACCTTAGCATTCGGGTTCAGCAACGACTCAAGCAGGTAATCCGGCTGCGCACTGGCACCCAGACTGATCATATCCGGCCCCACCAGCCCGCCAGCAGCTCCCACCGCATGGCACTTCAGGCAGCCCAGAGATTCCGTACGGAAAATTCGCTCACCGTCCGTCGCTTTGGCCTCGGTCATCGCCGTCTTTAAAATCCCGGCTTTCTGCTCGTCGGTCAATGTCTTCCGCGCTGCAATCCTGCCAGCCTTCTTCAGAGCAGCGTCCAGTTCGGCATCCGTCCGCCCGCTCTCTCGCAGCACCCGCAGAACTTCCAGCGCCACGTCGTTTCGCAGCTCACGCTCGGCCAGTGCATCCGCCAGCAGTTTGGGACCGGCTTTCTCATTGAGCAGAGCACGAGTCGCAGTGGCGGCCACCAGCGGATTCTGCAGCTCAGACAGCAGTCCAGCTGCCAGCTTCGCCACTACCGCCGGCCGAACGGCTGCCAGACGCTCCAGCACTGCCGCTCGAGACTCCGCTGATCGCTGACCATCCTCCGCCAGTTGCTGTAATCGATTCAGCAAAGCCGCGTCCCGCCCCTGCACGATGCCAGCCATCACAGCCGCAACGTCCGCTGCGTCAGCACCCGCAGACGCCAGCACCTGCTCCAGCTCACCCTTGAGAGCCGCGATATTCCACTGACCAATCGCCCTTAATCCCAGTCGCCGCAGCACGACATCGTCACTGCCCGACAGCTTCTGCAGTTCTCCTGCCTCCACCACAGGATTCAGCTTGCGACTGGCCGATAAATCGAGCACAGTCGAGATTGTACGAGCATCGCCACTGCCAATTGCCGCTGCCGTTAAACGGCCCAGCTGAGCTGCATCCGCGCCAGTACCGATCAGCTGCACCAGCCTCGCACGCTTTTCTGGCGTCACACTGTCGCCATACAGATCCTTCATCAGCAGCTCTACAGGAGCCCCGGCGCCGATCGCCGAAAATGCAAAGGCCACCTGCTCAGCATCACTGCCGAAGTTCATCTTCCCCGCCTCAAAGGCCGGACGCCAGCTCGTCATCAGCTCCTTCGTTGTCAGCCACAACGCATAGTCAATGTTCACATCCATCGGCTGACGCAGCGGCAGCAGAGCCGTCTCGATCAGCTGCGGATCCTGATACAAAGACACAGTACGCGCCGACTCGGGCGTCGCCCCCTCAACCAATGCACTGCCATCCGCCAGCTGACGCTCAGAATCCTGCAATGGCGAAAAAGAAATCGCGCGAATCGCTTCCAGACGCACCCGCGGATGCCCGTCCTGCACCAGCCCGCGCAACAGCTCCAAAGAATCCGGGATCAAAAACTTCCAGTGACTGAGCACCCGCACGGCGGCCGCTCGAATCCTTCCATCCGGACTCTGCAGCAGCTGCTTCAACAACGCCGGCTGCACAGATCGAGCCGTCTGGTAACACCACAGAGCCTCAAGCTGCACTCGCTCACGCTCTACATCTGACAACTGCACCTGCTGCAGCCATGCTGTGAGCTCGCCAGCAACCTGCGGCCCCCGCTGACGCAAAATCTGCTTCGCATTCTGTCGCTCCACACCGTCGTCAGAACGCAGGGCTTCAAACAGCTCTGGTGTACTGCGAGTCGACATTGGGCGGAACGGACGCTGCGGGGCACCCTTCCAGACCACTCGCCAGATTCTGCCATGAGTCCTGTCGCGACGCTCATCTCGAAAATCCACCTCACCGTGCTGAATGATCGGATTGTACCAGTCCGCCACATAGATCGCCCCGTCCGGGCCAATCTTCACGTCAATCGGCCGAAATGCCACGTGATTCGACCAGATCACTTCCTGCTGCTCACGGGATACATAACCCGACGCCTCCTCGGTCAGCACAAAACGCACTACCCGGTGCCCGCGAAAGTCGTTCGTAATCGCATTTCCCTGCCAGTCAGGTGGCAGCATCGGAGTATCCACCAGTTCCAGCCCGCAATGCTTCGGACTGCCCGGATTCAACCCGCGTACCAAACGCTCGGCATCGGCAGCTGTGAAGTAGTAGCCGCCCGGAATTACATAGTTGATCCCCTCACCGCCAGCACCGTCAGTCGCAAACGACTGACCGTAGCGGTCGTAATGATGCCCCCAGGTATTCACCAGCCCCCGCAGAAACACACCCAGCTCCAGCGTCTCCGGACGGAACTGCCAGATCCCGCCCGCATTCAGACGACGCACGCCCCATGGAGTCTCCACGTGGCTGTGAATGTAAATTGACTGATTAAAATACAGGAAACCGTCGTAGCCCCAACGCAGCGTATGCAGGATATGATGAGTATCCTCGGTGCCAAATCCCGACAGTACGACCCGCTTCGAATCAGCCTTCAGGTCGCCGTTCGTGTCCGCAAAGTGCACCAGCTCCGTGCTGTTGGCTACCCACGCACCACCGTCCCCCGGAGCAACTCCGGTCGGGATCAGCAAACCCTCAGCAAACACATGCGTCTGGTCCGCACGACCATCCCGATCGCGGTCCTCCACCACCAGGATTCGGTCAGTTGCCGGTGCCCCCGGAGTAATCTGGGGGTAGACCTCCGAACTGGCAATCCACAGCCTCCCGTCCTCGTCAAAGTTCATCTGAATCGGCTTGGCGATCGCCGGATCAGCCGCATACAGGGATACTTCGAATCCCTCGGGCACTCGGAATGTCGCCTGCTCAAGCGCAGGATCCGGAGCCGGAATGTCCTTTTTGGCCGGTGGCTGCGCACACACAATACCAGCCGACAGCGGCAACACCGCAAACAATGCCAGAAACCGATTCCGCAACTGATTCATAGCGTGGACTTCAATGACTAAAACACTGGTGGAACTTCACAAAAACCGTGGTTCGAGCAGACTCGCCCGAACCACGTCCATCCATCGTCCTTAACACCCAATCGCAACCCGCGTCACGGCAAAGCCACAGTCTGCAGGTCCTGACGTCCAGAATCACCCTGCACCAGCACCAGCGCCGATGTGGCATTCAGCTTGTCCAGCTGCACAACACCCTTCATCGACTCAACTGTTTCATACTGCTGCCCGGCACTGCCCCCACCGGCAACTGGCTCCGTCAAAGCCTTCGCGTCCTTCAAACCGGCAGCCGTAATCTTCATCACGCCGCGAGCACTGTTGCTGAGCAGAAGGAATTCAGCACCACCCTTTGAATACGCCACCATATCCAGCGGACGGTTGCGATTGCCAAGCTCCGCAACCGTTGTACCCTTTACTCGATCGCCCGCCTTCGACAGCTCACCCACTGGAATGCGGACCAGCGGAGTACACACGTAGGCACCCAGAATGGCCGGCTCGCCGTCAATCAACATCGGTACAAAAGTCCGCATCGCAGCGTAGTCTTCCACCTTCCCGTGAGCCGCATGGTAGATTTCTACGCTGATTCCCTTGTCCGCGTCAGCAAATGGAAAATTCAGCTCGCGCACGGTCGACGGTGCAGCAGCGCCGCTGAGCCCGGAAACCAGCAGTTTGTTCTCGAAAAATGCAATGTCCGTGATCGATTCCGCACGGCGATTCTGAGCACGACGACCTTCACCAACGACTTTGTCTTCGGGAGCATCAGACAGAGTCACGCTGGAAAAATTCACGTTTTCCAGTGACAACACTGTCACCTTGCCCACACCGTCAACCTGCACAATCGCAGGTGCGCCGTCAGCCGAAACCGAGACAAAAGCGGCACCCGTTCGAGGATTCACGGCAATATCCGTAATCTCCACGGTCTTCGCCTTCAGCTCACCCGCCAGCACCGCCGGCAAATCCTGAATGCTGATTGACGCAGCCGCTGCATCACCCTGCTTGTTCCCGGTCGCAATTGCATATATTGTGGCGGACTTCGCATCACCCACAAACAGGATGTCTTCAGGACCAAATGCCAGAGTCGTCGCAGATTTCAGTGCCGGCTTGCCAGGCTTCAAACCCCAGACATCTGCCGCCTGAACCGAAGTTGCCAGAGCAGCAGCCACTGCTGCTGTCCCCAAAATACGATGAAACAACATGTTCTCTTCCCCCCAGGTGGTCAGACATTACCAATGGTCTCTGCAGCGGAATCGTCTGCCCCAGGACAAACGGGCAGGTTCAATAAAGCTGCCGGCAGGCAGTCCCTAAGCTTAACGATCGCGGGCCAGCGGGGCAAATCAGGAACCTCGCCGAAAAACAAGACCGGGGCAACACCGAAGTGCCCGCGACCGAAAAAGCGTCCAGAACGGCCGCCACAGTCACTGTCTCTTGCCTGATTTCCGACGCCCCGTTAGGGTGCCCGCTGTTATCCCGGATTCGATCCCCGAAATGAGCAGACAATTTCCATGAAAGCAGCCGTCTTCGAATCCTTTCGCTCCCCCATTCAAATTCAACATGTCCCCGACCCGCAGCCACATCCGGATGCGGCAGTCATCGCAGTCAGAGCCTGCGGCCTTTGTCGCAGTGACTGGCATGGCTGGATGGGACACGATTCGGATGTTCACCTGCCGCACGTGCCCGGACACGAACTGGCCGGTGTCGTCACGGCCGTTGGCAGCCACGTGCGGCAGTGGAAAGCAGGTCAGCGAGTCACCGTGCCGTTCTGCTGCGGCTGCGGCTCCTGCCCGCAATGCACCAGCGGCAATCAGCAGATCTGCGACTGCTACACTCAGCCTGGCTTCACTCAATGGGGAGCCTTCGCCGAATACGTTGAAATTCGCCATGCCGATGTCAACCTCGTGGAACTGCCCGAAAACATCGATTTCGTCACCGCCGCCAGCCTCGGCTGCCGCTTCGCCACCTCCTTTCGCGGAGTCGCAGTTCAGGGGAAACTACAGCCCGGCGACTGGCTCGCTGTGCATGGCTGTGGCGGAGTCGGGCTGTCGGCTGTCATGATCGCCGCAGCCCTCGGCGCACAGGTGCTCGCAGTCGATGTCCGCACAGACAGATTACAGCTGGCACAGCAGTGCGGTGCTCTCCACACAATCAATGCCAGCGACACAGATCCGGTCGAAGCAATCCGCAGCCTGACCGGTGGCGGAGCCCACGTGTCCGTTGACGCTCTGGGCAGCAAGCGAACCTGCTGGAATTCCATACGCAGCCTGCGCAAACGGGGTCGCCATGTTCAAATCGGGTTGCTGGCCGGGCAGGAATCCAACCCGCCGGTCCCCATGAGTCTTGTGATTGCCGGGGAACTGGAAATTCTCGGCAGCCACGGCATGCAGGCATTTGAATACCCTCGCATGCTCCGAATGATTTCGGCCGGCCAGCTGCAGCCCGAACTGCTGATCAGCGATCGTGTTACACTCTCCGAGGCCGCCGAACTGCTGCCCCGCATGCACGAATTTCCCGGCAGCGGTGTCACAGTCATTGACCGATTCGAATAAACACACGGACTGAATCAGCTGCCGTGAGGGCCGTGCAGTGTCGTGCAGCACGAGTCGTGACTCAGCCCTGCCTCATCGCAATTTCCAGAACAGCGGCGGCCGCCGAGGTCGCAGCGTCTGGAACTGCCAGCCGCGCGGCCGCCACAGACATCCGCTGGCGACGATCTGCATCCCGCGACAAATCCCGCAACAGCCCCCTCAGCTGAACCGCCGCTCCAGTTTTTGAAATGTCAGCAGCGCCGGTATCCACCAGTTCTCCCGCCCCCGCTGACGCAAAATACCGAGCATTCCGCCACTGATGATTGCCTGCCGCTGTCGACAAAGGCAGCAGCAAAGCCGGCCGACGGCCACATGCCAGCTCCGCCAGCGTCACCGCGCCGGCTCGTGAAACCACCAGCGTCGCTGCACGCAGCTCACTCGACATGTCCCCCAGATATGACTCCACCCGCACACTCAACCCCAGCCGCAAATACCCCTCTCGCACTCGCTCCAGCCCCGACTCTCCTGACTGATGCACAATTTCCCAGTCGTCCGGCAAAACCGGCCCAGTAATTCCATCAGAAGTCAATGCATCCAGCACCAGCTGATTGACCGACTGCGCTCCCTGACTGCCACCCAGTACCAGGAGACGTGGTCGAGCCGGCTCAGCCAGATACAGCTCCCCATGCAGCGCGGAAATCACTCCCCGCACCGGAACTCCCGTCTGCAGCACTGGGCACCGCAGACCCCCAACCGCCGCCGCCTCAACCGGCAGCCCCGTCAGACACGCCACCGCGAGTCGACTTAAGCAGCGTGTCGCTGCACCGGGAAACACATTGCTTTCCAGCAGGATCAGCGGCAATCCCAGAATCCGGGCGGCCAGACATCCTGCCACACTGGCACGCGCACCAATCCCAAGAACCGCGACAGGATGCCGACCACGCAGCCGGACGATGGCCCGCAGACACTCCAGACCCAGCCGCAACGGTTCAGTCACACGAGTGATTCCGGATGCCCCGCGCGATCCGGCCACAGCAAACCAGCTGATCCTCGGATTCTGAGCCGCAGCGTGACTCAAGATCCTCAGGTCGACTTCGCGAGCACTGCAGAGAAACAGGAACTCAGCATCAGACACAAGCAACTGCAGCTCAGCAGCCACGGCCAGTGCCGGGTACAAGTGACCGCCGGATCCTCCGCCGGCAAAAACAAACAGGGGCCTCGTCGATTTCTTCATTCGAGCGTCGTATCGTCCGGAAATTCACTCACACCATCCGGCGACAGCAGCAGCAAACGTCGAGTCAAAGGGTGGTGCATCGTTTGAAAATCCGCGTCAACTCGATCTCGCACGTGCTGGATCAGATCAGGCTGACGCAGCGAAACGGCAACAAAAAAATCTCGATTAGGCAGCCCCAGTACGAGCTGCGTTCCAAACATTCCCCGCAGTCGTGAATAAAAACCCTGATCCAGCACCCGCGAACAGTTGTAAGCATCCGGACGCACAGGCATCAGCATTCGTGGCTGCTCTTCTGAGCCCACAACTGTCACCTCCAGTGGATGATCCTCAGACCATTCGCGCAGATTCTGCAAACTGACTTCATGGAGTTCATCCAGTGAAACTCCCCAATCGCCAAGCATTCGTTCCTGAATGTACCGGTAGGAATCATCTTCGTCGATGACATAGCCAATCGACAGACCGCCGACCCAGGGCTGACGAACACGACCGTCACTGCACTGCTCATCGTCGGGAGCCAGCATGGGCAAAATTTTTCTCTGCACTTTACTGAACGCAGGAGCCAGCTGGTCCGGTCCAAGTTCCTGCAGCCGAACCATCGCTGTCAGCCCCGGCAGAACAATCCTTCGGAAATGCTCGGGCTGCTGCAGGTATACACGGTAAAGATTCGACAAAGAGATTTCGCTCTGACCCAGCCTGAGAGCAAACCCGCGTGCTGTGGCAGACAACAACGGATAGTGCTGGCGAGCCAGTGCGAGAACATGCTGCTGAAACACATCCGGCGGCCAGGCAGGAGTCTCTGCGACTTCCATCGTCGTCAGCAACCGCTCGCAGACCATAATCTGCTCACGTGACAATTCTTCGCCCGCAGTACTTTGCGTCGTTGCGACAATCGTCAGACGCCCCTGCCGGAAGACCCACAGCCGCCACGAATAATTGCGACCTCGCGAAAACATCCGCGACAGCCAGCCGCCGGCAACCGGGCGACTGGACTTGCCAGACCAGACTTCGTTGGCCAGTGACATCCGCAGCGGACGCTGGACGCGAACCGAACTGACGCGAGGAAACAGGAGGGTTGGGTCGGGGGCTGATCGAGATTGCTCAGACAGGCCGTCCGCAGGTTCGGATTCATTCCACCATGCCACGACCGACATCAGAGAACGCAGGCTGCCGGCCTCGCATTGCGCCAATGAGGAACCGGCGGAGCCAACATCCCACAGCAGTTCGAGAACCGTCTGATCCTGACGGACTTCAATGCCGTCGGGGCAGCGAAACGTGAACCAGTTGGCCGGCCCACGACACACCTTCCACGGCTCACGCGCTGAACTTCCACCTGACTTTTCAACTGACATAAACTGCTCCGACAATGGCTGCCGATATCCTACCGAGCCCACACAGACAGAAGCAATCAACCGCCCGCCGAAACCGCATAAGGACGATATTCTTCCTGATTCCACGCCGAAAGGTCCGCCAAATCTTCCGGAACCTCGCCATTCCCGCCGCTTCCCTCTCCCCCTTTCCTCACCACGAATTGTTGGCATTCAACGCCCGCCACGGTATGATTTGTCAGCAGAACTCAGCCCGCAGAACATGGTACCTCACTCCTTCCAGCCAGGATCCACCCGCCATGCAGCCCGACTACACCCCGCTTGAACAAGCCACCCGACGGCACTTTCTTTCCGGCTCAGGCGTCGGCTTCGGAGCAATCGCACTCTCGGCCATTTCCGGTTCTGCTGTCGCTCCTCAATCCGCAGTTGCTGATATCCCCATCCGTGAATCAGCCCCGCTGGAACAACGCTGGCCACACCATGCCGGCAAAGCCAAACAGGTGATCTATCTGCACCTGACCGGCTCACCGCCCAACCTGGACATCTACGACTACAAACCAGCCCTCGTCGCTCGAACCGGACAGGACTGCCCCGACGAATTCCTGAAAGGACGAACGTTCGCCTTTACTTCCGGCGTCCCAAAACTCCTGGGAACTCCCCGCAAATTCGTGCAGTGCGGACAGTCCGGCTCATGGCTCTCTGATGCAGTCCCGCATCTGCAGTCGGTTGCCGATGATATCTGCTTCATTCACTCCATGAACACAGACCAGTTCAATCACGCGCCAGCCGAACTGCTGCTCTACACAGGTTCGCCACGATCCGGACGTCCTTCCATGGGAGCATGGGTCACCTACGGCCTCGGTACCGAAAACCAGAACCTCCCCGGATTCGTGGTACTGATCAGCAGCGGAGTCCAACCGAACGGTGGTTCAAATTCTTACGGCAGTGGTTTTCTGCCGTCCGTATTTCAAGGAGTACAGTGTCGCTCGAAAGGCGATCCAGTACTCTATGTTTCTGACCCGCCCGGTATGAACCGCTCCATCCGCCGTCGCTCACTTGACTCACTCAAACGACTGAATGAACTTCAGGCCGGACAGCTCGGACATCCGGAAACCGCTACCCGCATCGCTCAGTACGAACTCGCCTATCGCATGCAGGCGTCTGTCCCCGAAGTGATGGACATCGCTCGCGAATCGAAACAAACCCAGGACGCCTACGGAGCTGTTCCGGGGGAATCCAGTTTCGCCAATAATTGCCTGCTGGCCCGCAGACTGGTGGAACAGGGAGTCCGTTACGTGCAGCTGTTCGACTGGGGCTGGGACTTCCACGGTACTGGCCCAGGGGAAGGACTCACGGACGGACTTACCAATAAATGGGCACGCACCGATCGCCCGATCGCCGCACTGATCAATGACCTGAAAGAACGCGGCATGTTCGAAGAGACCCTGATCATTTGCGGCGGCGAATTTGGACGAACGCCGTTCCGAGAAGGTCGCACCGCCGGCGGAGTTGTCCTGGGACGCGATCACTACCCCGACTGCTTCACTATGTGGATGGCCGGAGGCGGCGTTCGCGGTGGCACAAACTATGGTCAGACTGACGAACTTGGCTTCGGTGTGGTCGAAAACAAAGTCACACCACACGACCTGCAGGCGACTGTGATGCACCTGCTGGGCTTCAATCACGAACAATTGACCTTCCGCTTTCAGGGTCGTGATTACCGCCTGACTGATGTTGATGGTCATGTGCTGCATGATGTGCTGGCATAATCCGCCGACACAGAAAACGCCACTGGCTACGACTGCGGCAGCAGTGCCTGCAGTCTGATTGCGCGCTGCTGCAGCTCAGCAACAGGCAAAGCCAGCAATTCGGCCTCCGCTGTAATCGGCTGACGCAGAACTTCCTGCAAAGTCCGAATGCGACCAACAATCAGACCCGTCTCGATACCCTGATCAATCCCTTTCTCAATCCCCTTCTCAATCCCGCGTTCAATCATCGCCTCAAGACATGTGGGCATCTGCTTCTCCGATTCCGACTGCAGTCCTGTCAAGTAAATAATAATATCGTTCACCGCGTCCATTTGCGCATCGATTTCCTGCCACGATCGCAAAAGCCTGAAAATGTTCACCACAGCATCGAACGCAAGTTCAGCCCGACGAACGATTTGCAGAGTCCGAATGCGAGCCTCCAGCTCGGGTGCCTCCGGCAGAAACTCTGACGGCAAACGACTCAGATCCACCAGTATCGCCCGCATGTCCGGCACAAATTCCCGCAGCAAATCAACTGCCGGGACCTTGTCCCGCAATGACAACGGTTCATCCCAGTCCTCATCACCGTGATACACCACCAGCGGAATCACAACACACACAGACTGGCCGTTCCGCTGACGCCATTGCTGTATCTTCACCACATATCTCAGCAACTGCAGCGCAATCCAGCGATCAACACCACTCTTGTGCTCCAGCAGCAAATAAATCAGCAGCTCCTCGCCGCTTCGCTGCTGCACCGAATAGAGCAGATCGAGCCGATTTTCGTGCTCATCAGCCCCCAAAAACGTCTCTTTGGTCGCCGTGAGTGTGTCCAGATTCAGCTCCGCAAGCACCCCTGGAGACAACCGGCTTTTCAACAGCACACGAGCATGCGCCGTGACATCAAACGTGCGACGCACAAAGTGATCGTGTGGGTTTTTTGGGTAAAATTCAAACATACCCCAGGGTATACATCACACATCGTACTTGCAGCCAGTGATTCCAGCAAAAATCTGCAACAAAATTCCCGCCAACTGCTGATCCTGCCAACATGTGTCGCAAAAACAACACTTGCTGCCCGGAACAAACACCGCAAAAAACAACCGACCCAACCAACTCAACGGCCCAGCACGTCCCGCACCGAACACGGCATCGCATCGCGAAAATCACCCGCCGGACGATAACCCAGCAGCCGCTCCGCTCGATCGATGCTGTAGTCCAGATTCAACCCCAAAAACTTGATCCGAGCACTGTTCAGCAATGGAGCTTCCCGGCGGCCAAGAAGTTTCCAGATCCGCTCCATCAGAGCCGCCAGAAACCTGGCTGCCGGCAACGGCACCACCTTCGTCGGCTTTCGCAAACCTGCCGCGTCACAAACCGTCTCAATAAACTCTCGCTTCGTTACCGCTCGAGGGTCACGTATATTAAACACCCCACCCACCACATCATCACGCTCAATCGCCAGCCAGACTGCACCGCAAAGATTCTCCACCCACGTGTTGTTCATCAGCTTCTCAGGAGATCCGAGGTAGGCAAATTTTCCAGAACGCAGACGCTCCAGCAGACGAGGCAACACTGTCCGGTCACGCGCCCCATAAATAAAACCGGGCCGCAGCACCACTGCCGGCAAAGAACGTTCCTCAACATGCCGCAGCACCAGCTGCTCCGACTCAACTTTTGTCAGCGTATAACCGTCAATCCCCGCAGTACTCGGAGCCGTCGATTCGTCCGTTCCGTAATGATCACGCCCCTCATACACACCCAGCGAACTGATCTGCACCCAGCGGCGCAACGCTCCACACGCAAGGGCGGCCTCCAGCAGCGATCGAGTCCCCTCGACATTCACACGACGATAATCCTCCGTGGGACCCCAGTCCCCAACCTTCGCCGCACAATGAACAACAACTGTCGCCCCCGCTGCCGCTCGCTGCAGACTCTCCGGCTGATCCAGATCCCCCTCAACCAGCTCACAACCCAGTGACCTTAGATAATCGGCCCCCGCCGCCTGCCGCACCAGACAGCGTACCCGCAATCCACGTGACACCGCCTGACCGGCCACATGACTGCCCACCAGACCCGTCCCGCCAGTCACCAGCACCACATCCGACGCTGTCAGTTGCACCATATCTGCTGCTCACATCCTCGCGACACTGAACGGTCAACAAACCCAGCACAACAGCACCTAAGTCAGTTCTTCTCCGCTGACTTCAGCCGAGCACTCACCTGTTCGGCCTGCCGCAACACCCGCAACACATTACCTCCCAGAATCCCGTGAATTGCCGCTCGGTCATAACCACGCTCCAGAAGCAGTTGAGTTATCCGAGGGTACGTCGCCACACTCTCCAGCTGATCCGGCAGACGCGGCACGCCGTCGTAATCCGAACCAATCCCGACGTGCTCCACACCACAATGCTTCGCCAGATAGTCAATGTGGTCCACCACATCATAAATCGTTCCAGCCGCCTTCTTGTTTCGCTTCAACTGCGCCGTCGGAACAATAAACGCTGAATAAAAATTCACCATGATCACTCCCCCGTTCTGCCTGACCAGCGGCAGCACATCATCCGGAACATTCCGCGGATGATCACAAATCGCTCGCGCACTGGAATGCGAAAAAATCACAGGTGCCTGAGTTGTCGCCAGCGACTGCTTCATTGTCTCAGGCGAGACATGCGACAAATCCACCAGCATCCCCAAACGATTCATTTCGCGAATCACTTCCCTGCCAAACTCAGTCAGACCACCATTCCTCGGATTGTCCGTTGCGGAATCAGCCCACGACAGGGATTTGGAATGAGTCAATGTCATGTAGCGACAGCCTGCCAAATACAACCGTTCCAGATTCGCCAGATCCTCCTCGATGCTGTAGCCACCCTCAACACCCATCATCGAAGCCACCCGACCAGCCCCCACAATCCGCTCCACGTCCGCAGCCGTACTCGCCTGCTCAAACGTCTCCGGGTACCGCTTAAGCATCGCTCGCACGATCTCTATCTGCTGCATCGTCTGCAGCAGAGCATCCCCAGTCTCGGCAGTCTCAGCCGGCACGTAAACCGACCAGAACTGAGCCTTAAGTCCACCACGACGCAGTCGCGGTATGTCCGTATGCAGCCCAGGCTGCTCGCGCGCGATATCAAGCTCAGCGAATGACGACTTGCCCTTGTCACGAATCTCCCAGGGCAAGTCATTGTGACCATCAAACAGCATACCGCTGCTGTGAATCTCCGCTGCCTCTGCACTCACAACTACCGGCTTCGAACGCGGCTCATCCGCACCAGCCGACAAAACGGCAGTAAACAGATACGCAACCAGCAGCAAACAACGCCCCACCCGCTTCGCCAACATCGGTCAACTCCCCCGCTTCCAGAACGGAAACCAGCGTGACCGTCGCGGCGCCGGGGCCGGTGAATCAAATACGGGGTCCTCCGCCAGCTCCGATCGCTCAGCAATCTGCCGCAGCGCTGCATTCGCACGCTGCTCTGAAGATGTATCCGTCTGTTCCACCATCGATTGACCGCCACCCCGTTCAAACTGGGCCAGCACTTCACGCACGTCGAGCCTGACCAGACCCTCCCCGCGCGGTGGTTCCCACAAACGAGCATCCTGAGGACCGTTAACCGATAACCGACCAATCGAAATCGTAAGCTCCGTCTCCGTAGCCGGAAAATTCACCCGAATAATCCGCGGCAAATCCACTGCACCCTGCGGACGATAATCAGACAGCTGAGCCCGCACCTGTACGTTGCCATATCCATCCCGCAGCACATGCTCACGCGCCTCACCCTTCACCAGATCCACCAGAATACTGCGTTCCAGAGTCCGTCCCTCGGTATCCGTTTCCGTTGATAAAAGTCTCACAGTACGCCCCACATCCTGCTCCAGACGCCACGCTGCCGGATCCAGAGGAGCCACCCCCAGAATCGTCATCAGCCAGTCGGAATCAAGATGCGGCAAGCCTCCCGGCAGCATCGACAGAAGCCCCGCGTCTTCATGCTGCCACGTCAGCACCACCGGCTCACCCGGCTTCGCGTACGCCCAGCACAAGTCATCGTTCGAACCAAAATCTGCCAGTCCCACCAGATTCTGAGCGACCAGCCGAAAACTTCGCGGAGCACTGCAGGCAAGGGAACCACTCAGCTTCTGCGGCATCGGCAAGCCTGGCATCCGCACCTGCACCTTGACATCCGTACTGCGCCACGAAGTCAGACCCTCAGTACGACTGTTCAGCCATGCAACAAGTTCCGGACCCTCAATCGTCGCCGGCAACACCGGATCCGGACTGCGACGCTCAGGCCAGACCAGCAGCTTATTCAGCTGGCAGCCGCAAAGGTTCAGCACCAGCAGTGCTGTCAGCAGCGAACGAAACCGCAGCATCTGAATCCATCCCTGTCCCGAACTCACGCCGCCACCCGATCCGTCTGAAACAACTGCTGCTGCAGACGACCAATCTCGTCTTCTGTCAATTCCTCTTCCGCCACATCAAACGGCCCCTCGCCGGCACTGCCCACAAGCCGCATCGCCGGTCGATCATCAAGTTCCACAACCTCCTCCAGAACCAGCCGCCGCTTCCTCAGCAACAGCAGTGCCAGCACATATCGATACTGCCTCTGCACAACATTCGGTGACTCTTCAAGCTGCAGGAAATACTCGAACAATGACTCCGCATCCAGCTTTAGACGCTGACTTTCCGGTGCTGCACTGGCTGGGCACCTCCAGTGGCCAATCGCTCCGTCCGGCGGTCCCTGCCAGCATTCCTCTGCAATATCCTGACGAACAATCTCACCGCCCTTTTCAACAAGCACAGACCAGCAGGATTCACCAGGACGAAATGCACGCCCCGAAATTGAACAGTTTCGCCCCGGAGGCCTTACGTTGAATTCCATGCCTTGTCCCATCCATGGACTGCCCCGGCTCTGGCCGGATTCCTCGCGCCGAACCGCCAAATTCAGCCAGCTTTCAACGACAGGCGACCGACCACAACACCTTGCTTCACGCCGTATTTTGCCAATTCCCGCAGAATCCGCCAAGATCAGATCCGGACCGGCAGGATGGAAACAAACTCCCGATCAGTTGCCTTCACAGCCATTCCGCACCAAAATCCAGCTCGCCGGCAAACTCGCCGACAACCGCCAGTCGCTTACAAAGACCAGTCGTTCTTCGCAGATTCCAGGAATCCCACCGCCATGCACGCCGTCGTTACAGATTACACGTTCCCCGATCTCAGCATCGAAACCGGCATTCTGCAGGCCTCAGGACACACCCTCGACGCCTGGAAAGAGAAAAAAACGGCCGCCGAACTGCCCGCCCTCGTTGCCGACGCAGACGCAGTCATCACCCAGTTTGCACCGCTGAATGCCGATGTCATCGGCTCCATGACCAAAGCCCGCGTCATCGTCCGCTACGGTATCGGTGTCGACAATGTCGACCTCGCCGCCGCCGCCGCCCGCAAAATCCCAGTCTGCAATGTCCCCGATTACTGCATCGATGAAGTGGCCGACCACACGCTGGCCTTCATTCTCGCCGTCACGCGGCAGGTTGTTCCCAATACACAGCACATCGCCGCCGGTAACTGGGGACTCGCTACGCCGCTCGAATCCCTCCGCACGCTGAAACACCTGTCCGCAGGGCTGGTTGGATTCGGCCGCATCGGCCAGGAAGTCGCCGCTCGGCTCCGAGCCTTCAAATGTCGCATCCTCGTTCATGACCCCGTCGTTGCTCCCGAAATCATCGCAGCGGCCGGAGCAGTGCCCGTTTCACTCCACGACCTGCTCGCTCAGGCCGATGTCCTGTCACTGCATTGCCCGTCCACCGCCGGAACTCGCGGCATGCTCAACGAAAACTCACTTAAACTCACCAAACCCGGCGTCGTCGTTGTCAATCTGGCTCGCGGTGACCTCATCGATCCACAGGCTCTCACAAACGCACTGCAGACAGGACACGTATCTGCCGCTGCACTTGATGTTTTCAACCCGGAACCCATCCCGGCTGACCACCCAATCCGCCGCATGCCGCAGGTTGTCCTCGCATCCCACATCGCTTCTGCCAGCGTCCCGGCCGTCAGAAAACTTCGAGAAACAGCCGCATCACTGGCACTCGCTGCGCTCCGCGGAGAAAAATTACCCAACGTCGTTAACGGTGTCGGCTAAGTACAACTGTCAGGATCGCACGCGGTCTGCTCACCTCTGACTTCGCCCTTTTACTCCAGGACTTCACATGACCTGCCGAATGCTGCTCCTGTCTCTGCTCTGTCTGTCCGCTGTCGCTCCCGCCGATGAACCTCACTCCGGACTGGACCCCGATGGCTTCGACAAGTCCGTGCGAGCCCAGGATGACCTGTTCCTGCACGTCAATGGCCGCTGGCTGATGTCCACCGACATCCCGGCAGACAAATCCAACTACGGTTCCTTCACCCGACTCGATGATGAAGCCCGTGAGAACATTCGCACAATTATTGAAGAAGCCGTCAGCCATCCCCAGGATCCAGTCAGCCGCAAAGTCGGCGACTTTTACAAAAGCTACATGAACGAACAGCTTATCGAAGCCCGCGGTCTGGCTCCCATCCGCGAACAACTGGCAGCCATCGACGGACTGGCATCACCTGAAGATGTCACCCGCTTTTTTGCCAGTGCAGGCATCTATGGCATGGCCGGCCCCATCGGTTTCTACGTCTCCGTCGATGACAAAAACTCCCGCCGATACCTCGTGCATGTGGTCCAGAGCGGACTGACACTGCCCGACCGAGATTACTACCTTGGTGATCGACCAGACTACAAAAATGCTCGCCAGGCACTGCAATCCTACATCACAAAATTGTTCGAACTGGCAGAAATCAGCGACGGAGCAGCAGCAGCCGAGCAAATCATCCAGCTCGAAACTTCACTCGCAGAAATTCAGTGGTCACGCACTGAACTGCGCGACGCCGAAAAACGCTACAACCTGATGACCGCCGAAAAGCTGGTCGCCACTGCACCAGCAATTCCATGGAATGTCTTCCTCGAAGTCTCCGGCGTCCCCGGAGTCAAAGACATTAATGTCGTCACACCCAGCTACTTCGAAAAACTTAGCTCTGTCGCCACTGCGGCCGGCCTCGATGCATGGAAGGCTTACGCTCGCTTTCATCTGCTGGATGCCGCAGCTCCTTACCTCCCCAAACCGTTCGTCGATACCCACTTCGAACTCCATGACAAAGCTGTCTCAGGCATTCCGCAACAAAAACCACGCTGGAAAAAAGCCGTTGATGCCACCTCCGGCGCCGGGGCAGGGGACTTCGGAGTCCTCGGTGAACCGCTCGGACAACTGTATGTCCGTCGCCACTTCCCGCCGGAATCACGCAAACGCATGATCGAACTCGTCGGGAATCTGATGAAAACCTATGAACAAAGCATCCACCAGCTCAAATGGATGACTCCCGAAACCAAACAAAAAGCCCTTGAAAAACTCGGCACAATCACCACCAAAATCGGTTACCCGGATGTCTGGCGAGATTTCTCAGAGCTGCAGATCGCTGCAGACGATCTGATCGGAAACATCATGCGGTCCCGACGGTTCGAACATTTCCGCCAGGTCAATCGCCTGAATGCACCGGTTGACCGCAATGAATGGGGCATGACTCCGCAGACCGTCAATGCCTACTACAACCCCAGCCTCAACGAAATCGTCTTCCCGGCCGCCATTCTGCAGCCACCATTTTTTGACGCCAGTGCAGACAACGCCGTGAACTACGGTGGTATCGGAGCAGTGATCGGTCACGAAATCAGCCACGGATTTGACGACGAAGGCAGCAAGTACGACGGAGACGGAAATCTCCGCAACTGGTGGACCGAAACAGATCGAAAATCCTTTGAAGAACTGACCGGGAAACTCGTTGCCCAGTATGAATCCTACGAACCGCTGCCAGGTCGCAAACTGAATGGCAAGCTGACACTCGGTGAAAATATCGCAGACCTCAGCGGTATGGCCATTGCCTACAAAGCTTACATGCTGTCACTCGGTGCCAGCGGCGGAAAAACTCTGGACGGCTATACCCCAGGACAGCGGTTCTTCCTCGGCTGGTCACAGATCTGGCGACGCAAGTACCGCGATGACGAAATGGTGCGGCGCCTGCTCACCGATCCACACTCACCATCCGCCTTTCGCGCCAATGGACCGGTTGCCAACCTGGACGCTTTCTACGAAGCCTTCGGCGTGAAAACCGGCGACCGGCTGTATAAGCCACCAGCCGAACGCATCCAGATCTGGTAAGACCCAAAGAACATAACCGTAGCTCGGGCTTTCCAGCCCGAGCATACCCCAAAGAATACCCCGTCGAATCTCACGCCGGACGACACCTGCCGCAAACAGAATCTGCACACCCTATGCAAACCACCCCCATTCTTCCCGAACACTTCCATCGGTCAGTACTGGCTGTCCCCCCCCTGGCTCGCGACCGTGCAGAGAAAATCTGTCCGCTGCAGAATGCCAGAATGATTCGCCACCTCGAGCAGGGCGGAGTCTCAATGCTGTTGTACGGTGGCAACGCCAACCTGTACCACGTACGGTACTCCGAATACGCGGCACTGCTGGACATGCTGCAACAGACAGCAGCACCAGAGACCGCTGTCATTCCCTCAGTTGGACCGTCCTATGGCCTGATGATGGATCAGGCCGAACTGCTGAAGGATTCGCAGTTCCCCACAGCAATGGTGCTGCCAACAAAGGCAATCATGACCGAAGCCGGACTGATGACCGGCTTCCGCAGGTTTGTGGAAGCTTTCGGACGTCCCGCAGTGCTGTACATCAAAGAGGAAGGATACATCAGCCCGGAAGGTGCCGGCGAACTGGTTCGCGACGGACTTGTTTCGTTCATTAAGTACGCCATCGTCCGACCTGATCCCGCAGTTGATGACTTTCTCAGTCGCCTGACGTCCCTCGTTGACCCAAAGTTGATCTGCAGCGGTATTGGTGAGCAGCCTGCAATCGTCCACCTGCAGAAATTTCGCCTGACCGGATACACCTCCGGCTGCGTCTGCGTCAATCCCGCATTGTCGCAGCGAATGCTCCACGCCATCCTTGCAGGCGATCTGGCAGTGGCGGAAAACATTCGGCAGACCTTCCGCCCCCTTGAAGACCTGCGCAACGACATCAATCCGATTCGTGTACTGCACGAAGCCGTTGCACTGGCGGGAATCGCCGAAACAGGCCGTCATTTGCCGCTTTTATCAGCAGTCCCGCAGACGGCCGTTGACCGTATCAAAGCCGCCGCAGCTGCGCTGCTGCAGACTTCCGTGCCGGGCTGACGTGCATGACGACAGCACCCGCCCGGTTTCCAATTGTCGCTGTGATCGGCCCGCCGTCGCCAGTTTTTCACCCCCTGCGGCGCTGGCTCGCTGACGCGTTGCCAAAGGGAGTCGCTGGTAGTTTTCAAACCGTTCATGACGCACTCGCATCTTCACTGTTTGCCGCTCAGCCACCCGATCTGGTAGTAGTACTGCGCGAATATTCAGATCAGTATCCGCCAGCTGATGTCAGCCTGCTGGTTGGCCGCATGATCTTCAGCCGAGTGCTCTGCTGCAGCACTGCCTGGTGCATTTCGGATGGGCGGACCCACGATGTCTGGCCAGCAGCCTGCAGGACGGAACTCGGCTCCGCCACAGCCCGCATTATGCACGAACTGCAGGGGTTTCTGCAGCTGCAGCAGCCATTGTCCCCAATTGCCGCCGCCGAGGAAGTGTTTGCTCTGCATGCAGCGGCGGTCGAGTCCGTGACAGATGCTGTCAGGACTGGGCAGAGCAGGGCAGTTCGCGCCTTTGTCATGTCGGACGATATCTCACTGCGCAGCACTCTGCAGTCCATCCTGAATGCTGCCGGAATACACGCAGAATCCGGCAGCTTTGAAGTACTGACGAACTTGCTGATACTGGCCTCCGGCCCGGCTCCGCCCGAGATCGTGTTTGTCGATATCGACAGCGGGGAATTCCATTCGGAAGCACTGTCAACAAGAACAAGCGGCAAAACACTGCGCATCGCTGCGTTAACTGGTTTCCCAGGCACTCCTCGACCGCAGTGGGCCGATGAACTGCTCGACAAAAACGAGTTTTCTCTGCAGGCCACCAGTCTGCTGCGCAGGTGGACAGCATGAACCTGCAGAGCTGGCAAACCCGGCAAACACTGCTGCAGGTTGCCCGGTTGTCGCTCCGCCTGGCCGCCGGCTTCCAGCTGCTGCTGATGGCCGCCACATGGCAACTCTGGCTGGCCCCCGACCGTTTCCCGGTCGTACCACTGCTGCAACTGAATCTGCGAACCGAACTGATTCCCGCAGCGACACTGCCTCTGGCAGCCGGATGCCTGCTGCTGGCACTCAACATCGCAGCAAATTCCCGGACTGTGCAGACATGTTTTGTTCTTTTGACACTCGTCGCCGCTGGTCTGCCGGTGGCTGCCAGCCTGCAGTGCCTGCAGGCCTGGCACTGGCTGTTCATTAACGTGTTGCTGCTCAGCCTGCTGCCCCGCTCTGCCTCAAATCTTCGTGCCATCATCGCAGCCCTGTACGTGTGCTCCGGACTGTCACGCATCGCGGAATTCCCCGAGCACGGACCTGCAGGCCTGATCGTTCGCCAGCTGCTGTCCTTCGCCGGACAGTCCGCCGCTGACATTGACACCGTCAGACTGGGCTGTCACATCGCCTGCGGCTGCGAGATTCTGGCAGGTGTGGCCCTGCTGTTTGCTGGATACTTCCCACGAATTGCCGCCGCCGCTGCCGTTGCCATGCACCTGACTTTGCTGGCAGCGCTGGGGCCCTGGGGGCTGGGACATCACCCCGCAGTACTGCTCTGGAACCTGCAGCTGCTGCTGCTGACTCCGCTGCTGGCCCTCACAGCCCCTCTGTCGTACTCAACTGAACCTCCCGGCTGGCCGACATTTCGCCACTCCGCCCCGGCCATTTTCCACTGGCTGTTCGCACTTTCCGGTCTGTTTGGTGTTGCTGATAACTGGCCTGCGTGGCAGTTGTACTCCAGCCGACCGGAATCATGGCAACTGTACATCCGCCATGATCAGGCAAAACAGCTGCCGGAAAACCTGCAGTCCTGGCTCAGCCCAACGGTTATTAACGGCTGGCAGCCACTGAGCCTTGATCGGTTTTCTCTGGCAGCCACCAGCAGCCCGCTGGTGCCGGAAGATCGATTTCAGGCTGCCGTGATTGATGCCGTACTGCAGCAGGTTCCGGCCGACACCCAGTTTCTTGTTCGCATCTCAGAACCGCACTCCCTGCGCTGGTGGCACCGACAGGAACGGCAGATATCAACGCGCCAGCAGTTGCAGCTGGAACAAGATCGGTTCCTGCTCAATGCCAGAGCAATTGCCCAGACACCGATACAGCGAAAGACCGATTAGCCAAATTCCGTTTTCGAATCCGCCTTCGCATTCCGCAGTAAATTAGGTTATCCTCTCGCAGGCCTGATTGACCTCCGCCCGCAACCCCACCTTGCAAAGACCTGACCCCATGATACTCTCGGCCCTCCGCGTCGGCTCAGCACTGCTGCTGACGGCTTTCGTATTTACGCTCCTGCCAAATGCAGCCACCGCCGCCGATAAAACCGACGTCACGACCAAAGTTGCAGCGGCTGTCAGCGACAACAAACTAACCATCAGCGCGACAAACGACATCTTCGGTGATACCGCCCCCGGCGTTCCCAAGAAACTGCGCATCGAATACCGAATTGGTGACAAAGAACAGGTGGGTGAGGTTAATGAAGGCGGACAACTTGAGATTGCCGCACCCGCGGGACAGAAACTGGTCATCATCAAGGCACTGTACTGCCCGGCTGACGGCTCAAAACCACTGGATTACTCACAGCCAGCCGAATTCCTCGACACTCTCCCAGGGTTTGCCATCGAGCACGTCCTGCAGGCCGATGCCTCCATAAACGGATCCTGGATCTGCATGGCCAAAGATCCCAAAGGCCGGTTGCTGCTGGGAGGCCAGAATGGACAACCCATCACACGAGTCACCCTCAAGGACGGAAAAGTTGTCAAACAGGAAATTCTGAATATCCCCGTCAGCGAAACGATGGGCATGCTGTTCATCAATAATGCCCTCTATATCAGCGGCGCCGGCAGCCGCGGGTTCGCTCTCTATCGCTGCCGTGATACCAAAGGCAACGACAGCTATGACGATGTCGAATTCCTCCGAGAATGGCGTGGGGGCGGCGGAGAACACGGCTCACACGGACTCGTCCTCGGACCCGATAACATGCTCTACGCCGTCTGCGGCAACTTCACGGGACTGCCCCAGGACCTCACAGACTCGTCACCGCACCGCAATTACGCCGATGACCTGGCGCTCCCGCGCATGGAAGACGGAAATGGATTCGGTGCCGGAGCAAAACCACCAGGTGGTTACATCGCTCGCATGGATCTCGACGGCAAAAACATCGAACTGTTCTCCTCAGGACAACGCAACACCTACGACATCGCTTTCAATGCCGACGGTGAGCTGTTCGGCTGGGACAGCGATATGGAATGGGACTGGGGGACTCCATGGTACCGCCCCGTACACGTCTTCCACTCCGTCCGCGGCGGCGACAACGGCTTTCGCGAAGGCACCGCCAAATGGCCTCAGTACTACCCCGACGGCCTTCCGCAGACCACCACTATCGGTATCGGATGCCCCACCGGAGTCACGTTTGGCACCGGAGCCGCTTTTCCGGTCAAATACCAGCAGGCCTTCTACATCTGCGACTGGACTTACGGTCGCCTCATCGCTGTTCACCTGCGTCCCGACGGCGCCAGCTACAGCGGCACTTTCGAAAACTTTGTCGCCCCAAAATCTCTCCGCGGCAAAGGCCCCCGCATGCCCCTCAACCTGACTGATGCGGTCGTCGGAGCCGACGGATCCCTGTACTTCACTATCGGTGGCCGCGGAACCCAGGCCAGCCTGTTCCGCGTCACATGGCAGGGCACAGACAAAGCTGCGCCACTGCCAGCGGAAAAACTGGCTGATTCATCAGCCAGGGACGCTCGCTCACTGAGACACAAACTCGAATCCTTCAATGTATACCCGGACCCCGCAGCAGTCAGCTTCGCATGGCCGCATCTGAACAGCACTGATCGCTATATCCGCTACGCTGCTCGCATGGCCGTGGAACGTAACCCCGTCAGCGAATGGCAGGCAAAAGCTTTGGCAGAAAAATCCCCGACAGCAGCCTTCACCGCTCTGCTGGCACTCGCTCGACTCGGCGCTGCCGATGTCCAGCCAGCAGTCCTCAAAGCACTTGCCACCATCCCCTCAAAAGGACTGTCCGAACAACTGCTGCTGGAAAAGCTGCGAGTCGTTCAGGTGTCGATTGCCAGACATGGGGTCCCCGCCGCAGATACCGCCACCCACGTACTCGCCGACATCAACCCGCTCTACCCCGCAGCCAGCGAAGCACTCAATCGCGAACTTTCACAGATCCTGATCGCCCTGAATGCACCAGACGTGGTGCCCCGCACAATCGCTCTCCTGCAGGCCGCAAAAACTCAGGAAGAACAGATCACATACATCGTACAGCTGCGTCGCCAAAAAACCGGCTGGAATAACCAGCTCCGCCGCACCTGCCTCGAATGGTGGAACGGCCACGCCGCTACCGCCCACAGCGACCAGACAACAAAATGGTTCAAGGATGCAGGGATCCCCTTCAACAACGGAGCCAGCTACGCGAACTTCATGGCACATGCCCACGAAGAAGCCAAATTCACACTCACCGGCGAAGAAATACTCGCCCTCACTGATGTCCTCACAGATTACAGTGCCCGACAAGCCCAGGAACCCGCTCCGCCACTCAGCTCACGCAAACTGGTACACGAGTGGACCACCGCGGACCTGCAGCCACTGCTGGAACAGGTCAGCAAAGGTCGCAGCTTCCAGCGCGGACGTGACGTGTTCCACCAGGCACAGTGCAGCGCATGCCACAGATACGGCGACAAAGGCGGCGCTGTCGGACCGGACCTCACCGCAGTGGCAACTCGCTTCAAACGCCAGGACCTGCTCGAAGCCTCCACAGAACCCTCAAAAGTTCTGTCCGAACAATACATGAATACCGCCATTGAAACCAAAGCCGGTCAGGTCGTCATTGGACGAATCGTCGAAGAATCTGAAAAGCAGATCGTCCTCCGACCAAACCCGCTCGCCCCGGAAACTGTCACGGTACTGAAATCCGACATTGAAACGCGGGAGCTCTCAAAAACGTCACCAATGCCCGCCGGTCTGCTTAACACGTTTACTAAGGACGAAATCCTCGACCTGCTCGCTTACCTCGAATCCCTCGGGGACCCCAAACATCCAAACTTTCAGCCGTAAACAGTGCTTTGCAGCAGCAAACACAATCAGTGCTCAGGCCAGCAAGGCCTGAGCACTTTTTTTACACACACCAGACTCAAACCACCCGACAAATCACCAGCTTTAAATACTCGGATTCCGGACAGGTTGCCGAAATCGGATGATCAGGCGGCTGACCGTGCTGCTCAAGAATCTGAATGTCACGGCCGGACTGTCGAGCCGTTTCGGAAATCACTTCCATGAACTCGGCTCGAGTCACCAGACCCGAACAACTGCAGGTCGCCAAAATTCCGCCCGGACGCACGACCCGCACACCCAGGTCGTTGAACCGCAAATAACCATTCAATGCCCTGTCAATGCCGCTGCGAGCCCTGGCCATGCGCGGAGGATCAAGGATCACCAGATCAAACTGACGCCCCTCGTCCACCATTCCCTCAAGCGCCGTCCGCACATCCTCATGCAAATAGTCGCAGCGCTCAGCCACGCCGTTCAGTCGAGCATTCTCGCGAGCCAGCAACAAAGCTGATTCCGACGAATCAATACCCAACACTGACTTCGCACCGCCCAGCTTCGCTGCCGCTATGCCAAATCCACCAGAAAAACAGAAAGCGTCCAGCACTCGGGCTCCCGCAGCGTAACGCGCCACGGCAATCCGATTGTCCCGCTGATCCAGATAACACCCCGTCTTCTGACCATGCCGCACGTCCACACCAAACTGCAGACCATGCTCCAGGATGAACAGTGGACTGGGAGGCTCAGATCCGCTCAACAGACCATCTACCACCTCCAGACCCTCGGCCTCACGCATCCCCTTCTCTGTGCGCAGCCAAATCCCCGCCGGCTGACACTCCGACTGCAACGCCGCGATGATCGCTGCGCGATGCTGATACAGCGCCAAACTGGTGAACTGCACCAGCAGACAACTGCCGTACTGGTCCACCGTCAGCCCGGACAACAGATCAGACTCACTGAAAATCAGACGACAGCCACAGTCCGCCGACTGCAGCGGAAACAACTGCCTCCGCAACTCCACCGCCCGACGCACCCGCTGCTGCCAAAATGCCGCATCCGGAACTGCATCCTGATCCCACGAATACAGCCGCACAACAATGCGACTTTGAGCATTGTACAGGCCCCAGGCAATAAAACGCCCCTCGGCACTGACCAGACGCACCACACTGCCAGCCTGCAAAGACTGACCACTGCCCGCATTGACATGATGAATCGCACCCGCAAAGACCCACGGATGCCGACCGAAGAACGGCTGAGCACGCCGAGCCTTCAGTACAACTTCCGCCGGACCCTGCGACTCACGAACCGCAAAATGACGCTCCGAATCTTCCGTCCCCGACATGCCTGCTGCACTTCCTGCCCGAGTTTACCGCTACTGCAATTCAGCCCCCGCCACGCAACACTCGCTGCTCCATCTCCTGCAAATATGCCAGCAGGCGGTCACGCTCATTCGCCAAATGACGGACTCGCAGCAAAGAACGTACACGAGTCCTCAGCTCAAGCCGATTCACGGGCTTCGACAAAAAGTCGTCACAGCCCGCATGCACCGCCTTCTCAATGTCATTCGGCTCATTCAGTGCCGTTACAATCAACACCGGAATCATCCGCCGAGCCGGATCGGATTTCAGCTGCCGACATACCTCATACCCACTCATCCGCGGCATCATGATGTCCAGCAGAATCAGGTCCGGCTGATGCTGCTCAACCATCTGAATCGTCTGCTGACCGTCGGCAGCCATCAGAATCTCGTAACCCTCGTCCGCCAGATACGCCTCCAGCAACTCGCGGTTCTGCTGAATGTCGTCCGCAATCAGCACTCGGGAAGACGAAATATCCACATCAGATGTCTGCATAGCCAACACACCCTCAACTGAAACACTGTTTGACAGCGAGCCCGGGACGCAGAACGCCCCGGACCCACCCGCTGATACACTGCCTCAAAGCGGACGAACAACCGAAATCGGACGCAAATAGTCATCCAGTGTCTCCGGACTGACCACTCCGCCACCCATTCCACTCTTGCCAATGCCACCGTATGGCACACCGTGCACAATTACGTTGTGAGCATTGATCCAGCCGTTGCCGGCTCGGAAAGCCTCGGCCACTCGAGCACAGCGCTGCAGGTCCTTCGACCAGACACTGTTCCCCAGACCATATTCAGTGTCATTCGCCAGACGGACACCCTCGTCCTCAGAAGCAAACGATGCCAGAAATGCCACCGGCCCAAAGATCTCTTCGCGAGCAGCCACGTTGTTCAAAGAACCGGCCAGCAACGCAGGTTTCACATAGAAACCACTCCGGCCTGCCACCGTGCCAGCTCCTCCCTCCAGGACCAGGTCAGCCCCGTCCGCTACGCCCTTCTGCAAATAACCCAGCACTCGAGCCTGCTGCTTCGCATTCACCACCGGGCCCATCTGAGCACCACCGTCAAACTGGTACCCAATCTGCACCGACTTCATCCGCTTCACACACTCGCCCACAAAGTCGTCGTAAATGTCACGCTGAATCAGCCAGCGAGTCGCATCGCAGCAGACCTGACCGGTGTGGAATGTGATCGCATTCACCAGCGCCTGAGCCGTCTCGGGGATGTCCACATCACCGAATACCACCGCCGCACCCTTGCCACCCAGCTCACACTTCACCGGAATCAGATTCCGGCCCGCTGCCTCAGCAACCAGACGACCAACTTCCGGCGAACCCGTAAAACTCATCCGACGGAAACGCGGATTCTGCGAAACCGCAGCTCCCGCCGTCTCTCCGTAACCCGTCACCACATTCAAAACACCCGGCGGCAGCAAATCCAGCTGCTGCACCACATGACACAAATACAGGGCTGACAGCGGAGTATCTTCGGCAGGCTTCAAAACACACGTGTTGCCCGCAGCCAGCGCCGGAGCCAATCCCCAGCCAGCCAGCAAAAATGGGAAGTTCCAGGGAATAATGAACCCACACGCTCCCCAGGGATGACGAGTCACCCAGGCCTCGTGCTTCTTCACCGCGATCACCTGACGGTAATTCACCGCCTGAGCCAGATCGGCAAAGTAACGGAAGGTGTCGATGAAATTCTGAATGTCACCCACCGCCTGCGAATAAATCTTGCCGCAGTCCAGAGCTTCCACCTGAGCAAACTCGTGGATTCGAGCCTCCACGGCGTCCGCAATGCGGTGCAGCCGCGCAGCTCGCTCCGCCACCGGCATACCCGCCCAGCCGCTGTTGTGGAAAGCATCCACTGCAACGTCCACCGCACGGTCCACATCCGCCTTCTGCAGACTGGTTACAGTCGCAATCTTTGTACCCGAACCCGGATCCAGCACCTCAAACGTACCGCCGTCAGTCGCCTCAACCCAGCGCCCCCCAACATAAGACTTGTGCAGCGCGACAGCCAAAAACGCACTGACCGCCGGGGCGAAACCGGCGGCGGTCGGAGCAGCAGTGGTGGACATCGTGAACCCCCCAAGAGAAAACAAATGCGTGGAAAACACTGCCGGAACAAATGCCCGACAAACATCTCAGTCAAACATCCCAGTCAAACATCTCAGCCAAAAACAGGACAAGTAAATCCAGTATTCGGCGACCAGCGGAATTCGCAGACAGGATCTTACCGATTAACGGCAGCGATGCAAAATCCGCCGGCTGAGGAATTCCGGGTTTGTTGCAGGCAGACCCGCCAAACGGAATCCCCATGGCAGGACTTTGTCGGTTTTTGACGCAGATCCATTCACTCCGGCACGCCGTTTCGATAGCATTACAAACGGTTTCGGTGAATCACACGGCCTGGACAGGCCGGCTTTTCACCGCCTGATCCGTCCCCTTTACAGCTGTTGCAGAAGTCAGTGTCACATGGGCACCATTCCCGCCGGTGAATTCAAAAAAGGCATCAAGGTCCAGATCGATAATGAACCCTACGAAATGCTGGAATGCAATTTCGTGAAGCCTGGCAAAGGTCAGGCACTCTACCATACCAAACTGCGAAATCTGCTTCGCGGCTCCATGTTCCAGAAAACGTACCGCAATGGTGATTCACTGGAAACCGCCGACGTACACCGCAACGACGGCGTCTACTCGTATCGCGACGGCGACAGCTACGTCTTCATGGACAACAGCACCTTCGAACAGCACAGCCTGCCGGCCGTCGCGGTCGCTGATGACATGCGCTGGCTGCTCGAAGGCGCCACCGTCGGACTGCTGTTCTGGAACGGACAGCTGATTTCCATGATCCCTCCGCAGCAGGTCATCCTGAAAGTCACCTATACAGAGCCGGCCGCTCGCGGCAACACCGCCACCAACGTCACCAAAGCTGCCACGCTGGAAACCGGCGTCGAAGTTCAGGTGCCAGCCTTCATCAAGGACGGCGATCGCGTCAAAATCGACACCGAATCCGGCTCCTACATGGAACGCATCCAGTCCTGAACACCACCGTAACCTGCTGCACTGTCGCTGCTCGGCCTTTCACGCCCGGGCAGCCCCTGCACCCAGTATCAGTAAACGCAGCACCAAAGTGCCAGCACACGGCATTTCCGCAGCTGTGATCCTTCAGTCGAATCTCCCAGCCACCCTGCACAGATCGCCCCCAAGGCATGTCCAAGAACGCTCAGCAAGGCACTGCAGACTCCGCACAGATCGACGGCAGACCGCCTCACAACGGCCGTCTGTACATCGAAACTGTCGGCTGCCAGATGAATATGCTGGACAGCGAACTGGTTGTGGCAGCACTCCGCCGCGAAGGCTATCTGCTGGCCGATAACCCCAAAGATGCCGACACCGTCCTGTTCAACACCTGCAGCGTCCGTGAACACGCAGAACACAAAATCTACAGTGCCCTCGGACGACTCAAATACAGCAAACGCAATCGCCCGCAGAAAGTCATCGGAGTCATCGGGTGCATGGCCCAGAAAGATCAGGAACTGATCTTTCAAAAAGCACCGCATGTCGACCTGATCGTCGGCACTGGACAACTGGCCGAAATCCCCCGACTGATCCGCGAAGCTCGCACAAACGATCAGCAGTCACGACTCACCGCACTCAGCCTCGCACGCTCAGACGGCTCACGCCTGCAGGTCTCTGACAGCTTCCAAAGCTATGACCCGCTCCGCGATCCTGAAATGCGGCCAACGCCTTTCCAGGCGTTCGTACGCATCATGATCGGCTGCGATAAATTCTGCACCTACTGTGTCGTACCCGCAACTCGCGGCCCCGAGCAAAGCCGGCCACCCGCACACATCGTCCAGGAAGCTCAGGTGCTCGCAGATCAGGGCGTCCGCGAAATCACCCTGCTCGGACAAACTGTCAACAGCTACAAATACACAGAAAACGGTCGGCTGGTGCGGCTCTCAGACCTGCTGCTGCAACTGCACGAAATCACCGGGATCCAGCGCATCCGCTTCATCACCAGTTTCCCCAAAGACATGACCACAGATCTGCTGCAGGCCGTACGCGATCTGCCCAAAGTCATGAAATACCTGCATGTCCCGGCACAGTCCGGCTGCAACGAAGTCCTGCGACGAATGAAACGCGGTTATACCGTTGAAGACTACCGCGAAATGATGGCAAGAATCAACGACATCATTCCCGGCTGTGCTGTGTCCAGCGACTTCATCGTAGGTTTCTGCGGGGAAACCGACGAAGCCTTCGAAAAAAGCATGCAGCTGATCCGCGACTGCCGCTTCAAAAACAGCTTCATCTTCAAGTACAGCCCACGAACCGGCACCAAAGCGGACGAACTGTATCCCGATGACGTCCCCGAAGACGTAAAACGAAAACGAAATAACGAAATGCTGGAACTGCAGAACCGCATCTCAGAAGAAGACAATGCGGAATTCATCGGACGCAAAGTCAGCATCCTCGTCGAAGGACCCAGTAAATCGGCCGCCCGTCGCGCAGCTCGCGAAGGACTGCCGGCCGACGCCGCCGGTAAACTGCCAGTCCTCCAACTGACCACCAATAACCACGAACACGAACACGAACGTGGCCTGCTGGAACATGCCGGACTGGCAGAACCGCAGCAACTGCAGCACGCTTCGCCCGCAGCCGAACAACTCGCGCTGCAACTGACCGGACGCACCGAATGCGACCGTATCGTCGTCTTCGACGGCAACCCGCGACTGATCGGCTCGCTGGCGGAAATCGAAATACACGACTGCACCAGCACCACACTCATCGGCTCCATCGTCACACGAGAACTGTAGTTTGGGTCAGGTAATGTCCTGCCCATCCTGATGTAACAGGGCCCGCTTAATAACGCACCACCTGATTGCCCGGCAGCCGCCGAATCAGACGTCGCACCTCCAGCACAGTCAGCGTCGCAAGAATCTGCGGCGCCTGCTGTTCACGGCCCCGCAGCACGTCGTCCACTCCACAGGGCTGCCCGCCGATTCGATTCAGCACATCCTTCTCCAGTGTGTTCAGCGACAACTCCCTCGGCTGATGCACAGTCTCGGTCCGTGACCTCACGGCCGGCTGCGGCAACGGACCTAAAGCCTCCAGCACGTCGTCCGCATGCCGCACCAGCTGCACCCCGTCCCGCAAAAGCTCCAGACAGCCGGCGCTGGCCAGACTGTCCACCGGCCCCGGCAACGCAAACACATCCCGCCCCTGCTCAATCGCATGCCGCGCCGTATACAACGCACCCGATCGCCGCGAAGCTTCAATCACCAGCACGCCCAGACACAGTCCGCTGATGATCCGATTCCGCTGCGGAAACAACCCCGGCAGCAATTGCTGACGATGCGACATCTCACTCAGCAACGCCCCCTGCTGAACAATCTCCTCAGCCAGATCCGCATGCTCCGGCGGATAAATACTCTGCACACCCGCCGGCAGCACCGCCACTGTTCTGCCACCAGCACGCAATGCCGCACGCTGCGCGGCCCCGTCAATTCCCCGCGCCAGCCCGCTGACAACCGTCAGACCCGCTCGCGCCAGCGAAGCACCCAGTCGCTCGGCCTGACGCAGGCCATAAGGAGTACAACGGCGGGACCCCACAATCGCTATCGAAAGTTCGTCCTGCGGCAACAAAACACCACGCTGAAACAGTACTCGCGGAAAATCACTGATCTCCAGCAGGCGACGAGGATACTCAGACGTCCCCGATAACAACGGACGTATTCCACCCGCCCGACACTCATCCAGGATCTGCTGCGCTCGCAACAACAACCCCGGATCCTGCAGGCCCGCCACAATTTTGGCACCCACCCCGGAAACCTGACGCAACTGCTCAGCAGACTGCTGCAGCACCGCTGCACACGACCCAAACACCGACGTCAGCTCCGCCTGCAGCCTGGGACCAATTCCTGATATCAATCCGAGGGCAATTGCCGACTGCAGCTCTGCTGACCCCGCCGACACACTCTGCTCTGTCACCATCGCACCGTCCCGCTGACCTGAAGTCCTGTCGGCGTCCGTGCTTATTCCACCAGACCGGGTGTTCCATATCCCGAGTCGACCTGACCGTTTCTGATCAACAGGACCAGTTCCCCTTGACACCCCGAACGACCGGCCGCCAGCCAGTCATCCACCGCAAACTGAAAGACCGCCAGTGTTGCCGGCGGCACACTGAATGCACTGCAGCTCCAGCAGCACATCAGCATCGCCATGCCGGGATTATGCCCCACCACCAGCACACAGGATTCATCCGGAGCTGACTCGTAACGCGCAGCATCACCAAACGCTTCAGCCGACGCTCCATACAGCCCGGCCTGCAGCTGCACCGGTACTCCAGGCCCAAATTCCGGCACCGCCGAAACAGCCGGAACAGCCAAACCCGCTGCCGCCTGACGTACCAGAAAGGCCGTCTGAGTCGTACGAACGGCAGCCGATGCCAGGATTCGCTGCGGCCGCAAACCCCGCGCCCCAAGCAGCAGCCCCGTCTGCCAGGCCATCGAAATTCCCGCAGCCGTCAGACAGCGATCAAAATCAGACTGACCGGAAACCGCCTCCGCCGCTTCCGCATGTCGCATCAGCAGAACCGTTTTCACAACACACAGCACCTTCAGCACAAGGGTGGAACCATTCAATACCACCAATAACTAAACACTTACCGCCATTGGTGCAAGTCAGTTCCCGACGTTTCACTCGCAGTTGCACCGAGCCTCGCCGAAAATACCGACATGGTGAGGTTCCGAAACATACCGTCACTGCTCAAGCAACGCCTGCACGTCGTCCGCAACATCACCCGGAGAAGCCACAAATTCCCGCATTTCCTCCGCCGTCGAAAACACCCAGACCCGGCCTCGGAACAACGCCGCATGCTCCAGATCGCCCTGCACACGACGATTCGCCTGCAGCAACGTCAACGCACAGTCACCGTCAAGCATCGGCCAGTAACGCTGCGGATTTGCCGAAAACATCTCCAGCTCCTCAGCAGATGCAAAATACAGCAGCTGCCCCTTCCACTTCAGCTGGTGCCGAGAACTGCCCGCAATCACTGACCGGGCATCTCGAGCACTCACCAGCGAATTGCCGCCAAAGGCTGACTGCAAAGACGCATCAGCATCAGCAGCAGCAGTATTCGTGCGCGACGGCACTGTCGCCGCAGCAGCACCCGAATTACGTGACGGCCTCGCAGCCGCCACCGGTGGCTTCACAGGCGCACTCCGATGCACCATCTCAGGCGTCTCCGAATCACTCCAGTCGTCCGGATATGCAGCCCTGCCAGTCGCGGCACCACCAGCAGCCTGACCAGTACGTCGGTCACGCACCGCAGCGTAGTCCTCAGGCTCAACAGGAAACTCCGGCAACTCCTCATCACCGCTCACAGTCCCCTGTCGACTGATGGACTTGACCGGCAATTGCGCATCGCGCGAAGCGGAACGGGGCGCCGGAGCCGGCGTGCCAGAAGACTTCTCTGCCGGCTTCTTCGCAGCCGGTGGTTTTGTAGTGCGAGCCATGTCCGGGGCGGCACGCCTTGCGGCTGCTGCAGGAGGCGTCCGACTGCCGGCCGGCGGAGTCCTGCCGGCTGTGGCCGCTGCAGAAGGTGTTCGCCCGGCAGCAGCAGGAGCCGGCACCGTACGCGCTGTCCGCGACTGAGCGGCCCGAGTCGCGTTCTGACGCTCCGCTCGATCCAGATGCGTCTGCATGGCCTCAGCTGTCTGAAAACCCGAAATCCGATGAAGTACTTCCAGCTTCGATGAAACCACCAGCACTGTCGGTAATCCCTTGATCTCCAGATCCTGCAGCAGATCCTTATGCTCGTCCGCATCTACCAGCACTGCCACGAAATCCTGAGAAACACGACCGGCCAGTTCCGGATCGGTCCACGTGCTCTTTTCCATTCGCTTGCAGTAGGAACACCAGGATGCAGTAAACTGCATCAAAACCGGCTGCCCGGACTGAGATGCCTCGCGCAGCGCCGCTTCCACATCTGTCTGCCACGGAATCTGATCCGCCTGCGTACGATCGGCACTGCAAATCGTCACACAAACACACAAGAAGGCAATCAGCGTCTGCATTCCACGCATGATGTCGCTCTGTATTCCGTTGAAGTCCTGATACCCAAAATCCTGGCGTCCCGCGCCGCCGTACCGTGTGCTCGGGCACTCCTGCCCCTGCTCACAAGTTTCACAGCGGCGCGCATACCCGCAGCCACGTGGACAATCTCTCTATCGACCAGATACCCGAGTTCTAACACCCGCGTTGCCCGCAAAACCTGCCCAGGTGGAATATTCCGCAGTCCCGAGCAACACTGCGGCAGCATGCCGGCCGAAACAACACCTCGAAACGGCAGTTTTTGCCAGTTCCAAATCAGCTCCCGCCCAGCTCATCTCCATTCTGCAGAATTTGCTGGCCTGCATTCACACTCCTGTTCGACTGCCTGTAGCTGGCAGTCTGCTGGCTGTAGAATGCCGCAATTCACCATCGCAAAATCTCCCTCTGACTACGAGTAACACCATCGTGCAGGTACTGGGACTGGATATCGGCGGAGCCAACATCAAAGCGGCCACCTCGGACGGCCTGTCAGAGCAGCTGGCGTTTGCAATCTGGAAAGCCCCGCAGCTGCTGGGTGACCAGCTGCGTGCGCTGCAGCTGCTGCACACGACCCGACCAGCTCTGGTCGCTCTCACCATGACCGCCGAACTGGCCGACTGCTTTATCACACGAGCCGACGGCGTCCGCAGCATCATCGATACGGTGGTTCAGGTGTTTCCCGATGTACCGGTGCGAGTCTGGCTGACTTCCGGGGAATTCGCCACAGCCGCAGAAGCCGTGGATCTGCCCGAACTCGTGGCTGCCGCCAACTGGCATGCGCTGGCCACCTGGGCCGGCCGTGCTGTTCCCGCCGGACCAGCACTGCTGATCGACCTCGGATCCACCACCACCGACCTCGTGCCCATTTCGGATGGCTTGCCCATACCTGCCGGATTGAACGATCTGCATCGACTCGCCGCCGGAGAACTGCTGTACACAGGCGCTGCCCGCACTCCCGTTTGTGCGCTCGTGCAACACCTGCCTCTGCAATTGCCCGACACCCCTGAACCTCAGTGGATTCCGATCGCAGCAGAATTCTTCGCTACCGTGCAGGATGTACACCTGCTGACCGGCAGTCTGCCTGAAGAACCTGCATCGCTCGATACTGCAGACGGTCGCCCAGCCACCCGTGCCGCGGCCCGAAATCGCCTTGCGCACCTGTTCTGCTGTGATGCATCCGATCTCTCTGCAGATCAGCTCACAGCCGCTGCGGAATGGGTCTCAGAGCAGCAGATCCAGTGTCTGCAGCAGGCCATTTCCAGACGGCTGGATTCGCTGGCGGCACTGCATCCGGAGCAAGCTCGGACCATTCGAGTCATGGTCAGTGGCAGCGGTTCGTGGCTGGCCGCGAAGGCACTGGAAGAACTTGGTGATCCGCGAGTGGCCGAAGTTCTGAATCTGTCGGAAATGTTCATCAGCAGCGTCAGCATCTGTGCCCCCGCATTCGCTGTGGCACGACTTGCTGCCGAACGCTGCTGGGATGATCTGCTGCCTTTGCAGCAGTGGCAGAGCTGAGGGAATCGCAATATGCACCACCGGCAGTTGACAACTCCGTTACACAATCGCTATCTGGTGCCCGCCCACCCGGGACGAGTTCCCCATTTATTTACTGACGTGCTGATCATCGGCGGCGGGATCGCCGGAATACGAGCAGCTTTGGCGGTTGATCCCGCGTTGCGAACGATCGTCATCACCAAGGATTCTCTGCAGCATTCCAACAGCGCCTACGCTCAGGGAGGCATTGCCGGGGCACTTGATCCGCTTGATGACTATGCCAGCCACATGTCTGATACACTCGCCGCCGGCAAGGGGCTGTGCCATGCCGACGTCGTCGATCTGGTCGTGCGCGAGGCATCGCAGCGGATTCTTGAACTGGCCCACTTCGGAGCCCAGTTCGATAAAGTCGATGGCGAACTGGCACTCACGCTCGAAGGTGGCCACAGTCACGCGCGAGTCGCCCACGCGCTCGGTGACGCCACCGGCCTCGAAGTCATGCGGGCCATGAACCAGCTGGCATTGTCGCAGCCCCACATCGACTTCTGGCCGAAAACCTTTACACTTGACCTGCTGACCGACGGACCGACCTGCCGCGGAGCTCTCGTCTGGAACCAAAATCACGGCCGCACGTTCATCTGGGCCAAACAGACAATTCTGTGCACAGGGGGCGCCGGGGCGCTGTATCGCGAAACCACCAACCCGCAGATTGCCACAGCCGACGGACATGCGGCTGCGCTGCGGGCGGGCTGCGTGGTTCGGGACATGGAATTCATGCAGTTCCATCCCACCGTCCTGTATATCGCCGGCAGTTCGCGACACCTGATTACGGAAGCGGTCCGTGGCGAGGGCGCTCATCTGGTCGACTGCCATGGCCACCGCTTCATGCCTGACTACGACGCGGCCGGGGAACTGGCTCCGCGGGATGTCGTCAGCCAGGCCATCACCGCTCAGATGGCAAAAACTCAGCACCCCTGCGTCTACCTCGACCTGTCATCGATCGGCGCTGAAAAAGTACGGCTCCGGTTCCCGCACATCGGACGGGTCTGCGCGGATTTCGGCCTCGATCTGACTCGCGATCGAGTTCCTGTAAGACCCGGCGCACATTACATGATCGGCGGAGTGATCACTGATCTCGATGGCCGCACTTCGATCAGCAATCTCTGGGCCGCCGGTGAAGTCACTTCCACTGGTCTGCATGGTGCCAATCGCCTCGCCAGCAACAGCCTGCTTGAAGGAGTTGTGTTTGGACTGCGATGCGGACAAAACGCCTCCGCTGCGGCACTCGGAATGCCCGACAACTTCACCGTCCCCTCCATCGAATGGCAGCCGGAACGCAAAGACCCGGACGAACACGAGCAGCTCGACATTGCCGATATTCGCAATTCACTGCGCAGCCTGATGGGACGCAGCGTCGGGATCGTTCGCAATGAATCAGACCTCGTCGCCGCCTGCAGCCAGCTGGACTTTTGGTCCCGCTACGTCTGTCGCCGAGTCCTGTCGGAACAATCCGGCTGGGAACTCCAAAATATGATGCTGGTGGGACGAGCCATGGCGGCCGCCGCACTCGAACGCCGCGAAAGCCGCGGCGTGCACTCCAGATCAGACTTCCCCGCACCACTGGAACAGCAACGCACGCATATCGAGGTCCGCTGCGAACGGGCAGGGTAGGGCCGGGCAGGACAGGACAGGGCAGGGGAAAATCCGGGACGGATTCACAGTACACAGACTTGATTCACACCACGTTTACCGGTGAAATCCAGCTCTCACGGCCCGCCTGGTCTCAACCAGGTGTCCCTCCCGTTGCACTGATTCCAGCAGGCTGCACCTGATGACCCATACACTGATCTCACTGCTGCTGCAGCTCCTGCTGATCGCCCAGGCTGGCGGTGGCGGAAATTTCGGCAGCGGCAGCGGGGGCAGCTTCAGCGGGGGCTTTGGGGGCTCATCCGGGGGTGCCGATTTCCTCCCGGGAACCTATTCACACAGTGGCTCCGGACGTAGTACTGGCCGGGTCGAAGTTTTTTTCTTTGTCGTGGTCATTATCGTCATCATTGGCTTCAAATTCATCGAGGCGTGGCAGGCTGCACAGGCTCCCGCCGTCACTCGCGAAGTGCGGGCCGGACTGAAGCGTCAAAATCAGAAACTGCGTGAATCGCTGCTGCTGGAACTGCAGCAATCAGATCCGCTGTTCTCAGAACAGCAGTTCCTTGATCGCTGCTCACAGGGCTTCGCACTTATTCAGAAATGCTGGGCTCGCCACGATCTGGCAGATTGTCGCGGTATGCTGTCAGACGCCGTCCACGAACGATTCCGGTTGTATCTGCAGATGCAGCAGGCCGAGCAGGTGCATCACCGTATCGACCAGCTGGATGTCTCAGAGGCCCGCATTGTGGCCATCAGCACAGACCCGCAGTTCGACACAATTCACGTACAGTTCACGGCTTCAGCCCTGATTCGGGAAGAACCACTCGATCAGATGCACAAGGCCGCATGGGGCGTACCTCGCAAAACATTTTCCGAAGTCTGGACATTCGTCAGACGCCATGGTGCCCAGACCAGCCTGCAACGGTCACTGCTGGCAGGCCAGTGTCCCCACTGTGGGGCTCACCTCGTGATCACAGACACCAGTCAGTGCCCGCACTGCCAGTCTTTCGTGCATGCAGGTTATGATGACTGGGTGCTTTGCGAAATCACACAGGACAGTGAATGGATCGTGACGGAATCTGCCGCTCAAATTCCCGGCTGGGGACAATTGCAGCAGCACGATCCGGCACTCAGCCTCGCACAGATCGAAGATCGCGCGTCTGTGGTCTTCTGGCGCTGCCTGCTGTCACTTTACTTTCAGGATCCGCGGATGGCGTTGCCGGTCCTCTCAGCCACAATCTCAGACATTCCGAATCGCTGGAAGGTTGCCAATGACGGCTTCTGGAAACTGCCGGCAGTGGGTTCCGTACAACTGCTGCGCTGTCTTCCGGCCGAGCAGGAAAAAGATTCGGACCGCGTCGTGGTCCTGTTGCGCTGGTCAGGTACACGTGCCTGCGGAGATCGAACCAAACCGCACCTGCTCAGTCGCCAGATGCTGTTTCCGCACGAACTCACACTGGTCCGCCGA
>Ga0172376_10000717_pt1 | contig 42589 bp, 29 predicted proteins | sample Lak35m_FD_121114 | JGI IMG/M metagenome (GOLD analysis project Ga0172376, IMG submission 121114) | Freshwater microbial communities from Kabuno Bay, South-Kivu, Congo - kab_092012_35m | ecosystem: Environmental > Aquatic > Freshwater > Lake | place: Democratic Republic of the Congo: South-Kivu...
AGCCAGGGGGCTCGCTTGAACCTTGACTTGGTGGGCTAAAGCCCACCAGGCGCTCGCCCCCCAGACGGCGCAATGACGCCGACAGCTGATCCGGCCTCCTCGCGGACCAGACACACCGGCTAGCCGAGCAGCCTCGCCAGTCCAGTCAGCAGACGCTGCAAGGCCCCCTGATTGGCCTTGAGCACGCCCAGCCCGGCGTCACGCATCCGCTGCGCGGCAGCCGGATCACGCCAGAGCTCACCGACAGCATCCGCCAGCTGATCGGCATCCTGCACTTCGCGCAGGGCGCCGGCATCGCGCAATTGCGCGGAGATTTCGAGAAAGTTGAACAGATGCGGGCCACTGAGCACCGGCTTGCCCAACGCCGCAGGCTCCAGCAGGTTGTGTCCGCCATTGGGCACCAGGCTGCCGCCGACGAAGGCCACGTCGGCCACGGCATAGAGAAACAGCAGCTCGCCCATGGTGTCGCCGACCAGCACCTGCGTGCCGGCGCCAACCGTCTCGCCCGTCGAGCGGCGCACCGCGGCAAAGCCTTCCTTGCACGCCAGTTCAAACACCGAGATGAAGCGTTCCGGATGCCGTGGTACCAGGAGCAGCAGGGCCTGCGGAAACCGCTCCAGCAAGCGTCGGTGCGCGGCCAGGATGATTTCGTCCTCGCCGGCATGGGTGCTGGCGGCGATCCACAGCGGCCGATCCTGCGCCGCCCATTGATCGCGCAAATCGGTCGCCCGCGCCAGCAGTGCCGGGTCGATGGTCAGGTCGAACTTGATCGAGCCAGTCACTTCGACGCATTCGTGGCGTGCGCCGAGCTGGCGAAAACGCTCGGCTTCAGTCTCTGTCTGCACAGCAATCAGGCTCAGCTCGGTCAGCATTGGCGCGGTCAGCCGGGCGAAGCGCGCGTAGCCGCGGGCCGAACGTTCGGACAGCCGCGCGTTGGCCAGCGCCACGGGTATGCCGCGCCGGGCGCACTGATGGATATGGTTGGGCCAGAGCTCGGTCTCCATCACCACCGCCAGCTTCGGCTGCAGGCAATTCAGAAAACGCGCCGCGGTCCAGGGCAGGTCATAGGGCAGGTAGCAATGCTGAACGCTGTCTCCGAACAGCGCCTGGATGCGCTCGGAGCCGGTCGGGGTCATGCAGGTGACGGTGATCGGCAGGTGTGGGTAGCGCGCCATCAACTCACGGACCATCGGCGCCGCGGCGATGCTTTCGCCCACCGAGACCGCATGCACCCAGATGCCACCCGGACGCAACCGCGGCAAACCGAAGGCGAAACGCTCGCCGATACGACGGGAGTAGGCCGGGGCGCGCCAGGCGCGCCACAGCAGGCGCAGGAACACCAGCGGCAGGCCGAGGTGAAACAACAGGGTATAGAGGGTGCGATTCATGGGCGCGGAGCTTAGCAAGCTGCCTGCTCGCGAGCCATAACCGCCCTGCCGGCGAACTTGTTGGCGAGGTCGGAACCGAACGAAGTTGCCCGCCCATAATCAGGATCTCGCCATGTCCGGCTATGTTTACCTGGCCATCGCCATCTGCGCCGAGGTGGTCGCCACCACCTCGTTGAAGGCACTGGCCGGCTTCAATCGTCCGCTGCCACTGCTGCTGGTGGTGACGGGCTACAGCCTGTCGTTCTGGATGCTCGCGCTGGTGGTACGGACCATCCCGGTAGGCATCGCCTATGCCATCTGGGCCGGGCTCGGCATCGTGCTGGTCAGCGTCGCCGCGGCGGTGCTCTATCGTCAGTACCTGGACCTGCCGGCGGTACTGGGCATGGGGCTGATCATCGCCGGTGTTGTGGTCATCCAGTTGTTCTCCCGCAGTGCAGGCCACTAAGCTGCCGGCGGACTGCAGTTATACTGCGCGACCGTTTACACAATGAGGTCTGCACATGCCCGAATCCCTCAGCACCGACGTCCTGATCGTTGGCGGCGGCGTCGCCGGCCTTTGGCTGAACGCGCGCCTGCGCCGACTGGGTTTTGCCACCCTGCTGGTCGACAAGGGAGCACTGGGCGGCGGGCAGAGCGTGAAGTCCCAGGGCATCATCCATGGCGGCACCAAGTACGCGCTGAGCGGTGCGCTCACCGGTGCCTCCGAGGCGATTGCGGACATGCCGCGGCGCTGGCGCGAAGCGCTCGAAGGCAAGGGCGAGCTGGACCTCAGCGGCGTGCGTCTGTTGTCCGATGCACACTATCTGTGGTCGCCAGGCACCCTGGCCGGCAACCTCACCAGCTTCTTCGCCAGCAAGGCGGTGCGCTCGCGGGTCGGCCAGGTCAAGGGCGATGAGCTGCCGCCTGCGCTGCAGCATCCACGGTTCAAGGGCAAGGTCTATCGGCTCAGCGAGCTGGTGCTGGACGTGCCCAGCCTGATCGCCCGGCTGGCCGAGCTGGCTGGCGACAGCCTGCTGGCCTGCGAGCGGATCGAACCGCTGCTCGACGACAACGAGCTGGTCGGGTTGCGCGTCGATGGTCGCGAGATCCGCGCCCAGCGCATCGTGTTCAGCGCCGGTGGCGGGACTGCCGAGCTGCTCGCGTCGCTCGGCCTGCAACAACCGGCCATGCAGCGCCGTCCGCTGCACATGGTCATCGTCAAGGCGCCCACGCTCAAGCCGCTCTATGCCCATTGCCTGGGCGGCGGCACCAAACCGCGGATCACGGTCACCAGCCATCCGACAGCGGACGGCGAGTGGCTCTGGTATCTCGGCGGCGACCTGGCCGAAGCCGATGGCGTGGCGCGCGACGAAGCCACTCAGATCGCCGCGGCGAAAAAGGAACTGGCCGAACTGGTGCCCTGGATCGACCTGTCCTCCGCGCAATGGGCCACGCTGCGTATCGACCGCGCCGAGCCTGCACAATCGGCACTCGCCCGTCCGGACAACGCCTTCCTTGCCGAGCAGGGCCGACTGCTGGTCGGGTGGCCGACCAAGCTGGCGCTGTCCCCCGACTTCTCCGACCGCGTCGAAGCCGCCCTCGCCCGTGACGGTATTCGTCCGGCCAACCATCCCGCACTACCTCAACTGCCACGTCCGCCGCTGACCGGGCCGTTCTGGGAAGGGCTGCTGCCATGAACGCGACGCTGCATGACCTGCACCGCTCGCTGGGCAGCACCGGCCTGCGCATTTCGCCGTTGGGTCTGGGCACGGTCAAGCTGGGTCGCGATCAAGGGGTGAAATATCCCAATGGTTTTTCCATCCCAGACGACGCCCAGGCTCGCCAACTGCTTACGCTGGCCCGCGAACTGGGTATCAACCTGATCGACACCGCGCCGGCCTACGGCGTCAGCGAGGAACGGCTCGGCCCGTTGCTGGCAGGCCAGCGCGAGGATTGGGTGATCGTCAGCAAGGTTGGCGAGGAGTTCGAGAACGGCCAGTCGCGTTTCGACTTTTCTGCCACCCACACGCGCTTCTCGGTGGAGCGCAGCCTCAAGCGTCTGCGTACCGACCGCATCGAGCTGGTGCTGGTGCATTCGGACGGCAACGACCTCGATATCCTGCAGCACACCGAGGTCTACCAGACCCTGGCCGAACTCAAGCGCGAGGGCAAGATCCTCGCCTTCGGCCTGTCCGGCAAGACGGTCGATGGTGGGCTGCTTGCGCTGCAGCAGGGCGACTGCGCGATGGTGACCTACAACCTCAACGAGCAGGCCGAACGACCGGTCCTCGACTACGCTGCTGCACACGGCAAGGGCATCCTGATCAAGAAAGCCCTCGCCAGCGGTCACGCCTGCCTCAAGCCAGGCGACGACCCGGTCCGCCGCAGTTTCGAGCTGCTGTTCGGTCACCCAGGTGTCAGCGGCGCGATCATCGGCACTATCAATCCGCAGCATTTGACGTCTAACGTAGCCACTGCTGCCGCCGTCCTGACGGGCGACTGACCTCGGAGGCGCAGCGTTCCGTTCGCCGTAAGGAGAGCCCGGATGCCTCGCGTTCTGGTACGCAAGAGCCCTGCCGCATTCAAGACCCTGCCGCTCTACGTCGAGGCCGGCCACGACAGCCTGAGCTACCAGAGCCTGGGCCGACCGCTGAATTTCGCCGAGGTCATCGAGCGCCGGCGCCCGGTGGAGGTGGCCGATCCGGGCCGCTTCGCCATCGAGCTGGCCAATCTGGGCGTCTCGGTCCGCCTGACCCTCTGCTGGCAGGGCCGGGAATACTGGGTGCTGGTCCGCCAGCAGCGCCTGGACCGCGGCGACGTGGTGCTCAAGCTGATTTCCGGCTACATCCCGGCACATGAGCTGAACCTGCCATTGCTCACCGCCATCCAGGAAATCGCCGAAGAATGCCTGCTGGAGACGCCCGAGGGCTGGATGGCCGGGCGCTTCGGCGACACCTGGTTGCCCACGCCCTATCAGGCGAGCCTGCACTACCGCGAGGCGGTGCATTTCAAGCTCGCCTCGCAATCTGGCGCTACACGGCCGGTACAGTGCGGCAACATGGTGCTCATGGAACGGCCGCGCGCCTATGTGCACCTGCCGACGGCATCGTTGCAGCTGGTCTACGACATGCGCATGGAACTGCCGAAGGAGGTTCGCCAGCTCAGCCTGTACCATGTCGACGAGCGCCTGGAGGCGGACAAGCTGGTGGCGCGCCTGAACCGTAACAGGCCCGACCTCTACCTTGTTCCGCTGCACCAGGGACAACCGCAGGAGCAGCTGCTGCAGTTGCGTGATGGCCGGTTCAGCCCCGTCAATACGCGGGGGCTGTGGCTGTCGGAGAGCTTTGCGCCGCAGGAGGGCTGGGTGGTGCGCGACGAGCGGGTACGCTGGAAGGACTGGTGGGCAGCACGGCCAGCCGCCGTGGCGCGCTGAGTAGCCCGATCGCGCGGCACCTGACTGCCGTGGTTCAGCGGGCGCGGATCTTCTCGACGATGGCGGTCGTCGAGCTGTTTTCCACCAGCCCCAGCACCTTCACCACACCGCCGTAGGCCTTGACCAGATCGGCACCGACGACCTGATCGACGCCATAGTCGCCGCCCTTGACCAGCACATCGGGTCGCACCTGGGCCAGCAGGTTTTCCGGCGTGTCCTCGGAAAAGCACACCACCCAATCCACCGCTTCCAGACCGGCCAGCACCGCCATGCGTCGATCCACCGAATTGATCGGCCGGCCCGGGCCTTTGAGGCGGCTCACCGAGCCGTCATCGTTCACCGCCACCACCAGCCGGTCGCCCTGGGCCCGGGCCTGCTCGAGGTAGGTCACATGGCCGGCGTGCAGGATGTCGAAACAGCCATTGGTGAAGACGATCTTCTCGCCCTCGGCACGGGCATCCTCGACCGCGGTGAGCAGCTGCTCGACGGTCATGACGCCCCGCTCGGAGCCTTCCTCGCGTTGCACCGCGCGGCGCAGCTCCGGCGCGCTGATGCAGGCGGTGCCCAGTTTGCCGACCACGATACCGGCGGCCAGGTTGGCCAGTGCCACGGCCTGTGGCAGTTCCTCGCCAGCCGCAATCGCAGCGGCCAGGGTTGAAATGACGGTATCGCCGGCACCGGTGACATCGAACACTTCGCGGGCACGGGCCGGCAGGTGCAGCGGCGCGTGATCGGGACGCAGCAGGGTCATGCCGTGCTCGCCACGAGTGACCAGCAACGCATCCAGCGCGAGCCGGCTCATCAGCTCGGCACCCTTGCTGACCAACTCGGCCTCGTCGGCACAATGCCCGACGATCGCCTCGAACTCGCCCAGGTTAGGCGTGATCAGCGTAGCGCCTCGATAGATGTCGAAATCCTTGCCCTTGGGGTCGGCCAGCACCGGAATGCCACGGTGCCGCGCCGCCTGGATCAGTGCCTGATGGTTCTTCAGCGCGCCCTTGCCGTAGTCCGACAACACCAGCACCTTGACCCCGGCCAGCAGCCCTTCCACCTCGGCCAGCAACGCGGCCGGATCGGTGTTGAACGGCTCCTCGAAATCCATGCGCAGCAGTTGCTGATGGCGACTCATCACCCGCAGCTTGACGATGGTGGGCTGGTCATCGATGCACTGGAAATGCGCCTGCACACCGGCAGCCGCGAGGCTGTCAGCCAGGCTCTGACGCGCCTCGTCCTCGCCGGTCACACCCACCAGCGCCGCGGCAGACCCCAACGCTGCGATGTTCAGCGCGACGTTGGCTGCACCGCCTGGGCGATCTTCGATCTGCTCGACCTTCACCACCGGCACCGGTGCCTCGGGCGAGATCCGCGACGTGCCGCCATGCCAGTAACGATCGAGCATGACGTCACCGACCACCAGAACGGCGGCTTGGTCGAAACGGGGCATGGACAGCTTCATTGGGGCTCCGATGACTGACAGAAAACGGCGGCGATCATAACATGCGGGCCGCGCTGGTCCGGCCAGCCTGTCAACGCTGCTAGAGCTTGCGCACCCAGAATAGCTCGTGCCTGCGAACGGCCTTGCGGAAAAACTCGTCGTCGCCGGTGGACGGCCAGCGGCGACCGGCGAGCAACCGCTGGATATGCCGACGAAGCCGTTTTTTCAAGGGTAGCGGCACCTGCAAATCGTGCTGCATCGCCAGCGCCATGGCCTTGTTCAGCCGAGCCTCGGAATCCAGCGTCGGGCTCCATGGGTGATCGGCCGGCAGCGGCTCGATGGCGGGTGGCAGAGCGACCCCATTCTCCGCCGGCCCCATCGGCCACCGATCATTGTCGTGCAGGTGATTGGCATAAAGCAGCAGCGTCTCCGGTTTCCACTCGCCCTCCTCGATCGCCTGCCGTACAGCCTGAGTGGCGGCAACATGGTCGGCATGAGGGTCGAGCTCCGGGTGGGGTGTCACCACTACTTCAGGGCGGAAGTGCATCAGCAGCGCACGCAGATCGGCTTGCAGATTTACCCATGTGGGTTGGCCATTCGCATCCCCAGGTAAAGGCACGTGGTTGCGATTGCGCACACTACGGATGTCTGACTCTTCCGACTCTCGCGAGCCGTAGGCTCGTTCCGGGTCTGCAGCCATAAGCGGTAACTGAAGGCAGTAATAGCCCAACTGTATGCACGATTGCTGTGCGACACCTCCCCAGAGCGGTACCGCCAGGCTACCCCAAGAGCGCAGTCGTCCCTTCAGCCTTGCTGCGGCAGCGCTATCCAGACCGAGTCGACGATAGTTGTCCGCCTCGATTTCTCCCTGAGTCAACGTAACGATGGCGACTTTACGGGCCCGGCTATACACGCCGAAGGCGGCTAGCTCAGCATCGTCCGCATGGGGCGCGATAATCAGAATTCGCCGTTGCGTATAGTCAGGATTGCGCATCACGTGCAGCACAACCTCTGCATCTAGCCGGCAATAGCGGCAATCCAGGCGAAGCGTCCCGGCACGCAGTGCATCTAGCTGTCCCGACAGATTCACGTAACGGCGGCCATGCACGCCCCGCTCGAAATCCTGGCGATCATTGTCGACATATACGCGCGGGTCACGTAACCGGCCGAGGCAAGTGGCACGCAGCATCAGTTCGAGAATCAAGGTATCTGCATCAGGCAGCTCACCCGAGAGCTGCAGACAACCATTCTCGATACGTCCGATTAGCCGCTGAGCATCGTCGGGGAAGTCGTAACGGTAGTCTTCATCGGGATAGTAAAACAGGTGATCGGCGAACCAGGCCTCATGGGCAACCCATCCCAACACCAGCAAAATGGGTATCCACCAGAAGCTGAACACTATCCCTACAACGAGGAGGAGAGCGAACGCCGTGATCATTACAATGCGCTTGCTACGACGATGCTGACGGAGCAGTTGCTGCTTGCGTGTACTCATCCTTATACCCGATAGACCGGAACTCGGTTGCACCAGCGATCCTTGTACTCGCGATCCGCCCGGCCAAAGGAGTAACGCAGCGGTTTGCCCAGCGCCCGCGCCTCGGCCCAGGCCGTCTGGGTGTTGACGAAACTGAGCACGCTGCCAGGGCTGAAGTCCCGCTGCACCGGGTCGACACCACCATTGATGTACTCGACGGACACCCACTTCGGCGACTCGACCCGATAGAGAACCTGGATGGCGATCGGCTGCTCGTCGAGAAACACCACCGAGCCGGTCATGAACTCGCGCAGCAGCTCGAACACCTCATGCAGATGCGCCTTGCCCGGCGCCTCGAAATTCCAGCGCCGTTGAAACAACTCGGCGTACATCGCCGCCTGCTCTGCTGGAGAGAAGTCGAGCATGGGACGCAACACCCCGCCAGCCTCTTCGAGCAGGCGCTGTTCGCGGCGCTGGTTATAGCGGAACTTCTTAGAATACTGTTCCGGCTCACGTGCGAGCGCCAGGCCTTCCGGTTGTTCACGCAACGTACTGATGGCACCCGCATTAAGCTCGGAGACATAGCGCATACGCTGACGCACTGGCACACCGACCTGCTCGGCTACCGGTAGGATGATTTCGGCATTGCCCAGATCGAACAGGCCGCGCTTGCCGGTCTTCTTCAACACATCCTTCGATAGCGCCAGAAACCGTCCCCAGCAAGGAAGCGCCGCGACCAATTCACCCTGCCGCTCCCAAGCCAGATAGCGCACGGGAATACCAGCAAGACCTGCCAACCGCTCAACTACCTCTGGGTGTGTAGCAACGCTGCCACCGTAACGCTGCCAGACTTCGGCATAAGCGGATGCATCAATGGTGCGCCAGCCGCGATCGCGCCAGCGTTGAAAAAACTGCAACATTCAGGATTCCTGCTCGTCCGACACTTCGTCCTTGAACTGCGTTGCGTGTAGCCTGGCGTAAGCGCCATTCATGGCAAGCAGCTCGGCATGAGTACCACGCTCGACGATGCGGCCCTGCTCCATAACCAGGATCAGATCAGCCTTCTCAATGGTGCTCAGACGGTGCGCGATCACAAGTGTGGTGCGGCCCGTCATTACGTGATCCAGTGCGCCCTGGATGTGCCGCTCAGACTCGGTATCCAGCGCGGAAGTGGCCTCATCCAGGATAAGCACCGGCGCATCCTTCAACAGCGCACGAGCGATGGCCAGGCGCTGTCGTTGGCCGCCTGACAGCAGCACGCCGTTTTCCCCGACCTGAGTCTGGTAGCCCTCTGGCATCTGCTGAATAAACTCGTCGGCATAGGCGTCGCGAGCTGCTTTCTGGATATCCTCCAATGGCGCGCCGGCGAGGTCACCATAGGCGATATTGTTAGCCACCGTATCGTTGAACAGTGTGACCTGCTGAGTGACCAGGGCGATATGCCGCCGTAGGTTGCGTAGCGTGTAATCCCCGACCTCCACGCCGTCAAGCAGAATCTCCCCCTGATCATGGTGATAGAAGCGCGGGATAAGGTTTGCCAAGGTTGACTTGCCACTGCCCGAACGTCCGACCAGCGCCACCATCTGACCTGGCTCGACGGTGAAGTTGATGTCGTGCAGTACCTGTTTGTCGGTGCCAGGGTAGACGAAGCTCAACCCATTAACCTGCAACTGCCCGGAGACTCGCTCACGCTCGACCGTGCCGCTGTCGATTTCTGGGGCTTCATCCAGTTGTTCGAAGATGCTTTCGGCGCCGGAAACGCCCTTCTGAATGGTGGAGCTCACTTCAGAAAGCTGCCGAATCGGCTTGGGGAGAAGACCGGCCAGAGTGATATAGGCCACCAGATCACCTGCGGAGGCATCGCCACGCAGCAGCAGAACGAGGAACATCAGCACAGCCATTGCGCTGTAAATCACTAGCTGAAGACTGGGTGTGTAGACCGCATTGGTCTTAACCATACGCAGCTGCTTGGCCGTATTGTCCTGGCTTGATGCGAGAAAGCGCTGTTGCTCGTAACTTTCTCCGCCGAAGCTACGCACTACCCGATAACCCTGGATGGTTTCGGACGCCACGTGCGTTACATCGCCCATCGCCACCTGGATCTTCTTGCTCTGCTTACGGAATTTCTTGCTTGCACTGGAAACCATCACTCCGATTACCGGCAAGATCGCCACCATCACCAAGGTCAGCTTCCAATTCATCCACAGCAATGTGGCGAACAGGAAAACCACCGTCATGCCCTCGCGCACGACGACCTTAATTGCATCCGTCGCCGCACCGGTGACCATGGTTACGTTGTAGGTGATGCGCGAGATCAAATGACCCGAGTTGTGGCTGTCGAAGTAGCGATTGGGCAACGTCAACAAATTGTTAAACAGGGCCACACGCAGGTCATGCACCAGCCCCAGCGAAACCTTGGCGAGGAAGAAATTGCCGAGGAACGAGCCCACGCCCTGCAGCAAGGCGATGAGCACGATAAGCAGTGGCACGGCCTGTAGCAGTTTGAACTCCGCTAGCCATTGCACATCCTGAAGATGAGGCACCTGAGCAAAAAAACTAGCGTCTGGATTGTTCAGGCCATCGACGAAAAATTTGAGGATATAGCCCAGCATGGGCTGGGTGGAGGCGAAGATCAGGAAGCCAAACAAGCTGACAGCAAACAATCCCCAATAGGGGATGACATAGCGCAGCAACCGCAGATACACCTTTACGCTGGATTGCTGGGTAGAATTGGCCATTCGGCGGGCCCCATGAATCGGCTAGAGGAACAAGATGCGGATTGTAACAGCGGACGAGCTGGAAAGCTGGCTGGCCAGCGGCAGGGTATTGGAGCAAGACGCCAGAGGGGCGAAGGTAGTAGCACTAGAAAACGGGCTTTACCTGAAAATTTTTTATACTCGTCGCAACTCTTTACTAGCACGCCTGGCGCCCTCTGCGCGGCGCTTCCAGCGCAATACCGAAACACTTCAAGCTTGCGGAATTACTGCGCCTAACGTGAGCGAAATCTTTTGGATAAACAAAGCCCGAGGCCTAAGCGCGTGCTTATACCATCCGCTACCCGGTCAGTCTCTGGAACAGATTTATCTAAAAGATCGCGCTGGATTTATTGCTAGAATTCCGGCAATCGCTGAATTCTTTAAACTTCTACACAATCGCGGGATCTATTTTCGCTCACTGCATCTCGGCAACATACTGGAGCTACCGAACGGAAAGTTTGGCCTCATCGACTGCTTAGATCTACAGCGCAAACGGGGGCCACTCTCCTCCTCACTAATACGCCGCAACCTTGCGCACCTTGAAAATTACCTTCAGCGCAGAGGGTTATTGGCTGAATTCCCCTGGCGCGCCCTAATGGACGCGTATCAAAACAGCTCGGAGCCTCTTAAGGTCAAAACCAATGAACACGAAAAACCATAAAAACAAGAGAATTTACTTTAAAAGCCAGAAGGCTTGAGTGGCTCTCAATGCACGCTTAGCAATGTTCAAGCTAACGATCATTTGGCAAGCTTACATCACGCTTATTTATAATTAGCGCAGCTGGCAACAACACTAGAAGCCAAAGCTCATTGGGATTATCGATAAACCTATCCCCATCAAAATTCAACATTATCAAAGCAAGCAGCAAGTACCCTCCCCAGGGGTCGCGCCCCTTCAAAGCCTGCCGCAAAATCACCACCATTGTCAGTAAGAAAACCAGCAAAGAAAATAGGCCACTGTAAAGGCCAAGCGCTAAAAAAATATTATGAGGATGCTGAATAGATAGCCCACTCGACAGAACAACATCAATATTTGGGTTCACTCCACAGCCAAGCCACACCCCACACTTTACCCACTCACTAAAAAAAACTCCCCACAACTCAAAACGGCCCGAATCAGCCCGAGCGAACAATCGAGCAACCTCAGGAATCTCGAGCGTCGCCCAGTAAACCAGCAGCGCACCCAAAGAAGCTGCTAACCCTAACCATAAAACATGGCGCACCCGCCGCAGTACTAGCCCAACCGCAACCAAACCACCAAGCGCAACCATTCCCAACAAGCCTGACCGACTCTGTAGCACATAAGCCATGCAAAACACAGCCAACAACAGAGCAGCAAAAAGTTCAAACCATCGACGTTGCTCTACCCATACCGGAAGCGCCAACGTAAAACAGCAAGCCAACCACATACTGGTATAAATAGGCCCAGTCATCCGGGCGGGCAACCAGAGGACACGCTCACCCGGCACGTAGCGCCCTACAACCCAATAGAATATGGCTGAGCCTAATATATAGCCACACAAAACCCAGAATAATCCTCGGGCGAACTGCGGCGCTCGGAATGGTCTTGGATCAACAAACTGACTAACCAGCGTCATAAATACGGCAGCGTAAAGTACGTACTTTAACCACCTCACATCGGCAGACAGCATGCCCGCAACGGTCAAGCAAAAAAACACACCGCCCCACAGACACAAGCCTAAGGAAAGCTCAACTCCTCGACCCCGACTAAATATCAAGAAGCCTAACGCCGGAGTAGCCAGCAGAACATAGTAAACATTATTTACCATTTTACTGGTTGGCAAAATCAAAAAACTTGCGACAAAAACCAGCAGCGCAACAGTAAAATAACCGGACCGCTCATAGAACTTTTTCAAATAGCATATAAAGCTCATAAACAGTTCCAGCAGAGCCTAAGACCAAAACAATCATCAGCTTCCCACAGAAAGTCGACGAACGCCAATCGCAGCGAACCGAGCCATACGCATCTCTAACGTATAGAATTCCCGCTTACCGCCGCTCTTTCAGACCACCTTCTATGAGTCTCAGATATTTCTGTCGAAAGGAAAAAATCTCGTGATGTTCAACAAGATATTGATAGGCCTGATCGCCCTTTTCGCGCAATTGCGCATCACTTAATGATAGGTATGTATCAAGCGCCCCGCTCAGAGCACTTGTATCTGACGGCGGCACAGCAATACCGCCAGCCCCTTCAATTAGAGGAAGCATGGCAGGGACGTTACTGGCGATTACTGGCAATGCCCCGCTCATCCCTTCCAACAGGGCCAACCCCAGACCTTCGGCTAGCGAAGGCATGGTCCAGATGTCAAAAGCCCGAACATATTGCAAAGCATCCGCACGAAAGCCGAGCAAATGAACTCGACCTGTAAGGCCCAAGCGGTCGACCTCAGCCAACAGGTTCTTCTCTTCACGCCCCGCCCCAATGATTGCCAGTTGTGCATCTGCATAGCGGTCCTTAATAGAAGCAAAGGCCCGAATAAGATAGATATGCCCTTTCACAGGCACGAGCCTACCCAGCGCGCCGATCAAGCGCACGCTGGGATTCAGCCCCAATTGCTCACGGGCGTCCTCACGAGTCAACTGCAGCGCTTTCGCCTGCTCGATATCAATGGCGTTGGTAATCGCTACGGTATTGGACTCGGTAAAGCCGCAGTCGCAGTCCAGCAAGTATTGTTTAACCGCAGGTGAAACCCCGACAAAACGCCAGGACTTATCGATCAGCCGCTTAGCCTGGCGACGCCGATAAAAACGGTCGTATTCACCAAAGCCGTGAGCAATACCAATACAGAGCGGCACTTTGAGCCAGCGAGTTAGCTGCAGCATCATGTTGACGGGCTTGAAGCGATTGCAGATCACCACATCAAACTGCTCGGCACGGCAAAACTTATACAACGCCCAGAGGGCCCGAATTCGCAAGCCCTTGAGCTGGGCATCACTAAGCTCAAAATATACCGAACGGTGCGCTCGACTCTCCGGCGCTCCGGGTGCTGGGCGCCCTCGCAGGAAGGCGTTGACCGTCTCGTAACGATCGTCCGGTAGAGCCTTGAATATCTGCTCACCCAAATCAGCAAAGTCATGTGCTTTGATGTTGTAGTCAGGGTGCAACTGCAAGACTTTGATACGACGCTTCATCATTGCACGCACTCCGAGAGGCCGTTTTCATCAATCATCCATGCCGGAAGGGATGCAAGGGTTCGTACCGTTTCCGGTGAAGGCGAAGCTCGCCCGGCCCACCTACCTCGCTTCCAGATCGCAAAGTGAAAATAGGGAAACTCTCGATTCCCATCGAGATCGTTGGTCAGTGACCCATCATTCCAATACCAGCGCTGTGGAAAACGAAACGCACCATCAACCCACGGAATGCAACCGTCTGGAGTACTGAAGGCCTCGATAAACTCGCTGCGCCGACGCAGCGGATTGAACAATCCAACCAGCTTGAAAAGAGGTTGAGGGAAATTCTTGCGCCATAGAAAAAGACGGCTAAAAGCCCCCTCGTCGAGGGCATGGTGTTCTTGATCCATGAAGCGCTCCTTCCAGCGAGGCATCTTCATGAACAGCTCTCTCATCTGCGAGAAGTTACGTATCAGGCAGAGGTGGCCGGAAACCCGACGCGCATGTGTCGAATAGAGATCGTATCGGGCAAGCCGCTCGGCAGTGAAATATGCGCGCAACTTGCCATAAATAACGTCCAGATCTCCGAATGCCCAGAAGTCATACCCCTGCAGGCTATCCTCGTGGATATAGCCCAACGCGGGCTTGATATCGCAGAGCTTGTAGGCGTTATCAGGCGCGAAATCTATTCCGAGGCGTTCAGACACCAGCGCACAATAGTCCACATAGCTGATGTGTTCTATACGCACGTTGTGCGGCAGATCGGGCGGGGTACCGCAGTCCGTGAACAGGAGCCAGTCGATATCTGGGTTGCGCCTGCAGGACTCGAGAAACAGCGGCATCCAAAAGGGCCAACTTCCAAAATATGGGATTACAAAGCAGATACTAGGGTTTCCAGTCACGCTCCCTGACCTCGAATCAAACATCAGCTTGCTATCCATCCCTGTACCCAGAAGCGCTCACGCGCCGCCTGATCACTGAAACACTCTCGCAGACGGCGTGCGACTAGTAACTGGTTACCGGCCCTTGGCAAAAGTGCACGCAAGGAATGCGCAAGCGCAGCGGGCTGAGCAAAGGGAAATAACTCACCCGTACCCTGAACAACTTCTGCACCGCCGCCGCACTCACTGCAAATCACCGGCACACCCGCCGCCATTGCCTCAAGCAGCACCATGCCGAACGGCTCATGATCAGAGGTCAGTGCAAATACATCGAAGGCTTTGAAGTAATTGCGACCGTTCGATACCTGGCCAAGAAAGCGCACCCGCTCAGCTATACCCAGCTCGACCGCAAGCGACTTCAACGAAGCTTCCAATCTTCCCTTTCCCATGATCGCCAGCAGACTGCCGGCAGGCAGACCCGGTAAGGCCAGTGCAAAGCCACGAATCAGCGTTGCCTGATCCTTGTCCGGGTGTAGACGACCAACGTTGCCAACTACCCATGCATCCTGCGGCAGGCCGAGATAGTCGCGAGCAACCTCTCGGGAGACCTGCTCGGCCTGGACTGCCTCGATATCGATGCGGTTATACAGCGTCTCGATGCGCTCAGGCGGCCAACTCGGCAAGCAGGCACGCATGTCATCACGTACGGCATTTGAAACGCCGAGCAGCGCTAAACGCTTTCGATAGAAATTGGCAAACAACCGACGCGAACGGCGCTGGTAATCGCCAAAGGCATGGTGGACGCCTATTACCGGAAGGTTGGTTCCGAGTAACGCCACGTAGACCGGCTTGAAGCGATGCGCAATGCAGGCCGTAAAAAATCGCGTTGCGGCAATACGGCGAATATCACGGATAGCCCGCAACTTCAGGCCACGCACGTCGCGACTGCTGTAGTCGAGAAACAGCACTTCATCCGACGCTGAGCCCCGCACAACCTTCTCGCTGGGCGCCCCGGTCAGGTAGACAGTACAGACCTTGTAGGCCGTGCCCTTGAAAAGCACGGCATACTGCCGCGCGCAATCAAGGAAGGGGCCGTCGTAGCCATGGCAGAACTGCAGAATCCATTGCTGCGATTGCCCGGGCGACTGCTCAGACACCGTCATACCAATCCTTGCCATCCTTCACCACCAGCACATCTTCCATGATCAGATACTGCAGATCCGACCCATAGAACATGTTCAACGCATCGGTCGGCGAGCAGATCATGGGTTCGCCGCGGCGGTTCAGCGAGGTATTGAGCGATACGCCGTTGCCGGTGAGTTTTTCCAACTCCAGCATCAGGTCATACCAACGGGGATTGTGGCGGCGTTCCAGCACCTGGGCGCGGGAAGTGCCGTCTTCGTGGACGACTTCGCCGACGCGCTCCTTCCAGCCCTCATTGACCTCGAATGTGAAAGTCATAAAGGGGCTGGGGTGATCGACCTTGAGCATCTGCGGCGCCACGGTATCGAGCATCGACGGGCAGAAGGGCCTCCAGCGCTCGCGGAACTTGATCTGCTCGTTGATGCGGTCGGCGACGCCCGGCACGCTCGGACAGCCAATGATCGAGCGACCGCCCAGCGCACGCGGGCCGAATTCCATGCGCCCCTGAAACCAGGCCACCGGGTTGCCGTCGACCATGATCCTGGCGATGCGCTCGGGGGTGTTGGCGATCTGCTTGAACACTGGCTTGTTCGGATGCCGGGCACAGGCAGCGATGACATCTTCGTTTGAATAAGACGGGCCGAGGTAGACGTGCTCCATCTTCTCTACCGGAACGCCGCGCTGCACCGACACATAGGCCGCCGCACCGACAGCCGTTCCAGCATCACCGGAGGCCGGCTGGACGAACAGTTCCTTGACCTCCTCGCGGGCGATGATCTTCTGGTTGAGTTTGACGTTGAGCGCGCAACCGCCGGCAAAGGCGATTTTGCCGGTCTCGCGGATGATGTCACCGAGATAGTAGTCCATCATCTCCAGCGCAAGCTTCTCGAACAGCGCCTGCATGCTGGCCGCGTAATGAATGTACGGGTCGTCGGCAATATCGCCTTCGCGCTTGGGTCCCAGCCACTCGATCAGCTTGGGCGAGAAGTAGTAGCCCTTGCCCTTCTCCTTGTAGCGACGGAAGCCGATGACGTTGGCGTATTCGGTATTGATGGTCAGCTCGCCGTTCTCGAAGGTCGCCAGGCGCGAGAAATCGTACTTGGCCGCGTCACCGTACGGCGCCATGCCCATGACCTTGAACTCGCCATCGAGCATCTCGAAGCCGAGGTATTCGGTGATCGCGCCATACAGTCCGCCCAAGGAGTCCGGGTCGTAGAATTCCTTGATCTTGTGGATCTTGCCGTTCTCACCCCAGCCGAAGAAGGTGGTGGCGTACTCGCCCTTGCCATCGATGCCGAGAATCGCGGTTTTCTCGGTGAAGCCGGAGCAGTGATAGGCGCTGGAGGCATGAGCCAGGTGATGCTCGACCGGTTGGATCTTGACCTTCTTCAGGTCGAAGCCCAGCTGTTGGAGACACCATTCGATGCGTTTCTTGTAGCGGTAATAGCGGCGGTTGCCCATGAGAATGGCATCCAGCGCGCGATCCGGTGCGTACCAGTAACGCTTGGCATAGTGCCAGCGCGCCTTTTCGAAGATGCTGATGGGGGCGAACGGGATCGCCACCACATCGACGTCGGACGGTTTGATGCCGGCCTGCTCCAGGCAGAACTTGGCTGACTCGTAGGGCATGCGGTTCTTGGCATGCTTGTCGCGCACGAAGCGCTCTTCTTCGACGGCGGCGATCAGCTTGCCGTCGATATACAGGGCGGCGGAAGGATCATGACTGAGGGCGCCGGAAAGGCCGAGAATCGTCAATGCCACGGGTATTGCCTCTTAATCTTCGATGCTGGTGCCGGGCACCGCGGGTAAACGTTGGTCAAGCAGCCGGTACAGGGCGCTGCCGGTCGGCCAGTTGCGCAGGAATCGCGCACGGTCCTTGGCATACGCCCGAGCGAAGCTGGCATCGCTGCCATGCTGCTGCACGGCATCAAGGTCGATTAACGACCAGCGATCATGCTCCCAGAACAGGTTGTGCCCTTTGAGATCACCATGACTGATTCGCTCGCGGATCAGTGCCGCGAACAGCCGGTCCAGGGCAACCAATTCCTGCTCTGGAGGACAGCCATCCAGATACGGCTGAAAACGCGCAATTATATCTTCTCCGCGCAGCAATTCGGTAATCAGCCACGCCGGCCCGCGCATCCACAGCCAGCGGTGCTCGATCATTGCCAGTAAACGGGTACGGCCGCCACCGAGAAAATCGAGCCGATTACCCTCGACCCAGCTGTGCCAGGCGCGGCTCGGCCGCCAGAAGCGCTTCAACCAATGCAGCGGATTCTTGATGTTGTAGCGCTTGATAAGCAGGGCCCGGCCGTCCAGTTCGATACTGGCTACCGTCGCGCTACCACCGCCCTTTAACAACTTGCCTCGAGCGATGAATTCATTGGGGTCATCGATCACCGCCTGCAGCGCTGCCTGCTCGTCACGCCGAACCACTTGCGCCCTGAACGCCCCGATGCTCGCACTGAACAGGCTGCAGTCCCGCACGACCTTCTTCAAATAGTCACTTAGACGCCAGTTACGGACTTTGTGAACCTGCTTGAGCAACGCCTCCAGCGGCAGGGCGTGCTCGCTGTTGGTCAGCAGATAGGGCACCAGCAGCTCTTCGATGAACGGCTCGATCTCTGCCGGTAGCTGAGCGAAGAAGACGCCAAGATTCTCCAACACCCGCTCGCGCGACAGAGGGCGCCCGGGCGTCTCCGCCTTTACACCGCCGCCGTCGACCACGTAGAGCTGACCGTCGGCCTTGAGGAAGTTGTCAAGATGCAGATCCGCCTGCCAAAGGCCTTGCGCATGCATCCTGGCGATCAGCTCAAGCGCCTCACCGAGCACGCCACGCTGCCCGTCCGTCAGCACAGGCTCCGCCTCGACGGAGCGCCAGCTCTCCCACAGGCTTTCGGCGGAATCGAGCCAGTCGAACAGCAGCCAGCCACCCTCACCCTCGTGCCAGCCCTGCCCCACCAGCTCAGGTGTTGGCAAATGCTGGTCCGCCAGCAGCTTCGCACCAGCCAGCTCACGCCGGTAATGACGCTGCGCCTTGCTACCCACCATCAGCTTGGCCAGGACCTGGCGACCGCTCCAGCGCGCGCGACCGACATAGCGCTGCCCGGGCAGGATGCGCAGCCACGACTCGATAAGCAGTTCACCCGAGGGGAGACCAAGAATCAGAGGCAGCGACGGATCACGGCCAGCTTTTGCCAGCTCGCCGAGCTTCAATCTGTTCATTCACGCCCCTCGAAGAACTTCAAGACCGCCCTGATCCTGGCTTTGTCTCGCTTATCCAGCTTCTGGTGACCGCTGTACTGCAGATAGAAACGCAAGCGCTGCGTCCGCGTGAGTTGGTACTTGGCCACTTTGTCCAGACACGCCAGATCCTTGACGATCCGCCGCTGCAGAAACGGGCCTCGCCAAAACGCTCCGGTAGGACAGTCGATCAGGTAAAGACGGCGCTGCGGATCGACCAACAGGTTGCGCCACTTGAGATCGTTGTGAGCAAAGCCCCGGTCATGCATCGCCCGTGTCGAGCGTGCCAACTGCAGGCTGACCTCCTGCACCCAGCGTGGATCGCGAAGACGGGCATCGTGTGTGGTCGCCAGCAACGCCAGATCATCGGTTTGCTCAAGCTCGCGCGTAATCAAGGCACCGCGTAGAAAAGCACCGCCGCGCCCCTCCATGCCGTAAGCCACGATCGGCGCGGTCGGAATGCCCCAACGTCGAAACAGCATGAGGTTCTGCCACTCTGCCTTGACACGTGGGCGGCCGATGAATCGTCGCAAACCTTTGCCTGCGCCGGAATAGCGCTTGACGTAGTAGCGCACGCCGTTGCGCTCGATGCGGATGACCTCCGAAAGCAGATCTTGCGTCAGACGCTCACCTTCCAGCGCGAACACGCTTGCGAGACTGCCGAAATCGTCATGCAGGTCGGCGTACGCAGGGTCCAGCGTCCAACCGGCCATCAAAGCGCATCCCCGTAGCGCCGCTTACGATCCAGTAACTTTTCCGCCCTGCGCTGCAGCCACGCCAGCAGGGCAGCCTCGTCGCGCAGGACTTCACGCAGCGGCCGCTGGAAGTAATCGCGCAGAAAGCGCAGCTTGTCGCGGCCGGTCAGACCGATCTCAAGGGCCGAGAAGTACAGCCCGGCCAGATCCTTGTTGCGCCAGCGACCAGGTGTGTGACTGCGAGTCTGGGCGCGGTGCAGGTCGATCAAGGACAGGCGCAGATCGCTGACCGTCACCGGCCGGTCGGTGTGCAGCAGGAAGTGGCAGATGTAGAAGTCGCGGTGATTGACCCCGCCGCGATGCATGGTGCCGGCCATGCGGGCGACTTCGGCGATCAGGGCGCGCTTGAGTGCCGGCTGTGGCGGCTGGTCGCGCCAGTTCGCGGAGAAATCCTCGAGGCTGACAGTCGGCGCCAGTTCTTCGGTGATGATGAACGAGTGCTGGCTTGCCGGATTGCCACCGCGCTCGCCATAGGCCACCGCGGTCATGGTCGGCACACCCACTTCGTGCAACCGCTGGATCGCTCGCCATTCCTGACCAGCACCAAGCACGGGTGCCTTGGCCGTGAGCAGGTTCTTGACGATCTCGCCCCAGCCGATGCTGCGATGGATCTTGACAAAGTAACCGCGCCCGGCAACCTCGGTACGCAGCGTGCGGCGACCTTCCAGTTCCCGGTAGACCTGGCCCTGCAGGCGCTCGGCCTCTTCGAAGGGGTCCTTGCCCTGCCACAGGCTTTCGAATGGCTCGGTCAGCATCAGGCGCATGGAGCCCCCAATGACGACGCCCGCCGGAGACACACGACGTTCATGCGCTTTCCCCGAGAATCACGTCGGCGGCCTTTTGCGGCATCGAGTAGAGATCGGCTGTCTCGGCAAAGGCCAGCGCGTTGCGGCTCCAGGCCGAGCGCTGCGCGTCATCGGCGAGCATCTGCGCCAGCATCTGGTCGAGCACCTGCTGCTCGAAGGGGCTGGGTACTACGCGACCGCAATCGGCGTCGGCAATGTAGTGGGCATAGCCGCACACATCGCTGACCAGCACCGGCAGCCCGGCGACCAGCGCCTCGAGCAACACGGTGCCGGTATTTTCGTTATAGGCCGGATGGATCAGCACATCGGCACCGAGCAGAAAGCGCGGGATGTCACTACGCCCCTTGAGAAACTCGACCATGCCGGAAACGCCCAGCGCCTTGGCCTGCAGCTTGAACGGCTTGGGATCGTCCTGGCCGATCACCAGCAGCCGGGTGCGCTGGCTCAGTTCGCGCGGCAGCGCAGACAGGGCCTTGAGGCTGCGGTCGACCCCCTTGGTCTTGAAGCCGGAACCGATCTGCACCAGCAGCAGCTCGTCGGGCCGCACTTCGAACTCCTCACGGAACTCGGCGCGGATCTGCGCGGCATTGGCCGGCGCGCGGCGATCCTGGGCAATGCCCGGCGGCAACAGGTGAAAGCGTTCGGCGGGCGTGCCGTAGTGCTTGACGAACAGCGGCTGCTGCACCTCGGAAATCATCAGGATTTCGGTCTTCGCCTCGGGCGCGAACACTGCGCGCTCGTACTCGGCGAAGTGCTTGTAGCGGCCCCAGCGCCGATAGATCGGGTTGCGCAGCGTCTGCGCCTTGTCCTCGAAGCAAGGGTCGGCGGCGTAGTACACGTCCAGCCCCGGCATCTTGTTGAAGCCGATCACCCGATCCACCGGCCGCTTGGCCAGATCGGCCTCGACCCAGGCGGTGAAGCGCTCGTTGCGGGTGTGGTTGAACAACGCCTTGACCGGCGCGATCAGCACTTCGAAGCCGTCCGGCACCTCGCCTTCCCAGATCATCGCGTAGACGCGAATGCTGTGTCCGCGACGCTGGCATTCCAGGGCGATACGCATGAAATCGCGCTGCAGACCACCGAATGGAAAGTACTTGTAGAGAATGAAGGCCAGTTGCATCAGACGGACTCCGGGGCCCGCAGCAGGGCTTTCAGTTCGGTGACGACGCGCTCGGGGCGCAGGTCGTCGAAACAGGGCTTGTGCCGGTCACCGCGACCAGCGTTCGGTCCGCTGGCACACAGGTGCACCTGGGAGCGGCCATAGGCACCGACCCGCCCGGGCAAGGTCGGACCATAGAGCGAAATACTCGGCACATCCAGCGCCGCGGCCAGGTGGCCGAGGCCGGTATCCACCGCGACGCAGGCGCGCGCACCGGCGATAACCCGGGCGATACCGGCAAGATTGAGCTTCGGCAACACCGCGGCGTTGGCTATGCCGCTGACGATGCGTTCGGCACGCGCCTTCTCCTCGGCATTGCCCCACGGCAGGCGGATTGCCCAGCCGAAATCGCTCATGCGCTCGGCCAGCTCGCGCCAGTAGGCTTCCGGCCAGTGCTTGCTCGGCCAGGTGGTGCCGTGCAGGAACAACAGATACGGCTGATCACTGGGGGCGGCCATCTGCTCTCGATTCAGTCCATAGTCCGCAACATCCTGCGGCAGCGGATACGCGAGCGCCTGGGCGAACAGCTGACGCACCCGCTCCAGCGCATGCTGGTCACGCGGCACTGCGTAGCATCGGTCATAGAAGCGTGCGGCGATGGGCTCACGCGCAGACTTCTGGTCCAGTCCGGCGACCGGAGCCTTGACGTAGCGGGTCAGCCAGGCGCTCTTCAGCAAGCCCTGGGCATCGATCACCAGGTCGTAACGGCCTTCCCGCAGGCGTGCCTTGAAGCGCTGCCATTCACCCTTGCGCAGGGTCTGCAGCGGGTGCTTGCGCCAGCGACGGATCGCTACCGGGATCACCTGTGCCACCGCCGGATGCCAGGCCGGGATCTCGGCGAAGCCCTCCTCCACCACCCAGTCGAACTGGATGCCGGGCAGCGCCCGCTGCGCATCGGTCAGGGCCGGCAGGGTATGCACGACATCGCCCAGCGACGAGGTCTTGACCAGCAGGACCTTCAATCAGCGTACCTCGACCGACTGCGGGACCAGACGATCCAGCGCCTCGATCACCGCGCGCGGCTTCAGCTCGCGCATGCAATTGTTGTGGCCGAAGCGGCAGGTGCGCTCGAAACAGGGACTGCAGTCGAGCCCCAGGCGCACCACTTCGACCTGCTCGGAAAGCGGCGGGGTGAAGGCTGGCGAGGTGGAACCATAGATCGCCGCCAACGGCCGGCCGAGCGCTGCGGAGACATGCATCAGACCGGAGTCGTTGGACACCACGGCATCGGCACAGGACAGCAGATCGATCGCCTCGGCCAGGCTGGTCTGCCCGGCGAGGTTCACCGCCTCTTCGCGCAACCCCGGAATCAACCGCTCGAGGATCTGCTCGCCGACCGGGTGATCGTTCTTCGAGCCGAACAGCCAGACCTGCCAGCCGTCCCGGATCTTCAGCTCGGCTACCTTGGCGAAGTGTTCCGCCGGCCAGCGCTTGGATTCGCCGAACTCGGCACCGGGGCACAGCGCCAGCACCGGCCGGTCCAGACTCAGGCCGAAACGTGCCAGGGCGGCGTCGCGAGTCGCGGTGTCGATGCGCAGCGAGGGGCTCGGATACGGCTTGGGCAGCTCGGCGCCCGGCTCGAAGGCCAGCGCCATGAAGCGCTCGATCATCAGCGGGTAGCGCTGCTTGTCGAGCTTGCGCATGTCGTTGAGCAGGCCGAAACGCATCTCGCCGCGCCAGCCCGTGCGCTTGGGGATACCGGCGAAAAACGGCACCAGCGCCGACTTCAGGGAGTTGGGCAGCAGGATCGCCTGCTGGTACTGACCGCGCAGGCTCTGCGCGACCTTGCGCCGGGTCGCCATGTCGAGCACGCCGTGCCCGACCGGAAAGCTCAGTGCCTGGCGTACCTCGGGCATGCGCTCGAGAATCGGCCGGCTCCACTCGGGCGCCAGCACGTCGATCTGGCAGTCGGGATGGCGCTGTTTCAGGCAGACGAACAGCGTCTGCGCCATCACCATGTCGCCAACCCAGCTGGGTCCTACGATCAGTATGTTCATAAGCTCTAAGCCATAAGCTGAGGGGCTGGAAGCGTGGCCGGCAAGCGAGTTGCGCTGCCGGCTTCCAGCGCCAGGCTTACTTGACCAGGGTCCGCCATTCGGCGTGGGCATCGGTCTTGCCGGTGACCAGATCGAAGTAGGCTTTCTGCAGCTTCTCGGTGATCGGGCCGCGACGGCCGATACCGATGGCGCGGCCGTCCACTTCGCGGATCGGCGTGACTTCGGCTGCGGTACCGGTGAAGAAGGCTTCGTCGGCGATGTATACCTCGTCGCGGGTGATGCGCTTCTCGACCACCTTCAGGCCGTGCTCGGCGGCCAGGGTCAGCACGGTGCCGCGGGTGATGCCGTTCAGGCAGGCGGTGACTTCCGGGGTGTAGATCACGCCATCCTTGATGATGAAGATGTTCTCGCCCGAGCCCTCGGCCACGTAGCCTTCGGGGTCCAGCATCAGCGCTTCGTCGGCGCCGCCGGAAATGGCTTCCTGCAGGGCCAGCATCGAGTTGATGTAGGCACCGTTGGACTTGGCGCGGGTCATGGTGATGTTGACGTGGTGGCGGGTGAAGGAACTGGTGCGCACCTTGATACCCAGCTCAAGCGCCTCGTCGCCCATGTAGGCGCCCCAATGCCAGGCCGCGACGATCACGTGCACCTTCAAACCGCTGGCGCGCAGGCCCATGCCTTCGCTTCCGTAGAACACCATCGGGCGGATGTAGGCGCTTTCCAGGTTGTTCTCGCGCACTGCGGCGCGGGTCGCCTCGTTGATCTCTTCCTTCGAGTACGGCATCGGCATATTCATGATGTGCGCCGAATCGAACAGGCGGTCGGTGTGCGCCTGCAGGCGGAAGATCGCCGTGCCGTCCGGGGTGTTGTAGGCGCGAACACCTTCGAACACGCCCATGCCGTAGTGCAGGGTATGGGTCAGCACATGGGTGGTCGCATCGCGCCACTGCACCAGTTCGCCGTCATACCAGATGACGCCATCACGATCGGCCATCGACATCTTGCCAGCTCCTCAGAATTCGATATTGCTCGGTAGCCCGACGCGGGCTCAGCTGAGCCCCAGCTCGCGCCAGATCCGCATGACTGCGCGACGCTCGTCGTGGAATTGATCCCCACTCACCACTCCGGGCTGCTTCTGCAGTGATTGCCGGTGGGCCGCGGCACGGTACGCCTTGTAGGCGTCCTGCAGCAGCCGCACCTCATCGCCGGTCATCAACCCGGCCTGCTCCAACCCATCGAGAATGCGGATGTTATCGGTATAGCGCAGCAGTTCGGGATGCTGGTGCGACCACGCCAAAGCCGCGTATTGCACCATAAATTCGATATCCACGATACCACCGGCGTCCTGCTTGAGATTGAACTCGGCAGCGGCGTCGAAGGCCTGCTCGGCGGTTCCCGCATGCGTCGCGCGGGTGCCGAGGTTGTCACGCATCTTCGCGCGCATCTCGCTGACCTCGCGGCGCAGCGCCTCGAGATCGCGTTCGCGACCCAGCACACCGGCGCGCACCCGTTCGAAGTCGGCCGTCAGCTGCGGGCAGCCGACCAGCACCCGCGCGCGCACCAACGCCTGGTGCTCCCAGGTCCAGGCCTCCTGGCTCTGGTAGCGCTCGAAGGCGCCCAGCGAGCTGACCAGCAGCCCGGAAGCACCGGACGGGCGCAGGCGCATGTCCACTTCATAGAGCTGGCCGGAGGTGGTCTGGGTGGTGAGCAGATGGATGATGCGCTGGCCCAGGCGAGTGAAGAACTGCGCGGTATCGATGGGCTTGGCGCCATTGGTCTCGGCGGCGGGGTCACCGTCGTGGATGAACACCAGATCCAGATCCGAACCATGCCCGAGCTCGATGCCACCGACCTTGCCGTAACCGACGATGACGAACGCCGGATCGCAGAGCGTGCCATCGCTGCGCTGTGGCTGGCCATGACGCGCGACGGTGTGGCGCCAGGCGAGGGTCAACACTTCCTGCAGGACCGCCTCCGCCAGCCAGGTCAGGTAGTCGCTGACCTTCATCAACGGCAGCGTCCCGGCGATTTCCGAAGCGGCAACCCGCAGCCGGTGCGCCAGCTTGAAATGCCGCAGCGCCTCCATCTGCTGCTCGAGGTCATCTTCGGGAATGCGCATCAGCCGTTCGCGCAGTTCAGCCGCCAGTTCCGGCGCCAGCGGCGGGCTGTACAGACGACCGGCGTTGAGCAGCTCGTCAAGCAACAGCGGGAAGCGTGCAATCTGCTCGGCGATCCACGGGCTGGCTGCGCAGAGCTCGAGCAAGCGCTGCAGCGCCCCGGGATTTTCAGTCAGCAGGACCAGGTAGGCCGAACGCCGGGCGACCGCTTCCACCAGCGGCAGTACGCGTTCGAGCACCAGATCCGGATCGTCCTGCTCGACGGCCTGCGCCAGCAGCCGTGGAATGAAGGCATCCAGACGCTCGCGACCGAGACGCTGCATGGTGCGCACCTGGCTGGCGTTGCGCAGCGCGGCGAGCCGCTGACAGGCGCCCTGGCCATCACGGAAACCGGCCTCGGACAGCTGGCGGCAGGCGAATTCCTCGTCCCAGTCCTGCTCCCACAGCGGTAGCCATTCGCCGCCGACCAGCGCCTCGCCCTCGGCATTCTCGTCCTCATCCGGGTCGGCGATGACCTGGCGGAAATGCCAGTCGATGCGCCCGCGCCAGTACAGCAGTTGCTCATGGAAGGCCGCCCAACCGTCGAAGCCGAGCATGAACGCCACCCGCGCACAGTCCACCTCGTTGTCCGGCAGCATCTGCGTCTGACGGTCGGCGATCGCCTGCAGCGCATGCTCGGTATAGCGCAGGAATTCATAGCCTTCGCGCAGTTCGGCCACTGCCGCGGCCGGCAGATAACCCTGCCCCTCCAGGGTGGCCAGCACACCGAGCAACGGACGCTGCTGCAGGCTGAGATCACGCCCTCCGTGGATCAGCTGAAAGGCCTGGGCGATGAACTCGACCTCGCGGATGCCACCGGCACCCAGCTTGATATTCGAAGCCATGCCCTTGCGCCGCACTTCCTGCTGGATCAGCTGCTTCATGGTGCGCAGCGCCTCGATGGCGGAGAAGTCCAGGTAACGCCGGTAGACGAAGGGGCGCAGCATCTCCAGCAGCTCCTTGCCGGCCTGCTGGTCACCACCGATGACACGCGCCTTGATCATCGCGTAGCGCTCCCAGTCACGCCCCTGATCCTGGTAGTACTGCTCCAGCGCGTTGAAGCTGTAGACCAGCGGACCGGACGAGCCGTACGGGCGCAGGCGCATATCGACGCGGAAGGCGAAGCCGTCGACGGTGATGGCGTCCAATGCCTTGATCAGCCGCTGGCCAAGGCGGACGAAGAATTCCTGATTGTCCAGCGAGCGCTTGGCGCCGACGGTCTCGCCGCCCTCCGGATAGCCGAAGACCAGGTCGATGTCGGAGGACAGGTTCAGTTCATGTGCGCCCAGCTTGCCCATGCCGAGAATCACCATGTGCTGCGGGTTGCCGCTGCGCCGGCCGGTGGGCACGCCGAATTGCTCGCAATGGCGGGTGTAGAGCCAGTGATAGGCCAGATCGACGCTGGCATCGGCCAGATCGGAGAGGTCGCGACAGGTCTCGGCCAGGGCCGCCTGGCGGGTCAGATCGCGCCAGATGATGCGCACCTGCTGGCGGCTACGGAAACGCCGTAGCGTCAGCGCCAGGGTGTCCTCATTGTCACAGGCGGCGATCAGCTCGCTCAGCGCATCGCGCAGTTCGCCGGCTTCCAGCGACCGATCCAGCCAGCCCAGCTCGGCCAGCTGCAGCAGCATCTGTGGATCTCGGCTAACCTGTTCGCTGACGAAGTCACTCGCCGCGCAAACCCGGGCGAACGCCTCGCCCTGCTCGGCCAGCCAGGCGCGGCATCGTGCCGCAAGCGCTTCCGACAGGTTGCCGGCAGCCGCGAGGAACGACTCCTCGGCACGACTGACAAAAGGCAGGAGTGAGGGCGGCAATGCAACCAGCGACGGCAGACTCATTGAGGTTTCCTTCACAACAGCGAATACGATGGACCGCGCGATTCAGAGCCTCGCAAGTACCTTTCACAGGGAAATGCCAGTGCCGCTGATCTGTAGTTTTACTACTAAAGAGTATTTCAGGGGGCTGATCCCGGCGCCGTTTTGTAGTAAAACTACAGACGCCCGGCCCTACCCCCGGCACTCGTCCAAGAACATTACACGCACCGGCCCACAAAGCCGGTAGCGAACAGGCGACCGATTCTGGAAGCCTTTCCGCCATGGAGCAAGCCATGCAAGATCTCGATCCCGTCGAAACCCAGGAATGGCTGGACGCCCTCGAGTCCGTCCTCGACCGCGAGGGTGAAGACCGCGCTCACTACCTGATGACCCGGATGGGCGAACTGGCCACACGTAGCGGTACTCCGCTGCCCTACGGCATCACCACGCCGTACCGCAACACCATCCCCGTCACCCGTGAAGCCAAGATGCCCGGCGACCTGTTCATGGAGCGTCGAATCCGCTCCCTGGTCCGCTGGAATGCTCTGGCCATGGTAATGCGTGCGAATCTGAAGGATCCGGACCTGGGCGGCCACATCTCCACCTTTGCCTCCAGCGCGACGCTCTACGACATCGGCTTCAACTACTTCTTCCAGGCGCCGACCGAAGAGCATGGCGGCGACCTGATCTACTACCAAGGCCACGCCTCCCCCGGCATTTACGCCCGCGCCTTTCTGGAAGGCCGCCTGACCGAAGAGCAGATGCTCAATTTCCGCCAGGAAGTCGATGGCAAGGGTCTGTCGAGCTACCCGCACCCGCACCTGATGCCGGACTTCTGGCAGTTCCCGACCGTGTCCATGGGCCTCGGCCCGATCACCGCGATCTACCAGGCACGCTTCATGAAATACCTGGAAAACCGCGGCTTCATTCCGAAAGGCAAGCAGCGCGTCTGGTGCTTCATCGGCGACGGCGAGTGCGACGAGCCGGAAACCCTCGGCGCCATTTCCCTCGCCGGCCGTGAGAATCTCGACAACCTGGTGTTCGTCATCAACTGCAACCTGCAGCGTCTGGACGGCCCGGTGCGCGGCAACAGTAAGATCATTCAGGAACTGGAAGGCGTGTTCAAAGGCGCCAACTGGAACGTCAACAAGGTGGTCTGGGGTCGCCTGTGGGATCCGCTGTTCGCCGCCGACGAAGACGGCCGCATGCAGCGCCGCATGGACGAGGCAATCGACGGGGAGTACCAGAACTACAAGGCCAAAGACGGCGCCTATGTGCGCAAGCATTTCTTCGGCGCCGATCCCGAGCTGCTCAAGCGCGTCGAGAACATGTCCGACGAGGAAGTCTGGAAGCTCAACCGCGGCGGCCACGATCCGTACAAGGTTTATGCCGCTTACCACCAGGCGGTCAATCACAAGGGCCAGCCAACCGTCATTCTGGCCAAGACCATCAAGGGCTACGGCACCGGTGCCGGTGAGGCGAAGAACATCGCCCACAACACCAAGAAAGTCGATATCGACAGCCTGAAGAAATTCCGCGACCGCTTCGACATCCCGGTCAACGATTCGCAGCTCGAAGAGCTGCCGTTCTATCGCCCGGCCGAAGACAGCGCGGAGATGAAATACCTGCGCAAGTGCCGTGAGAAACTCGGCGGTTCGCTGCCGCAGCGTCGCGCCAAGAGCTTCAGCATCCCGACACCGCCGCTGGAGACCCTCAAGGCAGTGCTCGACGGCTCCGGTGACCGCGAGATTTCCACCACCATGGCCTTCGGCCGCATCCTCTCGCAGCTGGTCAAGGACAAGGATCTCGGCAAGCGTATCGTGCCGATTCTCGCCGACGAGGCGCGCACGTTCGGCATGGAAGGCATGTTCCGCCAGCTGGGTATCTACTCACCGGTGGGGCAGCTGTACGAGCCGGTCGACCGCGACCAGGTGATGTACTACCGCGAAGAGAAAGACGGCCAGATCCTCCAGGAAGGTCTGAACGAAGCCGGTGCGTTCTCCTCGTTCATCGCCGCAGGTACCGCCTACAGCAACTACAACCAGCCGATGCTGCCGGTCTACATCTTCTACTCGATGTTCGGCTTCCAGCGGATCGGCGACCTGGCCTGGGCGGCCGGCGATGCCCAGACCCGCGGCTTCCTGCTGGGCGGCACTTCCGGGCGCACCACGCTCAACGGTGAAGGCCTGCAGCACGAGGACGGCCACAGCCACATCCTCGCCAGCACCATCCCCAACTGCCGCAGCTATGACCCCACCTACGGCTACGAGCTGGCGGTCATCATGCACCACGGCATGCACGAGATGATGGAGCAGCAGAAGAGCGTTTACTACTACATCACCGTGATGAACGAGAACTACCAGCAACCGGCCATGCCGCAGGGCGTCGAGGACGGCATCATCAAGGGCATGTACCTGCTCGAAGAAGCCAAGGGCGACTTCAAGCACCGTGTGCAGCTGCTGGGTTCGGGTACCATCCTGCGCGAAGTTCGCGCCGCGGTGGACATCCTCGCCAAGATGGGCGTGGGCGCCGACGTCTGGAGCGTGACCAGCTTCAACGAACTGCGCCGTGACGGCCTGGCGGTGGATCGCTGGAATCGTTTGCACCCGACCGAGGAGCCGCGCAAGAGCTACGTCCAGCAGTGCCTGGAAGGTCGCGAAGGCCCGGTCATCGCCTCGACCGACTACATGAAGCTGTTCGCCGACCAGATCCGTCAGTGGGTGCCGTCGCGCGAATACCAAGTGCTCGGCACTGACGGCTTCGGCCGCAGCGACTCGCGCGCCAAGCTGCGTGATTTCTTCGAGGTCGACCGTCGTTGGGTGACTGTGGCCGCACTGCAAGCACTCGCCGATCGCGGCGCCATCGAACGCACCGTGGTGGCCAACGCCATCACCGAGTTCGGTATCGACCCCGAGAAGCGCAATCCGCTGGATTGCTGATGCGTGCGCACAGGAGAACCTATTGTGAGTGAAACCATACGCGTACCCGACATCGGCAGTGGTGAGGGTGAAGTAATCGAATTGTTCGTCAAGGTCGGCGATCGTATCGAAGCCGACCAGAGCATCCTGACGCTCGAGTCCGACAAGGCCAGCATGGAAATTCCAGCGCCCAAGGCGGGCGTGGTGAAGAGCCTGAAGGTCAAGCTCGGCGATCGTCTGAAAGAAGGCGACGAGCTGCTGGAGCTGGAAAGCGAAGAAAGCCAGGACAGTGCGGCTCCGGCACAGGCTGCAGCCGAACCCGCTGGCGCAGCGACCGGCGGCCCGACAGATGAAGCCGAAGCGCCGACGCCTCCGGGCGACGACGATGCTTCGGCCTCGGCCGGCGAAGGCGAGACACAGGAGATCAAGGTTCCTGATATCGGCTCCTCGGGCAAAGCCAGCGTAATCGAAATCGCGGTCAAAGCCGGCGATACCATTGCCGCCGAACAAGCGTTGATCACGCTCGAGTCGGACAAGGCCAGCATGGAGATTCCGTCTCCTGCCGCCGGCGTGATCGAGAGCGTTTCGGTCAAGGTGGGCGACGAAGTCGGCACCGGCGATCTGATCCTGATTCTCAAAGGCGCAGCGTCCAGCAAGCCAGCAGCAGGCAAGGCGCCAGCAAGCCAGGCCGCAAGCGCTCCGAAGCAAAAGCTGAGCGAGCCGGCAGCTGAAGAGCCTGCCGAAGCCGCCGGCGAATCCGTGGAAGAAGTGCGTATCCCGGACATCGGCTCCAGCGGCAGCGCCAATGTCATCGAAGTGATGGTCAAGGCCGGGGACAGCGTCGAGGCGGATCAGTCGCTGATTACCCTTGAGTCCGACAAGGCCAGCATGGAAATTCCTGCGCCCAAGGCGGGCGTGGTGGAATCGCTGTCGATCAAGGTCGGTGACGAGGCCAAGACCGGCGATCTGATCCTGACCCTAAAGGTCCAAGGCACCGCACCGGCGAAGAAACCCGCTCCCAAGGCGGATGAGGCTGCGCCGCAGCAGCAGGCCGTCGCACCAAACAAGCAAGGCGTTCCCGAGGCGAAGGCTGCCGCGACGCCGGCTCCGGCGGTCAGCGGCCCGAGCAAGGCTGGCACCAAGGTGCACGCGGGGCCGGCGGTACGCATGCTTGCACGCGAATTTGGCGTAGAACTGCCTGATGTTCCGGCCACTGGCCCGAAGGGACGCATCCTCAAGGAAGACGTCCAGGCCTACGTCAAGAACATGCTGCACAAGGTCAAGCAGGCTCCTGCCGAAGGTACTACCGGCGGGGCGGGTATTCCGCCGATCCCGACGATCGACTTCAGCAAGTTCGGTGAAGTCGAAGAAGTGCCGATGACCCGCCTGATGCAGGTCGGTGCCGCCAACCTGCATCGCAGCTGGCTCAACGTACCGCACGTGACCCAGTTTGAGTCGGCCGACATTACCGAGCTGGAAGCTTTCCGCGTTGCGCAGAAGGCGATCGCCGAGAAGGCTGGGGTCAAGCTCACCGTGCTGCCGCTATTGCTCAAGGCGTGCGCGCACCTGCTAAAGGAACTGCCGGACTTCAACAGTTCGCTGGCCCCGAGCGGCAAGGCGCTGATCCGCAAGAAGTATGTGCACATAGGGTTCGCCGTCGACACGCCGGATGGCCTGATGGTCCCGGTGATTCGCAACGTCGACCAGAAGAGTCTGCTGCAACTGGCCGGCGAGGCTGCGGAGCTGGCTGAGAAGGCCCGCACCAAGAAGCTTTCTCCGGATGCGATGCAGGGCGCCTGCTTCACGATCTCCAGCCTCGGCCACATCGGCGGCACCGGCTTCACGCCGATCGTCAATGCGCCGGAAGTGGCGATCCTAGGCGTCTCCAAGGCGGCCATGCAGCCGGTGTGGGATGGCAAGGCCTTCCAGCCCCGCCTGATGCTGCCGCTGTCGCTCTCCTACGACCACCGGGTGATCAACGGTGCCGCGGCGGCGCGCTTCACCAAGCGCCTGTCGGAGCTGCTGGCCGATATCCGCACCATGCTGCTGTAACGGCGCGCGAAAAAAACGCCGCGTTCTCACAGAGAGACCGCGGCGTTTTTTTATTGAGCGGAACAAGGTGAAAGCTTGGTCGCGGCAGACGAACCCTAGTGTCCGCCGTCAGGCGTTGCTTCAGCCTTTCTGCAGATTGCGGATCAGGAAGGACAACGCCTTGGCCAGCTCTTCCGCTCCTTTGGGGTCGCGCACGATGACCACTAGCGGGAGACCGTCGGCGGGGCTGTTGATCGAACAGCTCGGACCTTGGGGAGGACACTGATATTGCAGGTACGGATCAAGGCCAAAGACAGACAGGCTGCGATTGCGCACAGCAACGCCGCCGCCGCTGCCGCGCACTTCCTCGCGAATGCGCAGCTCGCCGGGGGCGGATACGCTCAGCTCGTAGAGGAAGTCCTGCGGATTGCTCTGCCCGACCTGATAACCGGCGCGTAATGCATAGGTATCGAGCATTCCGTTACTATGCGCCAGCAGCGCTTCACGATCGCTGTTGGTCAGGTAAAGTTTCTTTAATTCAGTGAGATAGCGCGCCGACTCGTCGGAGCCGAATTCGACGGTTTCACTCGCCATCAGCGGTGTTCCGATCACGCAGAAAACCGAGACCATCACTAACTTCGCAAGCCGACTTGTCAGTCCCTGTCGCATGATGCACCCTTGCCTGAATTAATATTATTTAGCCATCGTCCTTCGCTGGAACGGCACCTGGAGCTCAGGCCCGCCCAACTCCGTGGAGCATACTGGAAGCCAGCCGCTCGATGAAAATACATACCGATGCCGCCAGTCGTCTGGCGACCGAGGTTGTGACGCAGTTGCCAGTGCCATCACGGCTCGGCATGCTGCGTTTCGAGCGCCTGAACGAATCCAGCTGGACATTGTTGTTCCTCGACCCTGCTTGCGAACGAACCATCGGCGTCTGTGCCGCCGACCTGTGCTCTCTGGTCGACTCCCCCTACGCCAGCCTCATGGAGCCCAGCGCCCGCCACCAGCTGCATGAGGACATCCAGCAACAGTTGGCCGAACGCGGCCACTACTCGGTGAGCTATCGCCTGCACGGCCCAGAAGGCGTGCTGGAGATCACCGAACTCGGCGAAGCCTTCCAGCAGTACGGCCGCGAGCTGCTCAGAGGCTATCTGATGTCCGGCGGCCAGCCCGAATCGGAGCAGGATCTGCGGGTACAGAACGCCAGGCTCCGCGCCGCGCTGCAACAGCATGAGCAAGCCCAGGACGAGCATATCGAGCACATGCTGCGCTCACGCACCCAGCAGAACCTGATCGTCCGGCTGGCTCGGCATCGCTACGGCTCCGCCAACCCACAGCAGGAGGCCGCGCAGCTGATCACCCAGGCGGCCTGCGAGGTCTACGAGCTGGGCCGTGCCACGATCTGGCATCTGAACGGCACGCGCCTGGAGCCGGTGGCGTGCTACCGACTCGACGGAGACCGTTACGAAACGCCACCCGCGCTGGAGCTCGCGCCCTATCCGCGCTATCTGCAGGCGCTGCAGAGCGGCCGCGCCATAGATGCCCAGGACGTTGGCCAGGATCACCGCACCTGTGAACTGGACGAATGCGTCTATCGCCCGCAAGCCATTCGCTCGATTCTGGATGCCAGCATACGGGTCGGTGGTGAAGTGATCGGCGTGCTCAGCCTGCAGCACAGCGGCAAGCCACGGGCCTGGCATGCCGACGAAATCGCCTTCGCCGGTGAACTGGCCGATCAGTACGCGCAGGTACTGGCCAACCAGCAACGCCTGAGTGCGACCCACATGCTCGGCCTGTTCCAGCGCGCAGTGGAGCAGAGCGCCAGCGCCTTCATCCTGGTGGACCGGGACGGTCGCGTGGAATACGTGAACCCTGCCTTCACCGCCATCAGCCAGTTCTCCGAGTCCGAAGTGCGCGGTCAGCGCCTGGCCGATCTCAAGGCTCTGGAAAACCTCGGAGAGCTGCTGTTCGACACCTCGTCGGTACTCGCCCACAGCAACAGCTGGCAGGGCGAGTTTCGCTCAAGGCGAAAGAATCTGGAGCCCTACTGGGGGCAGCTGTCGATCTCGAAGGTCTTCAACGACGACGGCATGCTCACCCACTACATCGGCATCTACGAGGACATCACCCGCAGCAAGCTGGCCCATCAGCACATCGAGCGCCTGGCCTACACCGACAACCTGACCAACCTGGGCAATCGTCCTTTCTTCATCCGCAGTATCGAGGAGCGCTTCGCCGCAGGCGCCGAGCCGAGGCTCTGCCTGCTGCTGGTGGACATCGACAACTTCAAGCGAATCAATGACAGCCTGGGCCACCAGACCGGCGACAAGCTGCTTACCAGCCTCGCACGCCGGCTGCGCAACGGCCTCAGCCAGCAGAGCGTGCTGGCACGTTTCGCCAGCAACGAGTTCGCCCTGCTGTTCGATGACAAAGGCCTGGAGGAAGGCATCAGACTGGCGGATCAGGTGCTGCGCATCCTCGACAAGCCACTGTTCGTCGACAAGCAGCTGATCAGCGTCAGCGGCTCGCTGGGACTGGCCTGCTCACCGCAACACGGGCGCGACCCGGAAACCCTGATGAAGCATGCCGGGCAGGCGCTGCACAAGGCCAAGGCGAACGGCAAGAACCAGGTGCAGATATTCACCGAAGCCCTGCATGCCGAGGCCAACTACAAGCTCTTCGTCGAGAACAATCTTCGCCGCGCGCTGCTGCAGAACGAGTTGGAGGTGTTCTATCAGCCCAAGCTGTGCCTGCACACCGGCCGGCTGCAGGGGCTGGAGGCGCTGCTGCGCTGGAACCACCCGGAAAAAGGCATGATCCGCCCGGACCAGTTCATCAGCGTCGCGGAAGAGACCGGGTTGATCATTCCGATCGGCAAATGGGTCGTTCGCGAAGCCTGCCGCATGGGCGTTACGCTGTCGGAACTGGGTCTGGGCAAACCCCAGATCGCCATCAACCTGTCACCCAAGCAGTTCTCCGACCCGGACCTGCTGAGCTCCATCGCGGCGATTTTGCTGGAGGAAAAGCTCCCCGCCGGGCAACTGGAACTTGAGCTGACCGAGAGCCTGCTGCTCGATGCCACGGAGGAAACCCGTCAACAGCTGATCGGCCTCAAGGCGCTGGGCCTGACCCTGGCCATGGACGATTTCGGCACCGGTTACTCCTCGCTCAGCTACCTGAAGAAATTCCCCATCGATGTGATCAAGATCGATCGCAGCTTCATCAAGGACATCCCTGACAACCAGGACGACGTGGAAATCACCTCGGCGGTGATCGCCATGGCGCGCAAGCTGCACCTCAAGGTCGTCGCCGAAGGCATCGAAACGCCGGAGCAGCTGAAGTTTCTCCGCCGACATCGTTGCGATATCGGCCAGGGCTATCTGTTCGACAAGCCGATCCCGGGCACCGGACTAACCGATGCCCTGCGCCGCTACTCTCACTGGTGCTGATAAGCGGAAAGCGTGGCGACGCACGGTCGCTGGTGCGCTTTCGCTGCCGGCCTGCCTTTTTGTAGCCTAGGGCTCAGCTACCGTCCCCCGATCGAGGCCCGCATGTCGCTACGCTCGCAGATACTGGTCAACAAACAAGCACTGCCCACGGCAGAACAGGCGCTGCCTGGCCGCTCGACGGCGATGCCGGTCCCGCCGGCGCACCATGTGAACGGCAATCCGCTGCAGCCACCATTCCCGGCCGGCCTGCAACAGGCGGTCTTCGGCATGGGCTGTTTCTGGGGCGCGGAACGTCGCTTCTGGGAACAACCCGGGGTATGGACGACGGCGGTGGGCTACGCCGGAGGGATTACGCCGAACCCGACCTACGACGAAGTGTGCTCCGGACTCACCGGTCACACCGAAGCGGTGCTGGTGGTGTTCGACCCCAAGGTGATCGATTACGAAACCTTACTGCGCATCTTCTGGGAGGCACACAACCCGACCCAGGGCATGCGTCAGGGCAACGATGTGGGCAGTCAGTACCGGTCGGCGATCTACTGCATGGACGCGCAGCAGCGCAGCGCGGCCGAAGCCAGTCGGGAGCGCTTTCAGCAGCGCCTGAGCCAGGCGGGCTTTGCGCAGATCACTACCGAGATTGCCGACGCCCCGCCTTTCTACTATGCGGAGGCGTACCACCAGCAGTATCTGGCGAAGAATCTAGGGGGTTATTGCGGACTCGGCGGGACCGGCGTCTGCATGCCGGATTGATGCGGTGCAGTCGAGTTAATGCTGCCCTTCGCCAGGCGCCCTGCTGCTTGGCAAACGGCGGACTGGGCAGGAAAGAAAAACCCCGCCGAAGCGGGGCTCTGCAGACTGAATCCTGACATCCTTGATCGCGCGCCGTCCTGGCACCGCTCCCTGTGTGGTCCGTGTTGTTTGATCGCGCTTCCTGCGCCACATTCCTGATGCGGAAGATTACTGCCAGGCCTTGTGAGCCAGTAGTAGCCATTTTACATCACGCTTTGTAAGCCTTTTCCTACACCGCGTCATCCATGATGCAGGGCTGTAAGTCCAGGCTCACATTGCGCGAGTTTTATGACCTGAGGCCCGGCTTAATCGTTCCGCGTCATGGCCAAATAATTTCATATTGCCTTTAGATTAAGCCGGCTCGACCTCAAAACTGCGCGGCATCCAGCAGGTAGAGCGACTCGCTGCCGGCCTTGACTGACGCCGTCAGCGAGTGGATACGCGGCAACAGCCGGGCAAAGTAGAAACGCGCCGTGCCCAGCTTGCTCTGATAGAACTCGCCCTCGCCCTGCTTCGCCAGTGCCACCGCTGCCATGCGCGCCCACATGTAGGCGTACGCGGTGTAGCCGAACACGTGCAGGTACTCGACCGAAGCGGCGCCGATCTCGTTCGGATTGGCCTTGGCTTGATCGATCACCCAGGCGGTCAGCTCGTCCAGATTGTCCAGCGCAGCCTTGAGGGGCTCGGTGAACTCGCGCAGATCCGCACCGGCACTGGCGACGAATGCGCGGATCTCATCGACGAACGCCTGATACATGGTGCCGCCGCTGCCGACAATCTTGCGTCCGACCAGGTCCAGCGCCTGGATGCCGTTGGTGCCTTCGTAGATCTGGGTAATACGGCAATCGCGCACCAGTTGCTCCTGGCCCCATTCGCGAATGAAGCCGTGGCCGCCGAACACCTGCTGACCGTGCACAGTGGTTTCCAATCCCATGTCGGTGAGGAAGGCCTTGGCCACCGGCGTCAGCAGCGCAACCTGCGCCTCGGCCCGCTGCCGTGCCGCTTCGTCGTCGCTGAACTTGGCGATATCGAGCTGCAGCGCGACGTAGCTGGAAAACGCACGCCCACCTTCGTTCAAGGCCTTCATGGTCAGCAGCATGCGCCGTACATCGGGATGCACGATGATGGGATCGGCGGTCTTGTCCTGCGCCACCGGGCCAGTCGGGGCACGGCTCTGGATGCGCTCGCGAGCGTATTCGATGGCGCTCTGGTAGGAACGCTCGCCAGTGGCCAAGCCCTGGATACCGACGCCCAGACGCTCGTAGTTCATCATGGTGAACATCGCCGCCAGACCCTTGTTGGGTTCGCCGACCATCCAGCCGGTAGCGCCATCGATATTCATCACGCAGGTGGCGGAGGCCTGGATACCCATCTTGTGTTCGATCGAACCGCAGGACAGCGAGTTGCGCTCGCCGAGCGAGCCGTCGTCGTTGACCAGAACCTTCGGTACCAGGAACAGGGAGATGCCGCGCGAACCGGCCGGCGCATCCGGCAGCTTGGCCAGTACCAGATGGATGATGTTGTCGGTCAGGTCGTGCTCGCCACCCGTGATGAAGATCTTGGTACCACTGACCTTGTAGGAGCCATCGGCCTGCGGCTCGGCCTTGGTGCGGATGATGCCGAGGTCGGTACCGGCATGCGGCTCGGTCAGGCACATGGAACCGGACCAGACGCCGGCGTACATGTTCGGCAGGTACTTCTGCTTAAGCTCTTCGCTGGCATGGGCGTAGATCGACAAGCAGGCGCCAGACGTCAGCATCGGATACAGACCGAACGCCAGGCTGGCGGAGTTCATCATTTCCTCCACCTGCGCCGAGATGACCTTGGGCATGCCCATGCCACCGAATGCCGGGTCACCACCGACACCCACCCAGCCACCTTCGGCGTACAGCTGATAGGCCTCGCGATAGCCGGCCGGTGTCGACACCGCACCGTCGTCCCAGCGGCAACCTTCTTCGTCACCACTGCGGTTGAGCGGGGCGATGCTGTTGGCGGTGATCTTGCCGGCCTCTTCGAGGATCGCGTCGGCGGTTTCCGCGTCGACCACCTCGGCCAGGGCTGGCAGCGCCTGCCAGAGCTTCGGCGCATCGAAGACTTCATTCAGGACAAAACGCATGTCGCGCAGCGGCGCTTGGTAGTCAGCCATGGCAAGGTTCCTCGCAAGACACTGGGTTGCAGCCACTGTGGGCCGTTTCCAGCGAGTCTAACCGAACAACCAGGACAGGATTAAGCGTCTTTTTATGACCAGATAGTTTTATGTGGTCATAAGCGAACCGCTACAGCCCTAACGCGAATGGCCGGCCATACGCACTGCGCCGAGCCCGCTGCCATGCACCCGAACGCAATTGCGTCCGGCCTTCTTGGCGCCATACAGCGCCTGATCGGCCGCCTTGATGACTTCCTCCGGGCTGCGTTGGTCGCCCTGCCGCTCGGCCACCCCGATACTGATGGTCACCGACACCTGCGCTGTCGATGAATGACCACGTGCCATACGTCCCTGGCGGTCATCCTTGGGTCGCTTGCTGACGTCACGCAGCTGCAGGGCATACCCCTCAATCGCTTGGCGGACAGCCTCCAGGTGCGGCAGACACTGCTCGACGCTACGCCCCGGAAACACCAGAGTGAACTCCTCGCCACCGTAGCGATAGGCGCGCCCGCCACCACCGACCTTGCGTAGGCGGCTGGCCACCATTTTCAGCACCTGGTCGCCGACATCATGGCCATGGGTATCGTTGAAACTCTTGAAATGATCCACGTCCGCCATGGCCAGCACGTACTGCCGGCCGAGGCGCTGCAGTCGCTCGTTCAGCGCACGCCGCCCCGGCAGACCGGTCAGCTCGTCGCGAAAGGCCATGAGATAGGCTTCGTGAGCGATCGCCACGACCAGCACGAGCAACACGTGGCTGCTGAGGATGTTCAGTGCGGCGATGCGACTGAACGTCTGAGGCAGCATCAGCAGCAAGGCGATCAGCGCGACGATCTGCGCCGCATGTGAAGGCCTGGGCTGCCGCAGGTACTGCACCACCAGCATCGCCAGCGCAACGATGAAAGCGGGATAGGCCAGCTGGATGAGCGGCAGCCAATCGGCCTGCAGCGATCGCCAGCGGATCACCACCAGCCAGGCGTGCAGCGCCTCCGGAAATCGCTTCGCCAACGCGACCGCAACGACGCCCAGGGCAAACAGCACCGACGCCCGGGCCAGACCATCCTGTGCCAGGTGGCTGCGCTCTCGCCACAGGCCATACACGCCATATAAAAGCGGTAGCAACAGACTGCACAGATGGAACGTCAGGGCCGCGTCGTCCAGCAATCTGCCATGGGCCCGGTAATAGTCGGCGTGAGTGTCGAGCAGGAAATAGACGATATAGACGCACAGCAGCAGGAACAGCTCGCGAATGCGGCCGTACATCGCGCACAGCGCCCCACCGAGCAGCAACAGTACCGTCGGCAGCACGTTGTACAGCGAAGTGAAGAACTCGTTCAGCACGACCTGGCGTGCGATCGCCTCGCCGCCAAGCAACAATGCCAGCGGTGCAAGGAAGTGGCTGAAGCGAGGCGAATAGGGGCGCGACACGAGAATACCGGCGCAGCGAGAAAAGCTGGCATTTTGCCTTAACGGTTACGGATGTGCAGCCAAAAGGTCGAAAAGCACAGTTGCCTTGCAGACCGGCCGAAATCGGCGCAAAAAAAAAGCCGCTGCAGATGCAGCGGCCTTCTTCAGCAACAACCGATCAGTAACCGAGGGCGAAATCTTCCTCGGCCATCTCCATCAGGTTGTCGGCGCCGGACAGCATGGCGTCCACATGGGTACGGGTACGCGGCAGGATGCGTGCGAAGTAGAAGCGGGCAGTCTGCAGCTTGGCCTTGTAGAAGCCCTTTTCCTCGGTGCCGGCCGCCAGCTTCTCGGCTGCTACGCGCGCCATGTCGGCCCAGAAGTAGGCCAGGCATGCATAGCCGGAGTACATCAGATAGTCGACCGATGCGGCACCGACTTCCTCGCGGTTCTTCATGGCGGCCATACCGACCTTCATGGTCAGCTCGCCCCATTCCTTGTTCAGCTTGGCCAGCGGCTCGACGAATTCCTTGACGGTATCGTTGCCTTCATTGGCCTGGCAGAACTTGTGCACGATCTTGGTGAAGCCCTTGAGCGCCTCGCCCTGAGTCATCAGCACCTTGCGGCCAAGCAGGTCGAGCGCCTGGATGCCGGTGGTGCCTTCGTACAGACAGGAGATGCGGCTGTCGCGCACGTTCTGCTCCATGCCCCACTCGGCGATGAAGCCGTGGCCACCGTAGATCTGCACGCCGTGGTTGGCCGCTTCGAAGCCGACTTCGGTCATGAACGCCTTGGCGATCGGGGTGAGGAAGGCCAGCATGGCGTCAGCCGCCTTGCGCTGCTCCTCGTCCTGGCTGCGCTGCATCACGTCGACCTGCTTGGCGGCGAAGTAGAGCATGGCGCGGTTGCCTTCGGCGAAGGCCTTCATGGTCAGCAGCATGCGGCGCACGTCCGGATGCACGATGATCGGGTCGGCGGCCTTTTCCGGCGCCTTGGGGCCGGTCAGCGAACGCATCTGCAGACGCTCGCGGGCGTACTTGATGCCGCCCTGGAAGGCCACTTCGGCGTGGGCCAGGCCCTGCAGCGCGGTACCCAGGCGCGCGGTGTTCATGAAGGTGAACATGCAGTTCAGCCCCTTGTTCGGCGGGCCGATCAGGAAGCCAGTGGCGCCGTCGAAGTTCATCACGCAGGTGGCGTTGCCGTGGATACCCATCTTGTGCTCGATGGAGCCGCAGGACACGCCGTTGCGCTCGCCCGCCTCGCCTTCGGCGTTCGGCAGGAACTTCGGCACGATGAACAGGGAGATACCCTTGGTACCGGCAGGGGCGTCGGGCAGGCGGGCCAGTACGATGTGGACGATGTTCTCGGCCATGTCGTGCTCGCCAGCGGAGATGAAGATCTTGGTGCCGGTGACCTTGTAGCTGCCGTCGGCCTGCGGCTCGGCCTTGGTGCGCAGCATGCCCAGGTCGGTACCGCAGTGCGGCTCGGTCAGGCACATGGTGCCGGTCCACTGGCCGGAAACCAGCTTGGTCAGGTAGGTCTGCTGCTGCTCGGGAGTGCCGTGGGCATGCAGGGTGTTCATGGCGCCGTGGGACAGGCCGGGGTACATGCCCCAGGACCAGTTGGCTTCACCGATCATTTCACTCATGGCCATGCCGAGAGACTCCGGCAGGCCCTGGCCGCCGTGCTCGACGTCGTGGGCCAGGCTCGGCCAGCCGCCTTCGACGAACTGCTGATAGGCCTCCTTGAAGCCGGTCGGCGTCTTCACGCCGGACTCGCTCCAGGTACAGCCCTCGGTATCGCCGACGCGGTTCAGCGGTGCCAGCACCTGCTCACAGAACTTCGCGCCTTCATCGAGAATGGCATTGACCATGTCCGGGGTGGCGTCTTCACATCCCGGGAGGCTCTGATAGTGCGCCTCGTAGCCGAGCAGCTCGTCACGTACGAAGCGGATATCGCGCAAGGGGGCCTTGTAATCGGGCATAGCGTAAACCTCAGCGGTGAGTTCTTGTTGCAGCTGGCCGGCAAGTCCGGCCATTCGAATTCGATTCCGACCGTCGGACGATACGTCCGATGGGTCAAACAGGCGTTTGAAACATACGTTTCGACCTGAGCGATGTCAAGCAGGGGAAGGGTCGCCGTCGATCGGCTGAATCGGCCAGATTACGGGCACGGTCGCACCGGCCTCGACGCCAGGCAAGGCAGATGGGTCTACTGGAAATGCATTGTTGCAATCACTTGTCGGGGTGGCGTAAGCGATGGCGAGCCAGACAACGAGCGTGGAAACAGCCGAAC
>Ga0172376_10000720_pt1 | contig 42581 bp, 31 predicted proteins | sample Lak35m_FD_121114 | JGI IMG/M metagenome (GOLD analysis project Ga0172376, IMG submission 121114) | Freshwater microbial communities from Kabuno Bay, South-Kivu, Congo - kab_092012_35m | ecosystem: Environmental > Aquatic > Freshwater > Lake | place: Democratic Republic of the Congo: South-Kivu...
CGGCTGGAAGGTCTGGACCGTCGGCGACGACATCGCGTGGATGAAGCCCGGCGCGGACGGCCGGCTCTACGCCATCAATCCCGAGACCGGTTACTTCGGCGTCGTGCCCGGCACGAACTACAAATCCAACCCGAACGCGATGGAGTGCATGAGGAAGGACACCATCTTCACCAACGTCGCGCTCACCGCCGATGGCGACGTGTGGTGGGAGGGCAAGGACAACCCGCCGCCCGCCGAGTGCCTCGACTGGCGCGGCCAGCGCTGGACGCCCGACTCGAAGGAAAAGGCCGCGCACCCGAACAGCCGCTTCTGCGCGCCGATGACCAACAACCCGATGCTCGCGCCCGAGGTCAACGACCCCGCCGGCGTGCCCATCAGCGCCATCATCTTCGGCGGTCGCCGCACGAACACGATGCCGCTCGTGTATCAGGCCTTCAACTGGGTCCACGGCGTCTATGTCGGCGCGACCATCGGCTCCGAGACCACCGCCGCCGCGACCGGCGCGGTGGGCCACGTCCGCCGCGACCCGATGGCGATGCTGCCCTTCTGCGGCTACAACATGGGCGACTACTTCCGCCACTGGCTCTTCATGCGCCGGCTCATCCAGCATCCGCCGCGCATCTTCAACGTGAACTGGTTCCGCAAGGACGCCGACGGCAAGTTCCTCTGGCCCGGCTACAGCGAGAACATGAGGGTGCTCAAGTGGATCGTGGACCGCTGCCGCGGCGACGCGAACGCGAACGAGGCGCTGCTCGGCTGGGTGCCCAGCGCGCACGACTTCGACCTCGACGGCCTCGACGGCTTCAACGCCGAGCGCTTGGAGCAGGCGCAAAGCACGGACATCGAGGAATGGCGGCGCGAGGTGCTCCAGCAGGACGAGCTGTTCATCAAGCTCTACGCGCACTTGCCGAAGGAGATCATCTTCCAGCGGGAACTGCTGATCGCCCGACTGTGAATGGGGCTTGAGTTGGAAAGTGATTAGTAATTAGTGCTTAGTTCCTCGGCGACGCTCTCAAGCCACCGCAGCCGACTAATCACTAATTACTAATCACTTCCCTCGCCGTGACCCGCTCCCAACCCCTCTGCCCCGCCGCCGACCTCCCGCCCGGCACGACGCGCAAGTTCGTCTTCACGCACGAGGGCATCCGGCGCGAGGGCTTCGCGGCGAACGTGCGCGGGCACCTCGTCGCCTACGAGAACGCCTGCCGCCACATCCCCATGCCGCTGGACGACGACAACGACTTCTTCACCACCGACGGCAACTTCTTCATCTGCCGCACCCACGGCGCGATTTACGAGCCGCTGAACGGCCGTTGCATCCACGGACCCTGCGGCGGACAGAGCCTGAAACCGCTGCGCGTCGTCGAGGTGAAAGGCGAGCTGTGGATCGTGCTGCCCGACGAGCCGGAAACCTAGCCGCGCAACCGGACTGCTCCGGGCGGAACGGCCAACCTGCCGCCGGGGTTCGGCACAGCCAACAATCGCGGCAAGTGTCGCGTCCGGGGCGCAGTTCGAGCAGCCGGCGAGACGCGCCACGCGCCAAAGCAGGGCAACGCTTCCAGCCTTCCCAACAGGCAGCGGCACCCGCGCCTCATCCCATCTGTGCTCCGCCCTCAATCTGTGTGGTCTCTCTCCTCCGCCTTATTCGCCAGCCGCCAGCAATGCCACATCGGGAAGAAGCCCACCACGCCGAACGCGCAGTCAATCAGCCGCCAGCCCAGCGGAATCCCGCGCAGCGCGCCGAACCCCAGCGCCCACGGCACCACCGCCACGCACGCGATCATCCCGAACTGAAACAGCCACTTGTTCCGCACCGGATCACGCCACGCGCCGACGAACGCCACTGCGGTCACCAAGTGCCCGAACGCCAGCCAGTCCGTCCCGTAGGCGAGGAAGGGAAACTTCGCATTCGTCTCCCGCAGCGCGTCGGCGACGCGATGAATCCAGCCCGCGAAGCCCCCGCTCCCCTGCCCCGCCAGCCGCTCCAGCACCGCCAGCTCCGTCTCCAGCGGAATCGCCGTCAGCCCGCTGACCACGAGGCCGAAGATGAAGAACGCCGTCCACGCGCGCAGGCGGCGGAGCGTGGCGGGAGGGTTGGCGGTGGAATTCATGCGAGCCGGAGTCTGGCAGGAAAATTGAGGGCAGGAAGATCGGAGTCAGCATTTTCCTGCCCGAAATCTTCCTGCCAGACAGCCCGCTCGGCTGCGACGAATGACCACCCACACGCGCAGGCCACCGCCGCCTTTCCCGGAGCGCGGCTGTGGCAAAGCCCAGCCGCAGCACGTCCAAACGCCGACGCATTGAATTCACTCCACCCCTCGCCCCCTCCACCCGCTGCGACTGATCCTGCGGACACAGTCGCGCTCCGTGCCAGAATCCCAACGGGATTCCGTCCCAAAGCCCAAGGTTGGCGCATCGCGCCTACCTTGGGCTGGAGGCCGGAACTCCGTTGCGGTTGGCCTGTCGCTCAGGCCGCCGTTTCCAAGACGATTTTCGGATGCTTGGCGGCAATCTTCAGCAGCACCTTGGCCGGGCCGGCGGGCTTGCGCCGGCCTTGCTCCCAGTTTTGGAGCGTGTCCTCGCTGATGCCGAGCAGCCGGGCGAACTTCACCTGCGGCAGCCCCAGCTTGTTCCGCACGCGCACGACATCGTTGGCCGTCCTGACCTCAAACTGGCGGGAGGGCTTGGCCGCCCCGCGCTCAATGGCGGCGGCTTCCTTCACGCTTTGCAGCAGTTCGTCGAACAGTTCTTTTTTCATGGCTCAGAGTTCCAGTGCTTTCCGAAGCAGTTTCACCTAGTCCGCGCTCAAATCGTCCTGCTCGTTCTTCGGATACACGAGCAGCATCGCGATGCGGTCACTGGCGACCCACCAGTAATAAATCACCCGCAGGCCGCCCCGTTTGCCACGCCCGCTCCCGGCCCAGCGAAGTTTGCGCATCCCGCCGGTGCCGCGAATCAGGTCGCCCGCGTCGGGCCGCCGCGCCAGATGCGCCTGCAACGCCGAATACCGCTCATCCTCCATGAGCTGCAACACGCGCTTCGTAAAGGTGGGCGTCTCAATGAAGACCACGGGAGTTGAATACGCCAATGGCGTAGAGCGGTCAAGCTCCGCCAGCCCTTGCAGGGAGGCTGCTCGACTTGGCCGCACGCCGAGCACGAAACGTCAGCACCCAGAGACAACAGAAGGCGATGCAAAACAGCAGCCCACTCAAGATAAAGCCCTCGATGACCGTGGTGAGAAACGTCGGCAGAAGCGAATCCATGTCGCCGACGAGAACATGGTGGCGGCGCTGGCTTGCATCTGGGCCGGCGATCATGATTCGCACCCAGCCAACGGGCGGAAACTTCCCGATGAAGTAGGTCAAACTGGTGGCAATCATCCCGGCAATCATGTCCACCGAAAACATGATGGTGAGAGCCTTGTTACCCGACATCAGACCCGGAAGTGCCAGAATCGCCCACCCGGTGCGAATCCATGTCGCCAGCCGCATCGCGCGCCGCCATAGCGCAGAGCTCTTCTCGCTCGGGTAGGTCCAGTGAGAGAGAAGCGTGTAGAGGGCAATGAAGAAGACTATCCCCAGCACCATTCCCAAAAGCCGTTCAGGCTTTCGGCTCAATCCACAAGCAAACAGGAAACTTGGCGCAGCGCTCACGCAGACATGGAACGTCCAGTAACGCAATGCAGCGCGATTGAGCCACGGGCAACACTGGGCTTGGATTTCAGGATGTGTTTCCACGATGCCTTAGCGGCTTGCCCCATTACCCGCCGCCTTGAGGCTGTCCGTCCAGTGGCTGACGAAGAACTTTTTCTCCACCGGCAGGAAGGCGTCGCTCGTGCCGAGGATGGGCCGGAGCGCCGCCGTCATTTGCAGCAGCACGAGGACGAAGATGACCACCCACACGCGCAGGCCGCCACCGAAGCACGCGTTGAGCTGCTCGAAGCCGCGCGCGAGGAACTTCATGCCGAAGCCCACCGCGATGGCCGCGAACGCCAGGTGCAGCGCGCCCATCGCCGCGAGGGATTCGGTGCTCTGCGAGAAGACCCACGCCACCGGCGCGAAGCCGATGAGCAGCACGGTGGTGAGCGCGAGCAGGCCCGCCACGAGGCCGCACACTTCCGCCAGCCGCGTGCGCGCACCGCTCAGGCACGCGAAGATGTAGAGGCTCGGCAGGCAGATGAGGCCGGTGAGGACGAGGCCGCCGGCGATTTTGACCGGCGCGGCCCAAAGCTGGTCGCCGCCCGCGAAGGTGCCGACCACCAGCCCGTAGGCCAGCGCGCCCGCGATGGCGATGCCCAGCAGGCCGAGCGTGAGGGAGATTTGCCCGGCTTGCGTGAGCTGGAACCAGACGCGGCGCGGCTGCCGCAGCAGGGCTTCGCTGGCGTGGAAGAGGCCGGTGATGGGCACGCGCTCGGCGGGGTCGGTGCCGGGCGCGCCGGGGAGCAGCGGCGGCGGGGCGGTGGCGGGGGTCGGTTGAGGTGGAACGGTGGTGGAGCCGGGGGAGGGCTGTTCCGGTGGGATGGGCGGGGTGTTTAGCATAGGAGTGTTTTCGGTTTGTGGTTTAGGGAGGAGAAAGTTGCCCGAGAAACACGCGAATGAATGCGAATGGGAGGCCTTTATGGATTCGGCTTCCTGAGATTGTCGGCCCGTCTACGCCACACAGCCCGCACGCCGAGTGTCACCGTGACGAGCATCAGCAGGATGCCCACCAGCGCCGCGCCGGGCGCGTCGTCGGTCTCCCCAACGTAGATGCCGGCAGCGCCAACAGCCACACCCACCGCGACGAAGCTGAGAGGCATGACCAAGCACCAACGTCGCGAGCGCGAGTCGCTCTCCTCTCCGGCGTCAAGCCCCAGGGTATTTTGCAAGTTCCGTGCAAACATCGCCGCCGCAGTCGCGATGACGCCCGAAGCAACGGTAACGAGGAGGCACATGAACACCCCCGCCGGGCGGTCCTCTCCATCACCGAACATCAGGACGAACACGACTGCTCCCGCCACGAAAACGATGATGGCCATCGCGCAATGCTTGATGGTTCGCAACGCATCCACGGTCACCTGTGAGAATGCCCCCTGTTGCCTGACGTGACCGAACACTCCGAATGCCCGATAGAGCGCCAAAAAGAACGGCGTGGACCCCACATACACATACGCCAGGAAGGGATCCTTGAAGTAGATCTCGAAGGTCGTGGCATGGGCATTCCTGCCCTCGAGGTGAGGTTCCCAAAGCATGAGGGCAAGAACACCGAAGCCGATGAGCACAATGACTGCCTGAAGAAACAATGCTGGGCCCATTTTCATGGTCGGACCGCCGGGCGGCGGAGGCTGGTGCGGCGGGGTGTTTAGCATGGGGGTTTAGGTTTGTGGTTTAGGGAGAGGAAAGCTGCCGCGAAACACGCGAATGAACGCGAATGGGGATGGGAGGTTGGCCCGCAGATGACGCGGATTGGGAGGGGGCGGGGACGACACGGCGGCGGCACTGAAGTCCATCGCCCTTTCAAGGAACCCTCCAAAGAGAACCCAAAGATTTGGGTCGGACAAAGAGGGGAATTCGGAATCTTTGTCCGCCTCGAATCTTTGGGTTCCTAGCTCTGCTTCAAGGGCTGAACTCGTGGTGGTAGGGCGTGCGGACGCTGCGGCGGCGCGCTGGGGACAGACGCGCCCCACCTGTGGAAGGCTGGTTGCACCGTCACGGCATTCCTTCCGCGTCATCCGCGTCATCTGCGGGCGATTCGTCTTGGCTTCTTTCGCGTTCATTCGCGTGTTTCGCGGGCAAAGTGCTTCTTCACGACCCGAACAGCCGCCCCAGCGAGAACCAGACCGCTTCGTAGAAACTGCCCTTGAGCGGTTCGTCGCGGAGAAATTGCACGGGCAAGCCCGGCGAGCCGACGAAGGGGCGCAGAACCCACGCGAGTTGGCTGCCGAAGAAGAGGTTCGCCGACAGCCACGCAAACAGGACACGTCGCGCCACGGACGCACCGCCGCCGAGGTGCGCGAGCAGGCGCAGCAGGCGCACGTTCGCCGCGATGCCTGCGAAGGCGATGGCGGCAACGATGGTGAGCAGGATGAACGCATGCGTGGTGCCCGCGCTCGCGCTCCGCGCCAGCGGCGGCGCGTTCCAGATGACGAACGCCAGCAGCGGCGCGACGCCGCCGAGGATGGCCCCCGCGATGGTGAAGCTCATCAGCACCGCGAGCAGCGACTGCCGCAGGCCAATGTTCACGCCGAGCAACGGCGCGAGCATGGCGTTGAGCAGCGCGTTGCCGAGCGCGGTGAGCAGGAGAACGAGCGGAAGTTTCACCGCCGTGTAGAGCGCCTGCTCCGGCGCGCGCCACCAGCCCATCGCCGCGCCAAACGCCGCCGAGCCAAGCACCGTCACGGCCAGCCACGTCGCCACGCGCGCGGGCGAAGCCGCTTCCGTCCACGGCGCGACGGCCTCCGTCTCCCCGCGCAGCAGAACGGGAACCTGGCGGAAGGAAAAGGCGGCGGAGTTCATGACGGGGCTTGTCATGCGGCCTGACCGACGAGTTCAGGAGGACGCAGCGGTTGATGCGTCTTGGCTTGGGCCGTGCGCCCCAGCCGCCAGAGGAAGCGCGCGAGTTCACGGTGGATTTCCCGCGCGAACTCCGTAGGCCGCGCCCCGAGCGCCTTCAAGCAGTGGCCGTGGGTGAGCCAGAGCATCGCCGCCGCCGCGAGGCCGAAGAGGCGGAATTGCAGTTCCCACAACGTGCCGCCGAGGCCCCAGTTCGACACGCCTGCCGACGCCAGCCGGTCACGGTGGAAGGCCACATGCCCCGCCTCGTCGCGCAGGATGAGCGAGCACATGTCGCGCAGCGGCTGGTCCGTGCAGTGCCGGCGGATGAGCCGGTAATAGACCGTGCTGACAATTTCAACGAGCAGCAGGACTTGCAACTCGGCACGCACGCCCATCGCGCGCCGACACGCGAGAAAGGCGGTGAAGCTCCAGTGTTCATGGACGCGCCGCGCGCCGACGCGGTCCAAGGCACGGCCCAGCAGCCGCGAGTGTTCGCGCTCCTCGGCAAACCATAGGTCCACAATCTGCCGCATCGCCTCGCTGCTGCCACGAAATTGCTCCGCGTCGCCCGCGATCAGGCACGCCGGCCCGCCGCCGTCACCGAGTTGATACTCGGCCAGCGAAGGGCGCAGGTGCTTGAGGACGGATTCGGGCAGACCGAACGGCGCGGACCAATCCGGCTCGGCGCGGTGCTCGCGGTTGCGTTGGAAGTGGGCGATCCATTTGGCGTGGTTCATGGCGAGGCGGGGTTGGCTGCGTTGAAATCCTAATTCTCAGTCGGTTTGGAACCGCACTTCTCCCCGAGCAACCAGAGCAGCGTGCCGGCGAAGCAGGCGATGCCGATGAAGAGGCAGCCGAAGATGGCCTCGCCCCACTCACTGTTCTCGCGCGAGTGAGCCATCAGCGCCAGGCCGGGGATGGAGAAGAAGGCGAAGGACAGGACGGCACCGGTGCGGGCGAGGGTTTTCATGATTGGCTCTTGCTGGTTTGGTAAATGTCCCGGGCGATATCGAGGCCGATGACGCCGAAGACGAAGGTGAACCAAGGCCATAGCCCGAGTGGGAAGCTCAGTTCAGCCCGGACAAACTCGCGCCAAACCTGCGCCTGCAACACCTCTCGCGGCGGCGGATAGCTCTCCCGGTAGGCCATCCCGACCGAGAACTCGCAGCCGAACCAAACCAACGGGAACGTGACCACGTAGGTGATGGCCGTAACAGCGAAGGTCAGCCAAGCCCAGTCAACCAGACGTGATTTGATTTCGGAGTTCATCGCAGGGAGCAAGTTCAAGCAGCCAAAGGCGTGGCCACGGGAGCGGGGAACAACTCGGCGGCGCGCGTTATGGAGTGCGGTGACTCGTCACCGCTTTCCGCAGGCGACTTGTCGCCGTCGAGCGGTTCGCAGCGCCCGGACTGGCTAACGTCGCCGTGCTGGCGCAAGCCATTGGCGGCCCGGCTAAAGCGAGAACTGTGAGACTCCGACGGCGACGAGTCGCCTGCGGAAAGCGTCGAGAACTCGCCGCACTCCAAAGCGCCCTCGGCCTCCATCCGCCACAACGCCTGCGCCACGGCGTCAATCGTCGTGTCCGGTGTGCTGGTGCCGGCGGTGAGACCGACAGTTTCCGCGCTGGCGAACCACTCGGGTCGCAGGTCGTCGGGGCCTTGCACATGATGCACGCGCGGGCAGAAGCGCGCGCAGGTGGCGACGAGTTCGCGGGTGTTGTTGCTATGCGCGCCGCCGATGACGACGACCACGTCGCACTGGCGCGCGAGCTCCTCGGCGGCGGATTGGCGCTGCTTGGTGGGCTGGCAGACGGTGTCCACGAAGCGGACTTCGGAGCGCGGGAAGCGCGCGCGGAGCAGCGCCACGAGCTGTCGCACGCGCTCGATGGGCTGCGTGGTCTGCGCGGCGATGCCAAAGCGCGGTCGCTCGCGCAGCGCGGCCACGTCCGACTCGGTGAGCACGATGTCGCACTCGGCCAAATCCTCCGTCAGCCCGCGCACTTCCACATGGTCGCGCTTGCCGATGATGACGGGATGAAAGCCGTCGCGCACGAGCGCCTGCACCGCGCGGTGCGCGACGTGGACGAGCGGACAGGTGGCCTCCACGACGTTCAGGCCGCGCGCGCTGGCGCGGTCCTTCGCGGCTTCGGAAGCGCCGTGGGCCGTGACCATCACGGTGTCGGTCTCCGCCGTGGCGGGCTGGCTGGCGAAGCGGATGCCGCGCGCCCGCAGGCTGGCGAGAACGGTTTCGTTGTGGACCAGTTCGCCGAGGATGGTCAGCGGCTGGCGTTGGGCTTCGGCGAGCGCGAGCGCGATGGCATCACGCACGCCGAAGCACATGCCGAGGTGGGAGGCGCGGAGGAGTTTCATAAGGCGGGAAGCAGGGGATTGGGTCTGGGGTCTGGGGTCTAGGGGTGGAAGCCGAGAGTCCGTGCCGGCGATTTGAAATCGCCGTCTGTGGGGCGGGCTGCTTGAACACGCGCGACGAGCAGTCGGACGCGGTGGACGGCGGTTGCAAACCGTCGGCACGGGCAAGCTCTGCATTGCACTGTAGTTTGCATTGCAGAGTTAATGACCAACAGCAAGAGCCTTCGTTCAAACGCGGGGTTCATTTCGTGGCAGGGACTTTGACCGGCTCGATGCCGAACTGCTTGGTGATTTCCACAATCTCCTCCAGCAGCGCGACGTAGTTGCGGAACGCCTTCTCGCCGGCGGCGGTGAGGGCGAGCGTGGTGAGCGGGCGGTTGTTTTGGAACGACTTCGCAACGGCCACGTAGCCCGCCTCCTGAAGCGTCCTCATGTGCGAGGTGAGGTTGCCATCGGTCATCTGGAGCAGGTCGCGCAGCTCGGTGAAGGCCATCTCCGGCGACGCGGCCAGCGCGGACATGATCGCGAGCCGCCCCTTCTCGTGGATGACGCGGTCGAGTTGGAGAAAGGGTTCTGGATTCACAGTGAAGGAGGGCGTGATTCGGTCAGATACAAATAGCCGGCAGCGACAAGGTGGAAGCCGCCGAAGGTCGCGCCCATGATGGCGTGCGGGTTCGTCCAGAGTTCTCGGCTGTCCAGCTTGGGCAGCCAATAGCCACCGACATGCAGCGTCGCCAGCAGTGCTCCCGCACCGATGAAACCCCAACCAAGCAAGCGAACGCCGCGCGACGAATACTGGCCGGCAGCATTGAGGCCGCTGCCGTAAAAGCCCATCCACACGCACATGACCGGCGGCAACACCACTTCAGCGGGTGCGGGACGGCCGTGAGCCAGGAGCAAGGCCACCGGCACGGTGAGCATGGCCCCCGCACAAAGCGGCGCATACAGCGCTCCGATGACCCGGCGCGAAGCGGGCGTCGAGAACGGCTCCTTGGCGGTGATTGCCTGCCGACGAACAATGAGCACCGAGACGAGCGAGGCGAGCACCGCCGTGGACAGCCAGAGGAAGAGAAAGCTGGCGGCCGTTTGTCCCGACACGAGCAAACCGATGCCGGCGGCCACGATCCCGATGAGTCCCGTCGCGAGCATCAGCGGAGCCAGCGTCCTTCGGTAGAGGGCCGCCCGCTCCATGATGGTGCGGATGACTTGAAGGTTTTCCTCAGCCCAGTTCGGTTGCACGGCATTCACTTTGCATTGCAGAGCTTAACTGTCAAGCTCCACTTCTGGGAGTGGAATGGCCGGCAAAGGCTCGCCTACGGCATGGTTACTCGCGAAGCGTCTGGACTGCGGCGGCTTCAGCGTCGCCTTGTTGCGCATCCTTGAACTTGCACGGTCTGGGAGGGCGGCGCTGAAGCGACCGCACTCCAGACGCTTCGCGACCCCGACTCCGCTGCGACATTGCCGGGGCACTCCGGTCTGCCGACGACGCAGAAGAATTCGCTTCGCTGGATGAGTTTTCAGCGGCAACCTTTCGGCACGACGCCATGAAAAAGCGCACTTGGAAAATCGCCGGCATCAACTTCGACCATTTTCACATGGGCGACCTGCTCCGCTACGCCCACGAGCATCCGCAGGCGGAGATTGTCGGCATCAGCGACGAGCAGCCGGCGCGCATGGAGGAGGCCGTCCGCAAGGGCCTCGTCGCGCGCGACCGGGCGTTCACGGACTACCGCGAGTGTTTGGAGCGGACGAAGCCGGACGTGGTCATCCTCTGCCCCGCCGCGTCGAAGCACGGCGAGTGGGTGAAGAAGGTCGCGCCCTACGGTCCGCATCTCATGGTGGAGAAGCCCTTCGCCGGCACCTTGAAAGAGGCGGACGCGATGGTGGCCGCGATGCCGCGCGGGAAGACGCTGATGATTAACTGGCCGCTGCAATGGGTGCGTTCAATGCGGAAGGCGCACGAGTTGGTCGAGCGCGGAACCATCGGCGAGGTGACGAACGTCTGGCACTTCGGCGGCAATCGCGGCCCGCTCTTCCACGGCGCGGACAAGGACGAGAAGACGCCCGCACAGGTCGCGAAGGAGAAGGCGCACTCGTGGTTTTACCAGCGGGCGCGCGGCGGCGGGTCGCTGCTCGACTACCTCGGCTACGGCACGACGCTGAGCACATGGTATCAGGGCGGCAAGCGTCCGCTGGAGGTCACGGCCACGGTGGACGAGCCGGCGGGCCTTGAGGTGGACGAGCACAGTGTCGTGGTGGCGCGCTACGCGCACGGGCTGTCGAAGTTCGAGACGCGCTGGGGCACCTTCACCGACCCGTGGACGATTCAGCCGCAGCCGAAGTGCGGCTTCGTCATCGCCGGCACGGAGGGCACGATCAGCAACTACGACTACGACGACTACGTGACGGTGCAGACGCGCAAGCGTCCCCTGCCCCACCGCATCGCCGCGCCCGCGTCGAAGGCCCCGAACGAAAACCCTGTGCAATACCTGCTGCATTGCCTCGACACGGACAAGCCACTGGAAGGTCCGGTGAGCCTGCGCATCAGCCGCATCGGCCAGGAGATCGTGGACTCAGCGGTGCGGAGCGCTAGGTTGAAGCGGACAGTGAAGCTGGCGGACTAGCAGGTGGAGCCGCCCCAGCCACCGCAGTCCGAGCTGGCCGAAAGAAGCGGAAGAAGGCAAAAGGAGAGGTTGGAAACGAAAGAGCATTCACCACGAAACACGCGGAGCACGCGGAAGGACAATTGTTCCCGCCGGAGCACGAACCGGTTTCGACCGTCTGCTGTTTGTGTGCCTGCTCCTTCCGCTTCCGTGTATTCCGCGTCCTCCGTGGTTGCAGCTTCCCGGCACAGGTTCAAATCCCTTTTCCGCCCGCTTTCGTTTCTTTCGGCTGATTTGACCGCCGCTCACTGGTTCGTGAGATACACCGTGCGAAAGAACTGAAAGGGCGCGCCGGGGAAGTTCGTGAACACATGGCGACCGCTCGCGTCCAGCGTGTTGGTCGCCAGCGGCACCCACGGCGCGTTGGTCAAATGCTGCTGGCCGTTCAGGCTGACCAGTCCGTCCACGCGGTAGCGCCCATACGACGACGCGCTCACCTCGAAGCGGAACTCCTCCGCGCCCGCCCCCGGCACGATGCGGTTGCCCAGGTTCGTCGCATAAACCAGCGTCAAGACCTGCGTCGCGTTCGTCAGCACCGGCGCGCTGAACCGCCCCGGCGTCAGGAAGCCCGCCACCGCGCGGAACTCGAGGGTGTTGTCGCTCAAGCCCACGATGCGGTTGGTCGTCAGCGTGTTGTCCGTGATGAACGGGTCGCTCTCGCCGCCCGGCCGCACAAACCGCCACCCGCCGCCCGCCACCAGCACGTCCGCCGGCAGCCGCACCGCCAGCGCGCCCACGCCCAGGCCCACCGGCACCGGCAGCCCGGCCCCGCTGTCCGTCGGCACGCCGCCCGAGGTGTTGTTGTCGCCCGTGTTGGCCGTCACCTCGGCGCGGTTGATGAGGTCCACCACGTCGCGGTCAATCAGCCGCACGACGCTCTGCCCCGTGCCGCCGAGGAAGACCGCCGCCGGATAAAACACGTTGTTGAACTTCACGCAAACCGCCCCGCCGCTGTTGCCGCCCGAACTGCGGAACGCGCTCGTCGCGCGCACCGCCCCGCGCAGCACGTCCTGCTCGAACGCCCCGCTGAACACCGGCGTCTGCTGGAGCTTCCGCTGCCCGGCCAGCGGCGCGGGGAAGTCCAGCGAATAGCCCGTCAACTGCTTGTCCGCCGCCACGGCCAGCCAGTTCGTCCCCGCGTCCGACGCCAGATAGCCGCTCTGCCCGCCGCCGCCCGCATCCTCGAAGAAGAACAGCGCCGCCGTGTCCTTGATTTGCGACTCCGGCTGGGAAACGCCCGGCGAGCGCTCCACCGCCCGCTGCGCGTCGTAACCGCCGAAGACATACCAACCGCGCGGCTGCTGCGGGCGCGGCTCATACTCGCCCGCGTAGCGCCGGTGGAACCAATACACGTTCGTCACGAAGCCCAGCTTCCGGTCGTCGAACACGAGATGCGCCGCCGTGAGCACCACGCGCTTCTTCACCACCGTCCCCGTCCCGTAGCCGCCCTCGCCGAGCAACTGCCCGTTGAACGCGTGCGCCTCGCCGCTCTGCACCGTCACCAGCCGGTCATACGGCACCACGTTCATGTTCCACGTCGCCGGATTCGCCGGGAAGGTGTAGCGCGGCGTGCCGAGGTGATTGGGATAAACCCGCGTGTCCACCGGCGGCAGCCGATGGTAGCCCGCGAGGTCGTTGAACTCGATGACATACGGCCCGGCCACGAGGTTCGACACCGTCGTCTCCGACGCCCGCCACGCCGTCTCGCCCTGCAAGCGCCACTCCGCCGTGCCGGGCGTGAGCCGGACGCGCAGGTGCCCGAGCTGCAACGGCCCGGTCGCGCCGTAGTAAGCCACCGGCGACGCCGCCCCACCCGCGCTCACCGGGACCGTCTGCCCCGGCGGCGTGGTGAACCCGTCGCGCGGCTGAAACACGAGGTCGTAATTGCCCGGCTGAAGCCGGCTCAACGTGTCGCCGCTGTTGCGCCAGACCGTGTCCCACGCCAGCCGCCACTGGCCGACGTTCGTGCTGGCGACGCCCGCGAGGTTCGTGCAGAGCGTGCTGACCGTCAGCGAGCCAAGCCCGCCCAGCCCCGGCAACGCCGGCGGGTTGAGCACCGTCGTCACCGAGTTCGTCGTCGGAGCCGGGTCGTCATCCACGATGATGACCGTCGCCACCGCCGGGTTGGTCACGATGACGTTCGGGTCGGTTGAACTCAGCGTCACCGTGAAGCTCTGGTCGCCCTCGTAACCCGAGTCGTTGACGATGGACACCACGATGTTCGAGCTTAACTGCCCATCCCCAAAACTCAGCGCGCCCGACTGCCGCGTGTAATCGCCCAGCGTGTTCCCGTCCTGCGCGCGCGCCGTGCCGTCCGCCGTCGTGTAGTTGACCGCCGCCGCCGGGCTGGGGTTCTTCACCACCACCAGCGTCACGCTGCCCGCGCCCTCCGCCACCGTGTAGCTCGGCTGTCCGAAGCTGAACACCGCCACCGAGTTGGTCGGATACGTCACCGTGATGGTGCGGGCGCTGGATTCCTCCGGGTAGCCCGCCGCGTCCGTCGCCCGTGCGGTAAGCGAGTGCTGCCCCGGCGGCGGGTTCGTCCAGGTGAACGCCACCGTCGTGTTTGTCGGGCCGGCGACGCTGCCGATGACGTTCGTCCCAAAGTCGAGGAACTCCACGAGCGCCACCAGGTTCGTGAAGCCGTCGGTGTCCTGCGCGAACGCCTGGAGCACGACGTTGGTCGGCAGGGAGAAGATGGTGCCGTTCGCCGGACTCAGCAGGTTGACCGACGGCGGCAAACTTTGCACGCGCACCTCCGTCTCGGCGGAAACGCCCAGCACGCCCGCGCTGTCACGGGCCTCGGCGCGCAGCGTGTAAAGCCCGGCGGACGGCGGCGTCCACGAGCCGGTGAAGCTGCCGCTGCCCGCCGAGCCGACGGGGGCGTTGTTCGCGAACACCGTCAGGTTCGTCACCGCCTCCGCCTGCGGGTCCACCGCGCTCGCGCTCAACGCGACGGGGACACCCAGCTTGAAACTCTGCCGGTGCGCGGGGCTGGTCAGCGTGACGGCGGGCGGCGGGTTGGTGAAGACCGTGAACGACCGGTCCACGTTCGGGGCGCCGTTGAAGTTCGTGTTGCCCGCCTGCGCGGCGCGCACTGTCACCACGCCGCCGTTGGTCATCGCCAACGTGCTCCCGCTCAGGCTGGCCGGGCCGGACACGAGGCTGAAGCTCACGGTGAGGCCGGAACTCGCCGTGGCGCTCAGGCTGAACGGCGGGTCGCCCAGCGGCCGGTCCGGCAACGCGGCGAACGTGATGGTCTGGTCCGCTTTGACGATGGTGAAGGTCTGGTCCACTGGCGAGGCAGGCGCGTAGGTGGCGTCGCCGGCCTGCGTGGCGCGCAAGGTGACGCTGCCCGTGCCGAGGAGGGTGACGGTGTTGCCGGAGACGGAAGCCGGCCCGCTCACCACGCTCAAGGTGACGGGCAGGCTGGAACTCGCGCTGGCCGTGACCGCGAAGGGCGCGTCCACCGCCGTGCGGTTGGGCAACGTGCCGAAGGTGATGGACTGGCCCAGCAGCACCGTGAGCACGGCGGGCGAACTGGTGGTGGCCCCGTAGGCGTTGGTGATGACGACCGAGTAGCTCGCCGCGAAGCTGGTCTGGACGTTGGTCAGCGTGAGCGAGGCGTTCGTCGCGTTGGCAATGCTCACGGTGTTGGAGCGCCACTGGTAGCTGAACGGCGAACTGCCCGCCGCCGCCACGTTGAACGTCACGTTGCTACCCGCCGTCACCGTCTGGCTGAGAGGTTGCGTCAGGATGGAAGGCGGCACGGGGCCGTTGGCGTTACCCACTAGCGCCACGGCGTGATACGCACCCGCCGAAATGGCTGTCACCCCGCTCAGGCCGGCAGGAACGGACACTTGTCCTTCGTCATTGTTGCCCCACGCCACGACCGTGCCATCTCCTTTCAAGGCCATCGAGAAAACTCCGCCGGCCGCAATGTTCGTCACCCCGCTCAAGCCGGCAGGAATGTTCAGTTGACCGTAGTTGTTGGCTCCCCATCCCACAACCGTGCCATCGCTCCTCAAAGCCAAGGTTTGGTCGGCACTAGCGGCAATGGCCGTCACCAGACCTAAACTGGCAGGAATATTGGCTTGGCCCGCGCTGTTTTTTCCCCACGCCACCACGGTGCCATCACTCTTCAACGCCACGCTGTGGTCGTTTCCTGCGGCGATGGCCGTCACCCCAGTCAGCCCGGCAGGAACATTTGTCTGGCCTTGCCGATTGTCTCCCCATGCCACGACTGTCCCGTCGCTCTTCAATGCCAATGTGAAATAACCGCCCGACCCAGCAATGGCGGTTACCCCGCCCAAACCAGGCGGAACGGTTGTTTGGCCGAAGTCGTTAAGCCCCCACGCCACGACCGTGCCATCGCTTTTCAATGCCAGTGAGTGCCCGCCTCCTGCCGCGACGGCTGCCACCCCATTCAGACCGGCTGGGATGAGCGTCTGACCAGATGAGTTGTGTCCCCACGCTGTGACAGTCCCGTCATTCTTCAAAGCCAAGGTATGGTAGCCGCCCGCCGCAATCGCAATCACGCCGCTCAGACCCGCTGGCAAGTTCTGTTGTCCGAAGCTGGTGCCTCCCCAACTAACGACTGTGCCAGCAGGCACAGGGCTGAAGTTTGCCGTCACTGACTTGTTCGCATCCAGCACGAGGCTGATGACATTCGTCGTGGCAACGGAATCCCCGCTCCAACCGGCAAAGAGGCTGCTTAGTGGCGTCACCGCCGTCAGCGTCACCGTTTGGCCGGAGGAATACACGTTCAGCGACGGCGAGCGCGTCACGGAGCCGTTGCCCACCACGTCCACGTAGAGGTTGACCTGGCCCGCGCCCAGCGCCGTGAACAGCGCCGACACCGTCCGCCCCGGCTGCGTCACCGTGAAGTCCAGCGGGTTGGCGCTCCCGCTGGCCGCGTTGCCCCACAGGCTGAAGTAATGCCCCACCGCCGGCTTGGGCGTCAGCCGCACCACGCTCCCATACGCATACGGGCCGTTCGTGGGACTGAGCTGCACCGTGCCCGAACCCACCACGCTCGTCGCCAGCGTGGTGCCAAACACCGCCTGCACGCTGCGCGCGCGGTTCAGCGTGAGGGCGTTCGTCGCCCCCGCCGCGCCGGCCGTGCCGCCGGTGAAGCCGTTGGTGTCCCCGGTCCAATACAGAAAGCTCCACCCCGCGTCCGGCACCGCCGTGACCGTGACGACGGAGTTGCTCAGGTAGCTGGCGGCCGACGGCGACTTCGCCACCGTCCCCCCGCCCGCCGTGGTGAGCGTCAGCGCGTAGGTGGGGATGATGGTGATGCTCACCGGGTCGCTGGGCACGCTGCTGAAGTCGTTCAAGTTGACCGCCAGCACGCGCACGGTGGTGTTGGTCGTCACCGTGAACGCCCCCGAGTAAGTCAGCGGCCCGCCAATGAACGGCGCGGAGCCATCGAGGCTGTAGTAGAGGGAGGCGTTGGTGAAGGCGGTCGTCATCGTGACGGAGGCGGAGTCACCAAACGTGTTGGTGCCGCCGCTGATGCTGCCCGTGGCGGTGATGCGGGGCTTCCCGAACAGCTCAACGGTCAACGTCGCTACCGAACTGGTGACAGAGCCGAGGGTGTTGGTGATGACGACGGAATACTGTGAACCGGACCACGCGACCTGTGCGTTGGTAAGCAGCAGCGATGAACTGGTCGCGCCAGCGATGCTCACGCCGTTGGAGTGCCATTGATACGTCGGCGCGTCACCTGTGGCAGTGACGTTGAACGTGACGTTCGAGGTGGCGAACGCGTTCTGATTGGCAGGCTGGACGACGATGGAGGGAGATTGGGGAGGCAGACTGCGATAGATGGCCGCAAAGCCAGAGTTCTGATCCCAAGTGGCGAGCACATCAGGCCGGCCATCGCCGTCCAAGTCGGCCGCACGAACATGAAACGGGTAGGTCGGATCGAAAGCAAGGAGGACGGCGGGAGAAAACGAGCCGCTGGCCAGCGAACCTGGGGTGGCGCGGTTTTCGTAGATGCCGATCTTCCCAAGGCTGCTAACGGTATCGACGATGTCCAACTTCCCGTCGCCGTTTAGGTCGGCAAGCTCGACGTCGCTGACACTGTCGCCGGTGAACAACGAAAAACTCGGCGCAAGCGAGGCGGTGTTGAACGCCCCAAGTGTGGCCTGATTCCGATAAATGATGACGCCGCTACCCACCAATGCGAGGACAACGTCCTGCTTTCCATCCCCGTCCAAATCCCCGACAGCGATCGAGTTGGGATCAGAACTCACCGCGAAGGACACGGCGGGTTCAAACGAGATGCCTCCTCCGGCGGTGTTGTTACGCAACACGGACATGGTGGAGGAGACCCCCGCAGAGTTACCGGTAAGCACGTCGAGGAAGCCATCCCCATCCAGATCGCCAAGCGCGAGGCAGCGGCAGCCTGACCCCACCACAAAGTTCTGCCGGGCCGCGAACGAGGATGTCGTCAGGCTTCCGGGTGAGCTAACATTCCGAAACACCGACATCGTCGCATTTCCGGAGTTGACGACCGCAATGTCCAGCTTGCCATCTCGATCCAAGTCACCAACCGACATACCTTGCGGGGCCGGCCCAGTCGCCAAATCTGCGCGCGTTCCGAAGGTGATCGATCCCACGGTGCTTTGATTGCGGAAGATGGAGACGTATTCCGCGACGTAATGCACGACTGCCAAGTCCAGTTTGCCGTCGCCATCCAGGTCCGCCAGCACTGGGTAGTAGGCACTATTGCCGCTCCCTCCAACGCTGACCGAACCTGCCGCAGCGAATGAGATTGCCCCGGTAGTTGAAGTGTTACGGAAGAAAACTACTTGCTGTGTGCTGTGCCGCGCCACCGCCAAGTCCAGTTTTCCGTCCCCGTCAATGTCCCCGAAGAAGAAGGTGTAGGGCTGGGAACCAATCGAGATATCCTGCCGCGCGGTGAAGGAGCCGGCGGAAATGGCACCGCTGGTCGGCGAGAACGTGGGCAGGAATGGAACGGAGGATTCGACGACGTAACCATCGGGGTTGCCCAGGCGGACGAGATCAAACGTGGCACCGACAGGCACAATGACTGACAGAGAACTCGACGAAGCAGACGTGACCGTCGCACGGACGCCGCCAAAGAAGACGTAGTTTTCCGCCGCATTGGTTCTGAATCCCGTGCCCGTGATGGTGATGGCGGCTCCTATGTCAGCGCGATGGGTGCTGAACCCGGTGATGCTCGGCGGCGTGCCGAGATTGGTGATGCTCACGCTGTCCAACTGGATGAAGCCCGGCCCCTTCATGGCCTCGGGGCTGACGGCCTCGAAGGTGAGCAGGACGTTGGAGCCGGCGTAGGCGGACAAGTCCACGGCGGCGCTGGTCGCGCCGGAGTCGGTCACCTTGGTGTTCGGCGCGGCGGTGAGAATGTTCGTGGTGAGCAGGGTTGCGCCACCGCCGGCGGGCTGGACGGTGAGCCGGAAGACGCGGGACTGCGTGGCGAGCGGGTTGCCCACGGTGAGGTCCCACGCCGCGCGCCAGTTGAAGCGCAACTGCGATGCGCCCGCCGGCAGCGCGACGGTCTGCGCGAGCGTGGCGGTCACGGGAGCGGGCGCGTCCCACGGGTTCGCGGCGACGAACGAGCCGTCGGTGGCGGTGGGCGTGAAGAAGCCGGGGTAGTAGAACTGGCCGCTGGCATAGCGAGCCCAGTAGGCCGGGACGGCGTTGGTGGTCCAGCCGGCGAGGGCGGCGTCCTCAAAGCCGCCGTTGGTGACCTGGCCGCGGGCAACCCCGACGGTGAGCGGGAGCAGGAGCGCCGCCAGCGCGAGCGCGGCGGCGCGGCGGGGGGTTCGCTGGGAGCCGCAGTTTGCTTCGGGCTTTTCAGACAGGCGCATTCAAGGATTCTTTCTTCCCGCTGTGGCCGGGGTCGTAGCACAAGTGGCCCGCCCCGGCAAGGCGGCATTCGACTGCATCACGCTTTGCCACGGGGAAGCGTGCGAAAGGTTACGGGGAGAATGGTTCAACCACGAATGGACACCAATGGACACGAATGAAGAGGGGCTTGGCCGCGAAAGGGCGCAGAGTTCACAGAGGGAAAGGCGGGGAGCCGTAGCTCGACCTTCCAATGTCGAGCCACGCACCACAGCCGACCAGCGGGCGCCGGAGGGGCTGGTCCCCAGCGGGGCGATGCACACGGGTTTCCGCCCCGCACCAGCCCGCTCCGGCGCGCCACTCATTGCCACGGGAGATTCCCGCAAAGGTTACGCGGGGAGTTTCAACCACTGACCGGCACTAACCTGCACTGATGGGAAAAATGCGCGCCTAGTCTTACGGGTGAACCAGCCAGTCCGCGATATTCCTTCGGGCATTAGTGCCGGTAAGTGCCGGTTAGTGGTTCACCACTCGGCTCAAACCCGGCCCAGCTTCAGACCATTCCGCCGTGTCACTTGCCGGCCATGAACTTGATGGCGAGCAGCGCCAGGACGGCGATGAGCGCGGCCACGGCCAGGCCGATGAACAGGCCGCGATGGAAGCCTGGCGCGCCGGGCGGCGGCGCGGGCGAACCGGCGGCGGGCTGGGCGGCAGGGGCCGGCGCAGCGGGGGCGTCCGCCAGCCCGAGCGCTTCGGCGAACGCCTTCGCGCTGGCGGGGCGGGCTTCCGGCTCCTTCGCCAGGCAGGCCATGATGGTGGCGGCGACGTGCGGTGGCACGGGGTTGGTGACGCCCAGCTCGGCCTGCCGCTGCTCGATGGGTTTGGCGGGCACGGTGCGGACCTTGGCGGTGATGCCGCCGGCGTTGGGCAGGCCGTCGCCGGAATGGAACGGCGGCTGGCTGACGAGCAGCTCGTAGAGGGTCGCGCCGAGGGCGTAGAGGTCGTCGGTGGGGCGCGGCGGCTTGCCCTCCATCTGCTGCGGACTCATATAGACCGGAGTGCCGGTGCTGCCCATGTGGGTGGTGACGTGGCCGAGGGTGTTGGCGGCGGTGGCGGCGATGCCGAAGTCGGCGAGCTTGAGGTTGCCCTGGGTGTTGAGGAGGAGGTTGGCGGGCTTGATGTCGCGGTGGATGATCTTCTGCTCGTGGGCGTGCGCGAGGGCGGCGCACATCTGGCGGGCGAGGCGCTGGAGGTAATCCCAGCGGACGGCCTTGTTGGCCTGGCGGTCCTTCAACGCGTTCAAGGGCGTGCCGTCCACATACTCGAGGACGATGAAGGCCGGCTCGTTCTCGTGCTGAAACAGCTCGTAGATGCGGACGATGTTAGGGTGGGCGAGCTTGCGGCTCTTGACGGTCTCGCGGCGGAGGTCGTCCACGGCGGCGGGGTTGTGCGCGAGGGCGGGCACGAGGACTTTCAGCGCCACATCCTCGCCGAGCTGCACGTCGCGCGCGAGCCACACCGCGCCCACCGCGCCGTGGCCCAGCAGGCGGGTGAGGGTGTAGCGTCCGTGACCGAGTTTGGCCTCGGGGGCCAGGTTCAATCCCATAATGGCTTTCTGGTCGTGGTGTGCTGTGGAGCGGATTGCCGGGGGAGTTCAATAGCCAAGGGCCGGCCCGCACGCAACGCCAAGTTGCGCCGGGAGCGGCGGTGCGGACGGGGCGCATCTTGATGCTCCCCGGAGCGCGGGTCTGCGACCCGCAGCAACTCCCCTCGGTCGCTGCCGTCCGAGCCGGTCAGCGGGCTGGGTGGTCGGAAGCTGCTGCGGGTCGCAGACCCGCGCTCCGCCGGGTTCGGGGGCAGTGCGCGAGTGCGCCCGTGCGGACGGCCCGTCCGCGTAAATCCTCGCCATGCAGGGCAGCGGTGATACGTTCCCAGCCCATGCCACGATCACGATGGCCAGCGCTCGCCGGGGCGGGCCTAGTCCTGGGAATTCTGCTCGCCGCCTGGCTGGCGCAGCGTCAGCCAGCCCGTGAGGCAGCGTCACTTGGCGCTGGCAAGCCGGGTTCCGCCACGACGAATCCCCCCCAGCGGCAGCGGCCTTCCCCACCACCCGCCCCGACTGAGGCGGCCGAGCAACTACGACGCGCCCTCGCGGACGTGCTGGACGCGGCGGACCTCGCCCAGCGCAGGCAACGGCTGGCCGAGTTGCGCCGCCGGCTGGAGGCGTTGGTGGCCGGCGAACGGCAAGCCGTGCTCGGCGAGTTTCTCACCTCCCGCCGCGACGCCGACCTGGGCGGGCAGTTCACGGTGGGGCCGGACGGCGGCCTGACCAGCAGCCCGACGCTGCGGGTCTGGCTGTTGAACGAGATGGCGGGACTTGATCCCGCCGCAGCAGCAGCGCTCGGGCGGCAAGTGCTGGCGAGCATGGATTCGCCGGATGAGTGGGCCGTGGGCCTGCGCTCGGTGGCGCTCGGAGACGGCAGCGCGGAGGGACGCACGCTGGTCAAGGACAAGACCCTCGCGCTGCTCACGCACGAAGCCTGGCAGCAGCAGCCCACCCCGGGCTACTTGAACGCCTTCGATGTGGCGGTGCATCTGAAGGACCGCGACTTCGCCCCGGTCCTGAGCGGATTGCTGCGCCAGACCAACCAGCCGGCGCTGGCGCACGCGGCATTTCTCGCCCTCGACCGCCTCACGCTCGCCGCGCCCGTTGAGTTTCTAAACACGCTCCAGACCGAGGCTGCGTCGCTGGCCGGCCGGGAGGCCGCCCGGGCGGGATTCTTCGCGCGGGCGGATGCGACGGACCCCGCGCAGCGCGTCCTGCTCGAACGTTACCTGCTCGCCCCGCAGCGCACGGCGGAGGAGTTGAACGCGTTCGCGGCGACCTTCCCGAACGCCAGCCTGTTCCTCTCGCACAACCTGCTGACCCGCCAGGCGGTGTTCGACGGAGCGACGCTCGCGCGCCGGGACGCCGCGACGCTGGCCATCGTGCGCCAGTGGCAGACGGAGCCGCGCTTCGCGGGGCAACGCGAGCAGTTGCGCGCGGTGGAGACGCGGCTGCAGGAGTTCGTGCGCCAGACCCAGAAGCAGAACGCCCAGTAAATCCGCAGAACGCAACCTGCATGGTCGGACCTGCAAACTCCAAGGCATCCGCAGGACCGGGGTTGAGTGCGTGGCTGCCTCCTGAGCAACTCAACCCATCCTTGAGTGAGGGGCTGGAGCCAGTGGTCGGGTTCGAACCGACGACCTGCTGTTTACGAAACAGCTGCTCTGCCACTGAGCTACACTGGCATCCCAAAACTGCGGCGGGACATTAAGTGCGTGGAAAGTCGGAACGCAAGTCTGGAAGTGCGGGCGGCACGCCCAACCCTGATTGCAGCGCCGGTCGAGAACGCGGTTGACGGAAATCCGCTACAGCAGCTCCTTCATCACGCGCCCGTTGTTGGCGATCATGATGGGGCGGCCTTCGGGGGTGTGCATCTCGTCCAGCGGGTCGAGGCCGAGGAGGTGATAAAGCGTCGCGGCCATGTCCTCGGGACCGTAGGGCGTGTGCGCGGGGTGGGCAGCCCACTTGTCACTGGCACCGACGACGCGTCCGCCCTGAATGCCGCCGCCGCCCATGAGGACGGTGAAGCACGGTCCCCAGTGGTCGCGCCCGGCGTTCTTGTTGATCTTCGGGGTGCGGCCAAACTCACCGCTGACCAGGACGAGCGTCTTGTCCAGCATCCCCCGGTCGGAGAGGTCGCGGAAGAGGGTGGACATGGCGGCATCAAGTTTGGGCAGGAGCGCGCCCTTGAGCGTGTTGAAGTTGCCGTCGTGGGTGTCCCAGTTCGCGTGGTCAATGGTCACGCAGCGCACGCCGCTCTCGACGAGCCGGCGGGCGAAGAGGCAGGACTGGCCGAGGGTGTTGCGCCCGTAGTCGTCGCGCAGCTTGTCCGGTTCGGCGGCGAGGTCGAAGGCTTTCTTCGCGTCCGCCGAGGTCATCAGGTCGAAGGCGCGCTGGCTGAAGACGCTGACGTTGCGCGGGCCGGCGTTGGCGGCGGCTTCGGCGGCTTTTTGATAGCGGTCCACCTGCGCGAGCAGTTCGCGGCGGGCTTCGAGCCGGTTTGCGCCGATAAGCATCGGCGGCGCGAGGTCGGGCACGGTGAAGTTCGGCGCGTTCGGGTCGGTCTCGACGACGAAGGGCACCGCCGCCGCACCGAGATACGCGGAGCTGCCGCTCGGGTGCATGCCGGGCAGGCAGACATAGGGTGGCACGGAGCCGCGCGGGCCAAGCTTCTGCGCGAGCACTGAGCCGAAGGCGGGATGCTGGTTGTTCGGCTTGAGGCCGCCGTTGAAACCGGCCGACGGGAAGAAGCCCGTGAGCATGTAGTGGTCGGCGGGGCCGTGGTCGGAGGAGCGGTGCGTGAACGAGCGGATTTGCGAGAACTTGTCCATCACCCGGGCCACGCGCGGCAGATGCTCGCAGACGTGGACGCCGGGGACATTCGTCGCGATCTCCTTGAAGTCGCCGCGCACCTCGACGGGCGCGTCGGGCTTCATGTCGAAGGTGTCAATCGTGCTCAGGCCGCCCTTGAGGAAGATGTAGATGAGCGACTTGTCCTGCATGGCCGCCGCCGCGCGGGCCGAGCCGGACAGCATGGTGGCGAGCGAGAACTGCGTGCCGAGCACGCCCGCCGCGCCGACGCGGAGAAAATCCCGGCGGGCGAAGCCATCACAGAAGGGTCGGTTGGGCTGGCGCATGAGCTTGGTGAACTGACGGGCGCGACCAAAGCCCATTCAACTGGAAACCGGCTCAGGGCTTGCGGATTTCCTGTCGGCGCGGCACGCCGGGCAGCTCCTTGAACTTCAAGTTGATCGTGATGGCGCTGGCGACGGAACGGCTGTTGCCGTCACGGATGTCCAGCGGCCCGTGCGTCTTGCCTTGGTCCCAGCCGGTGCTGATGAGCGAGATGCGGTCGCGGGCCGACTCGTCGAAGTAAAACATGTTCCCGTCGTCGCTGAGGCGCACATCAATCTTATTGCGGCTGGTGGACCGGCCCTGCTGCACGAACTCGATCTCCTTGCGCTCGCCGCGCACGAGGTCGAAGCGCACCGGCTCGTAGGGCCGATGCTTGCCGTCAATCGCCACCATGCCGCCCTGAATGGTGACGGTGATGACATCGCCATGGCGCGCGCGGGCGTAGAGATGTTGAACCCGCTGGCGCTCCTCGTCCGCACGCGCGGCCTCCGTTGCCAGGCGCTGCCGTTCCGCGGCCTCCTGCTGCTGACGGCGCTGCTCATTGAGCTGCGCCTGCTGGCGCGTGTAGTCCGCCTGCTGCTCGGGGGAAAGGCTGTTCCATTGCGCCTCGCTCAAACCCATCGGATAGGACTGGCAGCCGGCCAGCAACGCGGTCAACAGCGCGAGGCAAACGAGGTGCTTCATGGGTGAAGGGTGGACGAACGGTGGCCGGACGGAAAGCCTCTTCATGACTCATGCAGCGCGCGCAGCTCGCTGTTCGAGTAGCGGAGGCGCACGGCGAGTTCGTGGCAGAGGCAGCGCAGGATTTCCACGGCCAGTTCGGGATGGCTCTTCGCCAGCGTCTCGAAGCGCGCGCGCGAAAGCACGAACAGCTCGGTGTCCGTGACCGCCACGGCGTCGGCCGAGCGCGGCTGCTGGTCGAGGAACGCCATGTCCCCGAAGCAGTGGCCGTCCGTGAACGTGGTCAGGTGGTAGCGGTGGCCGGCGTCGAGCGGGAGGTTCACGCTCACGTTGCCCCGGCGGACGATGAACAGCTCGCAGCCGGGATCGCCCTTGCGGAAGATGACTTCGCCCGCCCGCGCGGAACGCTCGGTGATGATCTCGACCAGCGCCGCAAAGGCACCGGGCGACTTCAACCCGGCAAACAGCGGGATGTCGCGCAATCCGGGCAAGGTGGCCGAAGCGCCGCCCGCGCCCGCGCCGGCGAGGATCTGGTCCTCGGCCCATTCCAGCGCCTCGTCGCGGTTTTCGAAGAGCCGAAGATGCCGTTGGCCGTCCGCCAGGATGCCCAGCAGCCGGAGGTAGTCCGCCAGGCCAAGGCCGGTGGGCAGTTGCGCCGGCAGATCGCACAAGATCAGCGTGCCGTCGTGCGCCTTGACCTGCTTGTGGATGACTTGCAGCACATGGCCGGCGGTGAAGTCGAAAGACTGCACGCGCCGCAGGTCGAGGATGACGAAGCGGCACGCGCGGATGTCCTCGTCCAGCTCGGTGAGCAACTGGTCCGTGGTGCCGAAGAACAGGCTGCCCTGCAACTCGCACACCACCGTCTGCCGGCCGTGCCGCACCAGCAGCGCCTTCTCCGCCGTGAGCCGGTGCTTGCGCGAGGAAAGCTGGTCCCCGTGCAGCTTGCGCCGGATGACCGAGCCACGGATGAGGTCACGGATGAACAGCGCCAGCGCCAGCGCGATGCCCGTGCCGGCGGCGGCAATGAGGTTGTAGGCCAGCGCCACCACGACCACCGCCGCCATCACCGTGAAGTCGAAGAACGTCGCGCGGTGCTTGAGCAGTTGCAGGCTCTCGGGGTCCACCATCCGGCTGCCGAGCACGATGAGAATGCCCGCCAGCGCCGGCGTCGGGATCAGCGCGATCAAGGGCCGGCCAAACAGAAACGCGGCGAGGATGAGGCCGCCGCTGATCATGCCCGCGCGCCGCGTCTGACCGCCGCTGCTGAGGTTGACAAGGGTCGGACCCATCGTGCCCGCGCCGGGCATGCCGCCGAGCAGGGCGGAGCACAGGTTGCCCGTGCCCTGCGCCAGCAGTTCGCGATTCGAGTTGGTCCGCTGGCCGGACATCGCGTCGAGCACCACGCAGGTCTTCAACGTGTCAATCGAGAGCAACGTGGCGAGCGTGAGCGCGGGCGTGAGCAACTCGACAAGCTGGTCGGCGGAGAGCGTGCCCGCGAGTTTCCACCGCGCGCCGAGCACGGCGGCCAGGTCGGCCAGGCTTCCCTGCATGGGGCCGACGAGCAGCGGGTTGTGCGCGACCGCGCGCAGCTCGGAATTCCAGAGAGCCAGCGCCGCAAAGGTCAACGCGCCCGCGCTCAAGCCAATGATGGCCGCCGGAACAGACTTGCTGAGGCGCGGGGCCAGAATCATCCCGGCCATCGTGAAGCCACCGACCAACAGGGCGTTCCAGTTCCAGTGGCCGGGGTGCAACAACCCCGACCAAAACTCCGATCCCGCGTGCAGGCCAAAGACTTTGGGGGCTTGGGCCAGAATGATCATCAGGCCCACGCCGCTCAAGTAGCCGGCCACGACAGGATACGGAATGTATTTGATGAGCCTTCCGCCGCGCGCCACACCGAACACGATCTGGATGACCGCCGAGAACACGCCCACGAGCGTCAGCAGCAACAGCACACGCGTCGCCAGCACCGCCTCGTCCTGACCGGGGTTGCCCTGCCCAACGAAGCTCACTGCGAGCGCGGAGAGAATCGCCGCCGCCGGTGCGCAAGGCGCGGAGATCAACTGCCGCGCGCTGCCCAGACACGCGGCGGTGAAGCCCAGCGCGACCGCCCCGATGACGCCCGCCAGCGCGCCTTGCGCGAGATAGGCGGGACCGAGCACTGCGACGGTGGTCACACCGTAGGCAATCGAGGACGGCAGCGCGACGAGCATCGCGGAGACGCCGCCCCAAAAGTCACCTTTCCCACTGGCGGGCGGAACCGGGTTTTCGTTCTGCGCCATGATTGATTAGCCGCGAAAGGGCGCAGAGTTCGCAAAGAAGTTCTTTCTCAACTCACCTGTGCGTGCTTTGCGTTCTTTCGCGGCAAAATGGTCTTCGTTCAAGCGGCCGCTTTCACAGCGCCGCCTCAAGATGCTGGCACAGCGTCTTCACGATCTGCACGCGGGCGAACTTCTTGTCGTTGCCAGCCACGAGCGTCCACGGCGCGAACTCGGTGCTGGTGTGCGCCACCATGTCGTTGATGGCGGCCTTGTAGGCGTCCCACTGCTCGCGGTTGCGCCAGTCCTCGTCGGTGATCTTGTAGCGTTTGAAGGCGATCTCCTCGCGCTGCTTGAAGCGACGCAACTGCTCGTCCTTGCTGATGTGAACCCAGAACTTCGAGACCACGATGCCGCTCTCGGCCATCTGCTCCTCAAAGTCATTGATCTCCAGGAACGACCGCTTCCACTCGTCCTCGCGCGCGAAGCCTTCGACGCGCTCGACCAGCACGCGGCCATACCAGGAGCGGTCGAAGATGGTCGTCATGCCCGCGCGCGGCAGGTGCCGCCAGAAACGCCAGAGATAATGCCGCGCCCGCTCCTCGTCCGTCGGCGCGGCGATGGGGATGATGCGATACAGGCGCGGGTCAATGGCCGCCGTCACGCGGCGGATGGCGCTGCCCTTGCCGGCGGCATCCCAGCCCTCGAAGAGCGCGACGCTCGCGACTTTCTTCTCCCACGCGGCCCACGTCAGGCGCGTGAGCCGGCTCTGCCATTTCTCCAACTGCGCCTCGTATTTCTGGTCGGTGAGGCGCTGCGTGAGATTCACATGATCGAGGATCGTGATGCCGGCCTTGGTGCGGACACGGGCGGGCTTCGGCGTCGGCACGGCGGCGGAGACGGCCTTGGCCTTCTCCAGCTCACGCAGCTTCCGCTCGATGGCTTGCAGGAGAAGTTTCCCTGCGGTCAGTTCGCGGAAGCGACGATCCGCCGCCTCGATCAAGTGCCACGGCGCATGGCCCGCGTCGGTGCGGCGAAGGGCGCGCTCGGAAACCTCGGTGAACTTGTCGTAGAGCTTGAAGTGCTTCCAGTCGCTCGGCAGCACGCGCCAGTGCGTCTTGGGATCGCTCTCCAAATCCTTCAGCCGCCGACGCTGGGCTTTCTTCGAGAGGTGAAACCACAGCTTCACGATGACCGCGCCGTCGTCGGCCAGCATCTTCTCGAAGAACGCGATGCGGTCCATCTCGGTGTCGAGCTTGCTCGTCTTGATCTCGCCATAGACGCGCCGGATGATTGGCTCCGAATACCACGAGCCGAAGAGGATGCCGACGCGACCGCGCGCCGGCAGCGACCGCCAGAAGCGCCACCAGCGCGGGCGCTCGCGCTTCTCGTCGGAAGTCTGCCAGAAGGCCTGCGTGTCCACGCCGCGCGGGTCGAGCCACTCGTTGAGCCGGTGGACGACCTCGCCCTTGCCCGCGCCGTCCGCGCCGGAGACGACCACGATGACGGGCACCTTGGTGTCCTTGAGCGCGAAGTGCGCCTCCAGCAGCGCCGGGCGCAGCTTCGCCAGCTCGGCGTCGTATTGGGCCTTGGTGAGTTTCTGTCCGAGTTCGGCGGCTTCAAACATAACGGGCCTTTCGCTTAGGTGATGGCGTTTTGCAAAGCGCGCGCGGCGGCGAGCGTGTGGGCGGTGACGGCGGCAACCTCACCCTGTCCGTCCACCTGCGTCAACAAACCCGCGTCGCGGTAGAACTGAATCAACGGCTCGGTCTGCGCGTGAAAGGTCCTGAGTCGAGCGCGCACGGTCGCCGGATTGTCGTCGTCGCGCTGATACAGCTCGCCGCCGCAGCGGTCGCAAACGCCGGCCTTGTGCGGACGCTTGTAGCTTGTGTGATACGGCGTCTGGCACTGGCGGCAGATCAGCCGGCCCGAAAGCCGGTCCACAATCGCCTCGTCCGACACGGCGATGCACAGCACGCCCGCGAGCCGGCGGTCCAAGTCGGTGAGCATCTCGTTCAGCGCCATCGCCTGCGGCAGCGTGCGCGGGAAGCCGTCGAGGATGAAGCCGCCCGCCGTGTCCGACCGCGCGAGGCGCTCGCGCACCATCGCCTCGGTGATCTCGTCGGGCACCAGCTCGCCCCGGTCCATGTAGCCCTTGGCCTGCCGGCCCAGCTCGGTGGCCTGCCGGAGGTTTTCACGGAAGAGGTCGCCCGTGGCGATGTGCGGCAACTGAAGTTCCTTGCTCAGCTGCTCCGCCTGCGTGCCCTTCCCCGAGCCGGGGCCGCCCAGCAACACGAGTCCAAGGCACGCGTGCCGCTCGTAAGAAGGCAGCAGCAGCGCCTGCCGATGCCATGACGGCAGCGTGACTGTCGCCCCCGTGGGTTTGAACGCCGCGCCGCGCGTCCGCAGCGATTCCAGCGCGTTGAGGATGGCCCACTGCACCTTGTCCACCGGCCCGTCCGCCTCGATGACGCGCAGCCGACCGGACGGCTGGTAATACTCCAGCACCGGCCCGGCCGTGCGTTGGAACATCCGCAGCCGCGCCAGCGCACGGTCCGCCTCGTCATCCGGGCGGCGCTGCAATTCCCCGCCGCAGCCATCGCACACCCCCGCGCGGGCGGGCGGACGCATCGTCGCGTGATACGGCGTCTTGCAGGTGCGGCAGATCAACCGCCCGTCCAGCCGGCGGAGCATCTCCGCTTCGGAAAGGTTCAGCAGCACCACCGCATCCAGCCGGCTGCCCAGCCCGGTGAGCAGGTCATCCAGAAAGCGCGCCTGATACTCCGTGCGCGGAAAGCCATCGAAGAGAATGTCCCCCGCCGGATCGCTCTTGCGCACCCAGTCCTCCACCATCGCGTCCACGATCTCGTCGGGCACCAGCTCGCCGCGATCCATGTAGCGCCGCGCGAGCAGGCCCAGTGTGGTCTGGTCCTCGAGGTTTTGCCGGAACAAATCCCCCGTGGCGACGTGCTCCAGCCACAGCTCCTTGACCAAGGCTCCGCTGTGAGTGCCCTTGCCTGCGCCGGACGGACCGATGAGTGAGAGGTTCATGCGTGGCCGAGAGTTGCCTTCCCTGCCGAGAGCACCCTAACCGAACCGCCCGCTTCAACCACCCACCTTTTGCGGAACACGTCGCCAAATTTGCTTCAACGCGACGCTGGCGGCTGGCGTGTCAGCCCGGACTTGCAAGCAACGCCGCCGCTGGCTTGCCGCTGCGTGAACGCGGTGACTTCGCCTGCCCGGCATGGTAGATCATGAGCGCGATAAACGCCGCCGCCAGCAGCGCATCGGCAAGGAGGATGGTCTTGAGCGGTCGCTTGCGGAAACAGAAGTGGATGGCCGAGGCGATGGACGCAAACACGACCGCAGCGACCACGCCGACGACGAACAGCAGCCCCGCCACGCCGGGGGCCTGCTCGCTGCCGTCGGGCTGTTCCGGCGGGGAATCCGCGCCCGCCACGACGCCCGCGAGCGAGATGACGCCCATGCACCCGCACCGGAAACCAACGGCCAGCAGATGCTGCTTCCAGGTGTTCCCAACGGCGTCGGTGGGCGCATTCATCGGCTCGCGCCGGGTGAGGCTAGAGCTTCACGGTCTTGCCCGTCGCCGCTGACTTGTCGGCGGCGAACATGACCCGGTGGCTGGCCGCCGCGTCGGCGAGGCTGGTGAGGGCCATGTCCTTGCCGGCGTCGAGGGCGTCGAAAAAGGCCTGGAACTGCGTCTGATACGGGTGATCGCTCACGTCGCCGGAGTCGAGCATCTTCATGGAGAGCTGGCTCCACCTGGCCTTGTGCGTGCCGAGCTTCTGCGAGTGGAACTTGTCGTCCAGCAGGCTGCCCTCGCTGCCGACGAGGTGGGTGTGGAAGTAGTAGGGCTGCAGGCAGACCACCACGGCGGCGCACTTGCCCACGGCCCCGTTCTTGAACTTGAGGATGGTGACGCTGGTGGTCGTGTATTCGTAGGGCTTGAAGATCTTGCTCTGCGAACGCGTGTCGTAGCTCGTGACCTCCGTGACCTCGCTGCCCATGCAAAGCAGCAGGGCGTCGAGCGCGTGGCAGCCGGCGGTGAGCAGCGAGCTGCCGCCATCCTTCTTGAAGGTGTTCCAGCGGAACTGGCCATACCACGGGCCGATGCCGTGATAGTAGTCCACCTCGCCGTAATGCAGCTTGCCGAGCAGCCCGCGATCAATGACGGCCTTCGTCGCCTGGAACTGGCTGCTGTAGCGGCACTCGAAGCAGACGCACGTCTTCACGCCGGCCTTGTTCACGGCGGCGACCATCGCGTCCACGTCCTTCTGCGACATGGCGAGCGGCTTCTCGATGATGATGTGCTTGCCAGCCTTGGCGGCGGCGATGACGTGCTTCGCATGCAGGCTGGGCATGGAACACACGGAGACCGCGTTGATGTTCGGGTCGGCGAGCATGGCATCGAGGCTCGTGTAGGTCGTGATGGGCGAGCCGTATTGGGCGGACAGCGCCGCGCCATCCTGCGCGCGGGAGGAATAAACCGCCGTGACCTGCGCCTGCGTGGAGGCGTTGATGGCGGGGATGTGCGCGGTGGCGACCCAGCCGTAACCGATGACTCCAACATTGTATTTTTTGCTCATGGGAAAGGAGATGATGCGTGTGCGGTGATTGTGACGCGGAGATGCCACCGGTTTTTTGACGGGATGTCAAACCCCGGTTCCCTTCGCCCGCTTGGCCCGGCGGGCTTTCGTCCTGGCGATGTAGGCGACCGCGTCCGGCGTCTGGCAGCCGGTTTCACCATGATCCACCGCCACTTTCCCAATGCGCCTTGCAGCAGCGACGGCGAGCCGCTCCAACTTCGCATTGCGGACACCGATGGCGATGAGCGCGCCGTTCATCGCGTAGCGGACGTGGTTTTGCGCCCCGTGGAGATCGCGCTCGATGGTCTTGAGCAGCGCGGCGAATTTCGTGTCCGGCAGCGTTGAGTTCAGCGCCAGTTCCGCCACCACGTCCCAGCCCGCCACGGCGACATGCTCACGCGGGTCGGCGCGCCACATTCCGGCCAGCGCCTCCGCCGACGCGGTGGCGGCGACGAGCTTCGCGACCGCCCCGGCGAGCGGACGGCTCTCGGCTCCGATCACCCAGGCGTCAAGGGTCGCGGCATCAGCCTGCTGCGGGTCGGCGATGAACGTGGCGAGCACGCGGGCGTCGTGCCAGCCGGAGGCCCAGAGGCCGCGCGCGAGCGCGTGGTCGCGTTTGATTTTCCTGGTGAGCTGGCCGAGGACGGCGTAGCTGACGCCGAACATCTTCGGGCCAACGCCGTGGCGGGCGTAGGTCTTGCGGGTTTGCGCCGAGCCGGCGGCTTCGAGTTGCTGGAGGGCCTGGGTGAGCGTCATGGCGTTGGCTTGAGGTTGGCTGAATTAAACTCCCTGGCGCGCCGAACTCAAGCTCGTCGGCACGCGCCCTGCGCGGCGTGAAGTGAACTCAACCTCGACAACGGGCCATTCGTCCCGGACAGTGTCGCCGGTCAATAAAACCGATGCGCACCGGACAAGAACTCATCAAGGCGACGAAGCAATATGCTCACGACGACACAGCCCGCAGTTGGTGGTATGTGCTGTCCACCGCCGGCCTGCTCGCGGCCACGCTCGCCGGAACGCTGTGGAACCATTCCCTGCCGCTGCGCGTGCTGTGCAGCGTGTTCGCGGGCCTGCTGATCCTCCGGCTCTTCGTCATCTACCACGACCAGCAGCACCACGCGATCCTGCCCAAGTCCTTCCTGGCGGAAATCCTCATGCGCGTGTTCGGCATCCTCTCGCTCAGCGCGAGCAGCATCTGGCGCAGCTCCCACAACCACCACCACAACCACAACTCCAAGCTGCGCGGCTCGCACATCGGCTCGTTCCCGATCATGACCAAGGCGCAGTTCCTCAAGACCACCCCCAGCAAGCGCTTCTGGTATCTCTTCGCGCGCCATCCGCTCACCATCCTGTTCGGCTACGTCACCGTCTTCATCATCGGGATGTGCATCAACCCCTTCCTCAACAATCCGCGCAAACACTACGACTGCCTCATCGCGCTGCTGCTGCACATCGCGATCGGCGTCGTGCTCTACATCACCCACGGCTGGCTCGGCGTGCTGCTGGCCCAGACCCTGCCGCACTTCCTCACCTACGCGATTGGCTCCTACCTGTTCTACGCGCAGCACAACTTCCCGACCGTCGCGTTCACCGACCACGCCGGCTGGACCTACGAGAAGGCCGCGCTGGACTCGTCGAGCTACATGAGGACCAGCCGGCTCATGGCGTGGTTCACCGCGAACATCGGCTACCACCACATCCACCACCTGAACGCCCGCATCCCGTTCTACCGGCTGCCGGAAGTGCTGCGCGAAATGCCGGAATTGCAGGCGGCCAAGACCACTTCCTTCCACCCGGTGGAGGTCTTCCGCTGCCTGCGCCTGAAAGTCTGGGACACCGAGGCGCAAAGAATGGTGGGCCTGCCCAAGCTATCCTGACGGTCTGCGGTTGTCCCTTGACTCACTCCCGCTGAACGAGACGATGCGGCCATGCGCGCCGTCCTGCTGCCGTTCATCGCTTTCCTCCTTGCGCCGCTTTCGTCCCGCGCCGCGGATGCGCTGGGCGACTATGTCCGCAAGGCCGATGCCTCTTTTGCTTGGAAGCAGGCCGAGCGGCGCGATGTGGATGGCTTCATCGCCACACGCCTTGACCTGACTTCGCAGACCTGGCGCGGGCACGCTTGGCAGCATCAGGTGCTGGTCGTGCATCCGCCGCAGGTGCGCAACAAGGACATCGCCTTCCTCTTCATCACCGGCGATGGCGATGTGTCCAAGCTCTTCAACCTGATGAAAACCTTGGCCGAGCGCGCCGGGGCCATCGCCGCCGCCGTCAACAAAGTCCCCAACCAGCCGCTCTACGACGGCCGCCGTGAGGACGCCCTCATCGCCTACACGTTCAACGAGTATCTCAAGACCGGCGACCGCGAGTGGCCGCTGCTCTTCCCGATGGCCAAGTCCGCCGTGCGCGCGATGGACGCGGTGCAGGCCTTCGCCAGCGAGGGCGGCGGCACGAAGCCCGTGCGCTTCGTCGTCTCCGGCGCGTCCAAACGCGGCTGGACCACCTGGCTCACCGCCGCCGCCGATACGCGCGTGGCCGGCATCGCGCCGATGGTCATAGACATGCTGAACATGAAGGCGCAAACGCGGTGGTCGCAGCAGGTCTATGGCAAGCAGAGCGAGAAAATCGGCGACTACACCGAACTGAACCTCGTCGAGCGCATGGACGACCCGCGCATGGTCGAGCTGCGCGGCTGGGTGGACCCGTTCAGTTACCGCCGCGCCTACACGCTGCCCAAGCTTCTGCTCCTCGGCACCAACGATCCGTATTGGACCGTGGACGCGCTGCGGCACTACTTCCACGAGCTGCCCGACCCGAAGCTGATTTTTCAGACCCCCAACGCCGGCCACGATCTTGCCGGCGGACGCGAGGCCACGCAGACGCTCGCGGCGTTCTTCCAGATGCTGGCCGACCGTGAGCCGCTGCCGCAGATGAAGTGGGAGTTCAAGGGCGGCGCGCTCGAAGCGCCGACCGTGGACGTGACGCTGAGTCAACCCGCGAAGTCCTTCCGTTTGATGACGGCGGGCTCGACCGACCGCGACTTGCGCAACGACAAGTGGTCCGGCAGCGAGCTGAAATCCAATCCTGGCCACCACGTCGTCGCGCGCGTCGAGAAGCCCGCGTCCGGCTACCGCGCGTATCTCGTCGAGGCCGAGCTGACCGCGTCCACCGGCCACACCTACAAGCTCTCCACCGAGGCGCGCGTGACGCCGGACGGTGCGCCGGGTGAGAAGCCGGATTTCAGCAACGCCCGCCGGCCCGACGAGCCATCGCTCCGCTTCTGGCTGTGGAACATGATGGCGCTCCATCGCTTCTCCCGCGACGAGGTGCGGGCCGCGACGGGCATGACGGCGGCGGAAATTGACAGCGCCTTGCAACGCTATGACATCCGGCTGGACCCGCCGGCCGCGCGCGGGGCGCACGCGCCCTTGCTCGTCGTGCCCTATCCCGGTGGCCGCCATCCGCGCATCGGCTTCCTCGACGGCGCGGTGGACCCGCAGCGCGAGACCAAGGTGAGCGTGTTCGCGCCGTGGGACCCCGCCAGCTACGTCGTAGTGGACGTGCCCGAGGCCATCTGGTCGAACCTCGGCCTCACCTACCTCGCGCACACGCACGTCCCGACCGTGTGGTCGAAGCAGAACATTGACCTCCCCAAGCTGGAATGGACCCGCCGGACCGACGGCTCGCTCGACTTCGAGCGCACGCTGCCCAATGGCATCGCCTTCGGCACCAAGGTCGTTCCGGGTCGCGACGGCGTGCGGATGGAGATGTGGCTGCGCAACGGCACGAAGGAAACGCTCTCCGACCTGCGCGTGCAGAACTGCGTCATGCTGCGCGGCGCGAAGGGCTTCACCGCGCAGAGCAACGACAACAAGGTGCTCGCCAAGCCCTACGCCGCCGCACGCTCGGGCGACGGGAAGCGTTGGATCATCACCGCATGGGAGCCGAACCACCGCCCGTGGGCCAACCCGCCGTGCCCGTGCATCCACTCCGACCCGAAGTTCCCCGACTGCAAACCGGGCGAGACACAACGCGTGCGCGGCTGGCTCTCCTTCTACGAAGGAGCGGACGTGCAGGCGGAGTTCAAGCGGCTGGACGGAGTCGGTTGGAAGTAAGCCTGAAATTTGACGCCGGCAAGACTCCGGCGGCTACTTTCCCGTCACCAGCCAGCGCGCGGCCTCCTCCACCCAGCCGGTGTTCCAGTGGTGCTTGCGCTGCGGGCCATCGCGGTAGGCGTGGGGGATTTTCAACTCATCAAGCAGCGCGTGCGCCTGCTGCGTCGGCGTGCGGAAGTTGTCGTAGCCCATGAGCAGCAGGCGCGGCTCGGAACCGAGTGACTTGCCACGCTCGCGCAGCAAGGTCGGGATGCGGTGGCGCTCGAAGTTCTCCGGCGTCCCGGCAATCGCCGCCATGCCGTAAAGCCCGCGCTCCATCATCAGCGGCGAATCCCACGCGGCGGCTTTGCCAAAGACTTCCGGGTTCCGCAGCAGCAGGCTCCATGCGCCCCAGCCGGACTTGCTGAAGCCCAAGAGCAGCCGCGCGTCGCGCTCGGCGCGGGCGGGGTAGGCGCGTTCAATGAAGGGGACAACGACCTTGAGGAAGTAGGTCTCCTGCCGGATGCCAAGATCAGTCGGATGGTCGCAATACCACGGCAGGTGGCTGAAGGTCGGATAGACGCAGACGACGTTGAGCTTGTTGGCCAGGTCGAGTTTCGCGGCCTCGGCCAGCGGGTCGCCCCAGCGCTGCTCGTCCTTCGCCTCGACGGGCAGGAGGTAGAGCACCGGCAGCCGCGCGCCCGGTGCGAGCTTGTCCGGCGCCCGGACGTAGATTTTGGTCGGGCCGGACTGAAACTCGGACTGAACGGTGTGGACGACGAAGCCGTTGGGCGCGGGTGCGGCCGGAGAAATTACGGCCTCGGCGGCTCGGCCGTTGAAGCTGAAGAGCAGAAACAGGAGGAGGGCATGGCCGCGAAAGGGCGCAGAGAACACAAAGGGGGAAAGCAAACTGACTGCACCTGACGAACACAACCTTGAGCGGCGGGAGGAGTGCCTGTGGCTTTTCATTCTCTGTGCTCTCTGCGCCCTTTCGCGGCAAAGTCCTATTCTACAGCGCCGGGTTGCGCGGGAATTTCACCAGCGGCAATCGCGCGCCACGATGCAGGCTGCGGTCCGCGCGCACTGGCTCCGGCGGAAGGAAGATGCCGCCCAGCGCCGCCGCCGCCGAGGCCGCCACGAGGTCGTCCTGGTCAATGCCGTCGCCGCTCACGCCCACCGCGCCGATGAGCACGCCGCCGCGATACAGCGGCATGGAGCCGGCGAAGATGGTCATGCCGTTGGGCAGGTTCGGATTCACCGCGACGGACGTGGTGAAGGCCGCGCCGTTGAGCGTGTTGACCGCCGCGATGGCCGGGACGGTGATGATGGAGAAGCGTTCCTGCAACCCGAGGAAGATGCCGGGCGTCGTCCCGCCGATGCCGGGAGGATACGAGCCTTGCGCCATGAAACCCACCGTCCGCGCCGTGAACGCCCGCGTGTCGCTGCTGAAGAAGACCGCCGTGCGCGCCTTCTGCACGCACACGTCCCAACTGAACCGCGTCGAGTCCGGTGAGGTGCAGAACGTGCCGAGCACAATCGGCGGGCTGCCGGCGAGGTTGGGATTGTTGACCACCGAGATGAAGCACTGCATCCGCGAGCCGCGCGGCAGCCGGATGCCGCCGCGCGTGGTGCGCGCGCGGTTCGCGCCAGCGGTGAGGATGGCCGTGACCTCCGCCGCCGTGAGCCGTGCGGTGCCGCCGGGCAACGGGACGGCACTCGGGTCCGCGATGATGGCCTGACGAATCTCGCCGGTGACACCGCCCATCGTCGCCGCGACATAGGGCAGACCGACGGGGCTGGCTGAAAGCGGAAATCCCGGCGCTGCAATCCCGATGCCGGGGCCGGGAAGAAAGGGCGCAGGCCCGGTCGTGCTCGCCACATAGGCCAGCGCGATGCCGTCCACGAAAACCTTGTTGCCCAGAATGCGGGAAGATGGCTCGAAACCGACCTGCCCCGCGAGCGCCACGTCCTCGTCAACCTTCGCGCTGATGACCGTCGCGGCGGAGATGTTCAGCGGGCTGTCGTCGCCATCGCCCGCCACGCCGACGCCGCCGATGAGCACGCCGGCGCGGTAGAGCGGCACGCCGCCCGCCGTGCCGGCGAGTCCGCCAGTGAGCGGAGTCGTGACGGGCGTGAGCGGGGCCGCCGGGCTGGAGCCGAGCGTGAGCAGGCCGGCCTCGGCGGGCAGCTTGTATTTGTTGATGTCGGAGAAGGCGAGCTGGCTGAAGTTCACGCCCACCAGCGGACCAGGCGGCTTGTTGTTCACGCCGGGCGGGAAGTTCTGCTGCACAATCATCGCCGCCGTGCGCGGGGTGAAGGCGTTCTGCGCGCTGCTCAGGAAGGCCGCCGTGCCCGCCTTCGCGATGGCGTTGTCCCGGATGTCCGTCGCCGGGACGAGGCCGTTCACGCTCCACACCCCAAGCACGAAACCCTCGCGGTCCACCACCGCCACCACGCTCGCCGGTGAGACCACCGCCGCGCGCGACACCGCCTGCGCCAGCACGGTCGTCACTTCCGCGAGCGTCATCTGGGCGCGGACGGGCAGCGCGCAGAGAAAAACCCCGAGGATGAACGCAACCGGCTTCACTGGCCGCCAGTCTTCGGAAAACCACCGCAGGGCGGCAAGCAAATTGACGGGAGCTTTACACTTCGCTTACACGCGGAGGCTTGCAATTCGCGCGACGTCTCGCGTTTCATTGCCAGCGGATGCCGGCGTCACTTCAGGGAAAGAAGTCTCCGCTTTTACGCGGTCTGCTCCAGTCCGTCGCGCCCGGCGTGGCGGTGGGTCTCGCGTGCGCGTCCGGCCACGGCGCGGAGCCGGCCAAGCCGGGGAAGCTGCTCACCGAACGCACGCCCAAAGCCAAGGCCACGCCCGCCGCCCAGCCCTCCCCTGCCCCGCTCTCGCCGAAGGAAGACGCCGACCGCGAGCGTGACCGGCTCAAGCCGCTTCAGGAAATCACCGCCGGCCCGCCGCCGGCCGCGCCGAGCGTCTTCAGCCCGGAGCCGGACAAGCGCTTTCTTCCGTTCCCCGCGTCGCTGCTCTTTCCGCCCATCGAGGAAACGCTTGAGCTGCGCGTGACCTTCAGCAGCGGCTCGCCGCCCGCCGCGCCAGGCAAGTTCAATCCCGACCCGCGCACCGGGCCGGCTTGGCCGCGCGAGCTGTTCGAGGAGCCGCCGGGCCTGCGGCTCAAGGTCACTTACACGCCGCCCCCGCCGCCCAAGGCTCCCGCGCAGTTCAATCCCGACCCCGGCGCGAAAAACGTGAAGCCCGCCGAGGAGCCGTTCTTCAAGCCGGAGTTCACGCTTGGCCCCGCGTTCGGCTCCGAAGCGGTGCCGCCGCCGCTGGCCTTGCCGCGCTCGCCGCTGCGCGACACTGAGGTCGTCGCCGTGCCACCAAAGTTTCCGAACGGCTACGGTTCTGAGCCGGTGCCCTTCGCACTGCCGCGCACACCGATTCGCACGATTGGGCTGGAGCCGAAATCCACCGAACTGAAGCCGAAGCACGGCCTCGACGCGTTGCCGAAGCCGCTCGACCTCCCGCGCGCGAACACACGGCGCAATCTTCCCTTCCACCCGCACTTCGAGAGTAGCGGCATCGCGCGCGACACCGGCGTGGCGCTGCCGGCGTGGACCGAGTCGCGCCACGACCGCTGGCGCGCGGGCTTCCTGCCGTGGAAGCGCTACGCCAACGGCAGCGGCGAAGACCCGTTCTACTACCACGAGCCGCGCCTGTGGCATCCGTATTACCAGAGCAAGCTCAAGGGCGACCTGCCCGTCATCGGCCAGGACATTTTCCTGAACGTCACGGTCAACAACTCGACCGACTTCAACGGCGTGAATGTCCCCACGCCCAGCGGCGCGAGCGCGGCGACGCCCGGCCAATACGAGTTCTTCGGGCGGGGCGAGGCGTTGGCGGTGCAGAACAACCTGGCGTTCTCGGTCGAGCTGTTTCGCGGCGAGACGGCGTTCAAGCCCATTGAGTGGGCCATCCGGCTCACGCCGGTCTATAACATCAACTATCTCCATGTGCAGGAAACCGGCGGCGTCTCGCCCGACCCGCGCGGCTTCCTCGGCGGCGGGCTGGGCAACAACGTCGCCAATCCGGCCAATGGCTTCGTCACCACGCCCGCCGACATCACCACGCTGCTCGCGGGGCAGCTCACCTCGATTGACAGCCTCGCCGGCCGCCGCTCGACGGTGCGCACAAAGGATTACTGGGCCTTGCAGGAGGCGTTCCTCGAAGTCCATCTGCGCGACCTCTCGGACAGCTACGACTTCATCGCCATCAAGGGCGGCAACCAGACGTTCAGCTCCGACTTTCGCGGCTTCCTCTTCAACGACACAAACCTCGGCGGTCGCCTCTTCGGCAACTACGCAAACAACCGGATTCAATACAACGCGACGGTCTTCGACATGCGCGAGAAGGACACGAACTCGGGGCTGAACACCTTCGAGCAGCGCAACCAGCGCGTGGTCATCGCGAACGCGTATTTGCAGGACACGTTCTTCAAGGGCTACACGACGACGTGGAGCTTCCACGCGAACCTCGACGACGCCGACGTTCACTACGACCGCAACGGCAACGTCGTTCGCCCCACGCCGCTCGGCACGGTGCGCCCGCACGACGTGCGCGCCTACTACCTCGGCTTCGGCGGCGACGGCCACATCGGGCGCTGGAACGTCTCGCACCAGTTCTACCAGGCGTTCGGGCGCGATGACTTCAACGGCCTCGCGGGCCAGCCGGTGAACATCAACGCGCAGTTCGCCGCGCTCGAAGTCAGCTATGACCGCGACTGGCTGCGCTACAAGGCGTCGTTCGTTTACGCGAGCGGCGACAGCAAGAGCGATGACGGCCAGGCCACGGGCTTCGACACGATTCTCGACAACCCAAACTTCGTCGGCGGGCCGTTCAGCTACTACGTGCGGCAGGGTTTCAACCTCGGCGGCTCGGCGGTTGGCTTGAAGCAGGGCGGCTCGCTCGTGCCCAACCTGCGGTCGAGCAAGTCGCAGGGCCAGGCGAACTTCGTCAACCCCGGCATCTACCTCTGGGGTCTGGGCATGGACATTGACGTGACGCCGAAGCTGAAGACTTTCCTGAACCTGAACTACATCCGCTTCGCCGAGACCGACCCGCTGCGCACCGCGCTGCTGACGGACAAGATTGACCGCGAGCTGGGCCTCGACCTGAGCCTCGGCCTTCAGTATCGGCCCTTCCTGACGGACAACGTGATTCTCTCCGCCGGCTGGGGCGTGCTGCTGCCGGGCCGCGGCTACAAGGACATTTACCGTCGCAGCACCGACCCCGTCGCCGGCCTCGAAGACACCTCGCGCGCCGGCAAGGTGGATGACTTTCTCTACAGCGGTTTGATTGCGTTGACCCTGACTTACTGAGCGTATGAAAGCTCCAAGCTCCAAGCTCCAAATCCCAAAGAAGCTCCAATGGCCAAGCTCCAATGGGGCGTGTGGAGCGCCCGCCATCGTCTTGGACTGCGGCGGCAAGCGAAGCGCGACGCCGCTTTTGCAACGCACGCCAAGTGTGCTGCCTGGCTCCACCGTGCCACCCACACCAAAGCGCCGTCGCCGCTGCGCTCTGCCGGCGCATTCCAAATTGCGCGGCTCGTTCGCACGCGCGCTGTTGGTGCTTGGTGCTTGGAGCTTCTTTGGGATTTGGAGCTTGGAGCTTGTCGCTTCCCCCGCCTTCGGCCCGGCCATCTCCGTCCCCATTGACCTTCCGCGCGAGTCCCGCTCGCTGCCCGCGCCGAATCTCATTGACCAATCCCGCGAAGCCGCCGCGCTCAAGTCACGCGGCTGCCTCGAATGCCACGTCGGCACGGACGAGCACACGATGCACAAGTCGCCCAACGTCGTGCTCGGCTGCACGGATTGTCACGGCGGCAACGCCACGCCCGGCTTGCTCATGCGCAAAGCCCACGTCCCGTCGCGCCACGGCGAGTGGTGGCCCGGCTCCGCGAACCCAAACAACTCCACCATCCTGCTCAACCAGGAGTCGCCCGAGTTCATCCAGTTCGTGAACCCCGGCGACCTGCGCGTCGCGGACAAGGCGTGCGGCACCTGCCACCGGCAGGAGGTCGCGAGCGTCGGGCACTCGATGATGCGCCACGGCGCGATGCTCTGGGGCGCGGCGCTCTACAACAACGGCGCGATTCCCGCGAAGAACCCGCACTACGGCCAGGCCTACGCCGCCGACGGCACCGCGCTGCGGCTCGTGAACCCCACGCCCGTCACGCCCGAGGACACGAAGCGTTACGGCGTCTTGCCTTACCTCGACCCGCTGCCGCGCTTCGCCATCGGCCAGCCGAGCAACATCCTCCGCATTTTCGAGAAGGGCGGCGAGAAACAGAACCAGCTCGGCATCCCGACCGTGACCGAACCGCCGGGCAAGCCGTTGCGCCGCCTCAGCGAGCGCGGCCTCGGCACGTTGAACCGCATTGACCCCGTTTATCTCAACTTGCAGAAGACGCGGCTGCACGACCCGTTGCTCGACTTCATGGGCAGCAACAATCATCCCGGCGACTACCGTTCCTCCGGCTGCTCCGCCTGCCACGTCATCTACGCGAACGACCGCTCGCCCGTGAACTCCGGCTGGTATTCCAAGTATGGCCACCAGGGCCTTTCCTTCACCGGCGACTCGGCGATTCGCAAGGACGAGCGCGGCCATCCCATCAAGCACGAGTTCACGCGCAGCATCCCGACGAGCCAGTGCATGAACTGCCACATGCACCAGGGCAACCTCTTCGTGAACCCGTTCCTCGGCTACATCTGGTGGGACCAGGAGAGC
>Ga0172376_10000726_pt1 | contig 42411 bp, 51 predicted proteins | sample Lak35m_FD_121114 | JGI IMG/M metagenome (GOLD analysis project Ga0172376, IMG submission 121114) | Freshwater microbial communities from Kabuno Bay, South-Kivu, Congo - kab_092012_35m | ecosystem: Environmental > Aquatic > Freshwater > Lake | place: Democratic Republic of the Congo: South-Kivu...
GACTACGTTATATTCAACAAATTTTTGCCAATTGTTCTTATAGAACATTCGAAAAGAATCATACTCACCATAATCTAATTTTTCTTTTCCTAATTCCACCTTGGCAATATGATCTAACTTATATGATTCTTGTGCTGAATATGTGAATTTCTTATATAAATCCAAATAATCTAGAACAGCAATCCCCGTAATGTCAAACACTGTTTCTATATTCTTGAACCTAGAAATTTCTCTTTGGTTAACAACATTCCAAGGAGACAATTGTTTCATAGAATCTTCACCTAGAATCTTGCGAATTCGATTGCAAAGATAAGGGATATCAAAAAACTCTATGTTCCATCCAGTTAATATATGAGGATAATCATCAGAGATAAATTCGATAAACTTTTTAAGCAAATCGTATTCATCTTTACAACGAACGTATCTGTGATTATCTTTCCCCACATTGAAATGTTCTTTACCAAATGTGACAATTTGTTTTGAATTATAGTCTTGAATAGTAATTAATAGTACTTCTTCCATCGGATCTTCCACATTAGGAAATCCTAACTCTGCAGAAGTTTCAATATCTATTGAATAAATTTTGATTTTAGATATATCAAATTCAATTTCTCCAGGAAATGAACGTGTTATATATTGATATGCGTAGTTAGTATTACCAAACAAAGGAAAACTTTCTACATCTTTATATCTTTTTACGAAGTCTTTGGCGGAATTTATATCCTCAAAATCTAATTTTTCTAGATTTTCACCAAAAATAGACTTGAATTGAGATTGTTTTGTGGTTTTTACGAATAAACTTGGATCAAATTCAACTCTGTCCTGTACGTTTTTACCGTTATTTATTCCTCGGACAAGAATTCGATTACCATATTGAATTACGTTAGTGTAGAAGCGCATTAAGAATCTCCATCGATTCCATATTATAAATATAAAAGGACAGTAAGTCTATAGATTGATCAATAAATCATAAAACAGTTGTGCATTAATATTTATGTAGTATTCTTGATTTCAGAATATTGAATTTATTCTTTTAACGAAATTAGGAGAATTACATGTTAAGAGCGGCGATTGCGGCGCTTTTATTAATGCTTTCAGTAAATGTTTTAGCGCAAACAACTAATACGAGTACCAGTAGTACTACTAATGGTACCACAACAAACAACACTTCTTTGATTAATCAAGGCAATGCTACTTCTTACGACTCAAAAAGTCTAGTAGATACCAATTCTACTTCCAATAGTACCAGTTCGGTTACTACCAATAATGTTTCTACTAGTACCAGTACGAACGTCAATACCAGTACAGTCAATAGTAACAGCACAAACACTAATAACAATATTAATACTAGTACTCAAACAAGCACAAACGTGAATACCAATAACAATATTCAAAGTGGTACTGCTACGAACATCAATGATAATCGTATGTCAGGATCGGTTACATATAATAACAACAATGTTAACACTGGGACAATGACATATAACAATAATAACGTGACTAATTCTACTAGTGTTAGTGCAAGTAATAATGTCAATGTAAATAAGAATGAAAATTCTGGTTCAATGACATATACAAACAACAATGTAAGCACAAGCACAAATATCAATCAGAATGTAAACTCTGGTACTCAAACATTCAATAATAATAATGCCAGTACATCAACTAGTACAGCTACTAATGTGAATAAAAATGAAAATACTGGAACAATGACATATAATAATAACAATGCAAGCACCAGCGCATCTACAAGTGTTAATACAAATAATAATATTCAAACTGGTGATATGACTAATAGAAATATTAATCAAACTACTGCCACAACAACTAATAACAATATTCAAACTGGTGACATGACAAACCGTAATATCAATCAAACTACGGCGACCACAACTAATAATAATTTAAGCACAAGTACCAGTGTCAATCAAAATGTACAAACAGGTGACATGACAAATCGTAACATTAATGATACCAATATAACACAAAGAGTCATTCAACCACCACCTACAGCAATTGCGCCAGCGATGATGAGTGGCGGTAGTCCTGATTTGTGTTCTACTGGTATGTCGGGTGCAGCACAGACTCAATTTCTAGGATTCGCTTTGGGCGGAACAAAAAGAGATATGAATTGTGAAAGATTAAAACTTTCTAAAACTCTATACGATATGGGTATGAAAGTTGCAGCGGTTGCTACTATGTGTCAAGATAGACGAGTATTTGATGCAATGATGATGGCTGGTACACCATGCCCATTTGAGGGACTAATAGGAGAACAGGCTAAAGAAGCATGGTTGAAGAATCCTGAAAAGATGCCAAAACTTGTTAAAGAAGGTTAAATGGAAGAATTTAATCACAAGCATTATAACTACAAGTGGACAAAGGGCTTCATTATAGCCATTTGTATTACTTTGTTTTTGCTTTCGGGTGCAGTATTTGGTCAAACTGTAACTGCTGGGTCTATCAACACACCTAGTGGTTACAGTATTGATTTAACTACAGGCAACATGATTCCTTATGACAGTAGTATAAAAACTAGTACAGGTTGGAGCATAAACGGTTTACAAGGTAGTTTTGTCAATGATGGATATACCTTCTCTTATGCCAATAGTACAATATCTACATCAGTTAATTTAGCTAACTTAGTGCATGGTTATCAGAACACCAGTGCTATATTCGTTACTGGATTTAATTATGGATTTAAATACAGATTTCAATGTGCTAATAGTATAGGAGGCTATTGCGAAAATGTAAATGGTCTTCAAGATAATTTAAGTGCAACTGCTCAATACTTATCCCCTAATGGAACCGTTGAATGGTCTCAATTGCATCAGTTAGGATTAAAAAATATTAATGATGGCAATCCTCCATACAATCCAAACTGGCAACAATTAAATAATTCTCATACATTTGCAGGAGCTAAGTCATTAGCTTCATTAGGTTCTTTTAATCTGAGTATAAGTGGTTCTGATGCAGGATTCTGGGCTTGTTTGGGTAACGAATGTTATGGTCCACAAGTTAAAGATGCTTTTTTAAATGTAAACTATAGCGTTGATCCTTGTATTTTAAATCCTGCATATGCCCCTAGTTGTCCGGGATTTAATGCTGTTCTTCAAGGCCCTTTAAGTCCACTTATATGGAATAACTATAATATTGCTACCGCATTACCTCACATAGGAGGTGGAGTTCAACTACACGGATTTGATTACGGATTTGGATATTACGCTGGGGATTATTGTACTAATACCTTTTTGTGGTGGTGTACATCAAGTAGTGGAGCTAACGGTAGAAATGTTAGTTTAAACATCACAGATAAAAACGGTAATAGCTTATTCTCTCAAAATTGGTGGGTAGAAGGTAATTATAGCGGTGGTGCTAGAAGTGGTAGTATGCTGTTTACAGAAACTAAAAATACCTTAAACATGGGATATGTATCCTGGAGTGTGTATGGCGGATACGGTGATAACATGGGTTTCGCTGGTTATACCAGACCAATATGGACACCTGATCCTTGTTACGACCAACCATTGTATAGTAAAAATTGTTCTAACTTTGATGCAGAGATTAAACGACTTGCAGAAGAACAAAATAAAATTCAAAAAGCCTCATTGGATCAAACAGTAGCAAATATATCAACTACCTCTCCTACACCTGGCGGTACAGTAACCAATACTGTGACTGATGCAAATACATCTAGCCCAACAGTATCAACTACTACAACAGTTACTACAAGTGATACAACTACTACAACTACCTCACCTAAGTCTGCAAGTACAACCGCAACAACAGACACAGTTGCACAAAGAGATTCTGGATCACAAACAAATCAAACTACGACTAGAACTGAAGGTGTGAGAGAAACTAATATAACATCATTTGCGTTATCCTTGATTAGTAGAAACCAAGAGCGTGAAACAAATATAGCCATGCAAGCAAGTCAAAATGCTATTCGTGAAGGTGAACAGCGCGGTATGCAATCAATGAGGCAGGCTGAAAGAATGGTGATGGATCAACAGCAAAGGCAAAATCAAGGTATACAACAGGAATTAGCACCAACAGCAGTTACAGAATTTAAATTACAAACACAAAATAATTCTTTAGCTATGTTTGCGCCTCCCCCGGTAACATCTGTAGTTCAAATTCAAGGATTGCCTAATTTTAACGGTGCCCAATTGTCACAACAAATTAATAATCAAGCATCTAATCATACAGATACTATTACTAATACACCTGGTCTTTTAGGTATAACTGCTCCTATAGCTCAAATACAGCTTGCATCAGCACCAGTAACTGTGGCAGCTATAAACAATCAACCTCAAGTAGCTTCTGTTGTCTCGATAACACCTTTGAATATACTACAACAAGCAACACAACAAAATACCATAGTTAGAGAAGATATAGTTAGCAAATATGAAATAAAAGATACCATTACAGCACAAACTAATTTTGTAACAGATAAAACAAATCCAATCACTGATTTGATTGAAAATAATAAACCTATAATTCCTTCAACACAAACGCAAACGAACACACAACAGGTTAAATCAAATGTACAGGATAACGACGCGGCCGCAGGAGTTTCTATTGCTAATATTGCTAGGACTCCTGTTGGGTTCAATTCTTATATGGTAGCTTTGAATGATGCAGCGTTTTATACGCCAAAAGAAATTTATAGGAATCAAAAGACAGTAGACAATGTTAGAGCATTAAGACAATTGGCAAGTGATAGACTCCACCAACAAATGGTGGATCAACAATACTTACCGAGGTAAAAATGTCCGAAGAAATCAAAGACGTAAATAAAAAAATAGATGAGGCTGAAGAAGCAGTAAAGAAATATGCAAGTAAAGATACAGTAATAAGCATAGGTGGGTACGAATTCACACCTGCCAAACTTATGGTAGCCGCTACACTAGTTTCATCCATCTTAGGTGGACTTTATGGTGCGTTCGAGGTATACAAAGATTATATCGGAATGAAAAAGAAAATAGCTGAATATGTTGCTCCAGATTTTTCAGAATTCGATAAACGACTAGCAGTAATTGAAGAAAATGCAAGTAAAACAGCAAAAGCAGTCCAAGAAGGATCGGATAAAACTGCTGAGTATACACGTGATATTAAAAATGATTTAAAGAATGATATTCGTCGTTTAGAGAAAACAGTTGAAGATGTAGAACGTGGTAATAAAACCCAACAAAGAGAAATAGACCGCACTGTTGCTGAAGTAAAAACAGAAGTTAGAGCGATTCAAAAATCTGCTGATGCAAGTATGAACACTGCAACTAAAGAGATGAATCGTATGGCTGCTGAAAATACTAAAGCAATAGCGGCAAATAACAAAGAAGTAGATGCCAGAATGAAGGCATTAGAAAGAAAAATTCAAGATGACTTGAAAAAGGCATTAGATAATCCATTGGCAAATAAGTAAGGAGACTTGAATGTCAGATACTAAACCCGAAGTAAAACCATTATCACGTAGTGAACGCGAAGCTAAGATCAAAGATAAAGCAGGATTTGTTATTGTTTTCTTAGCTGCCATTTTAGCAATAAACACTATGCTTGGAGGTAGCAATAGTAGCAAGATTCAAAATAATACTATTCAAGCTAATAATATGTGGGCTTGGTATCAGGCTAAAAATGTACGCGGTGTTTTATATGAAATAAATGCGCAGGAAACAACCAAACCCGAAAATAAGGAAAAATTCTTAGCCGAAAAAGCAAGAATGGATGCGGATAAAAAAGATATAATGGAAAAGGCAAAAGTATTGGAAGCAGAACGTGATGCCGCTAAACTTAAATCTCCTTGGTTCACATGGGGCGGATCTATTTTACAAATAGCAATCGTACTATTAACAGCGAGTATTTTGGCAGTTAGTATGTCGATGTTTTACGTCAGCGCCGTTGTAGGTGCCCTGGGATCTTTATTAGTTAGTCAAGCTATTTGGATGTGGGTACCATGGTTAGGCTAATTGCGTTATTAGGTGTTTTGTTTTTGGCAGGATGTTCTGATTTTTATAGATATCCTTGCCAAAATCCAGACAATTGGGAAAAAGATATATGCAAAAAACCTTGGTGTGAAATCAATAAAACATGTCCAGAATATATCTTTAAGGAAGATTTAAAAGATAAGGAATGTAAGAAATGAAGGAAATGATTGAAAAAATATTAACACAAGAAGGTGATAAATCTTCAAGCGCAGAAAAATCTGAAAAAAGAAGTAGACCAGGTGAACGATATACTGAAAATGAACTAATGGTTAGATTGAAGTTCATTATAGGTTGTTGTCTTGCATTTACTCTCATCGGAATCGTATTCACAGTTCTTTATAGTATAATGTTTGTTACGCAACCACTTAATGCAATCAGCCCAATTGATCAAAAATTCTTTGAACTAATTATCCCGGTAGCTACATTCCTATGCGGTACATTATCAGGTATAATGTTAGCAGGAACAGGCAAGGAAGCAGCAATGGCCGGAGCAGCTGCACAAAGAGCAGCTGATAAAGAAAAGAAAGATGACAGCAAATAGTGTTATTGATGTTTGGGTAGCGTACTGGATAATGCTTTGGTACGCTCCTTATTTTACTATGGGAAATAAAGACATTGCAGAATCAATCTGCAAAAAGTGATGGTTGCGGGTTCTAGATTCGAACTAGAGACTGAGGATTATGAGTCCTCTGTGATACCGTTTCACCAACCCGCGCTTTATTTATATTATTTTATTTGCTTTGCCCATGGAAAATTTTCACCATATTTTTTAGACATGATCTCGTTACCTTGAGTAAAAAATCCAGGTTTAACTGAACCTTCATTACCATCTAATCTATAGTTCATAGTATATTTACTACTGCAACCATAGTTTTTATGATTCATTTGATTTTTAATGATCATATAGAATCTTCTATCTGCTCCCCATCCAAAATCCCAAATATGCCCAACCATTCGTAGAAAAGAATTGGTAAAGCAATATGAACTTGAATCTACCAAATGCTCAGTGTTCTTCACCCAAACAGGCCATCTACCTAAAGATTCACAGTCATCATTACAAATAAGCTCTTTATCTTTGCTATAAATTTTTCTTAGACTGTGTGCCCAATCATAATTAAATTCTTCTATCTCTTTGATTAAACTTGATACATGATTGGGGTCATACCAATTATCTTGGTCCAAGAAAAGAATATAATCATGAGGACAAAGATGACTAAATGCCGCCATTACTCTATGTCCATAAAATCCATCGCCTCCAGTATTATATGGAATAGTTGCTACTGTAGCATTATGATCAATATCTTTTAGTGTTTCATAAGTTGCATCTTTAAATTTTTCACCATCAATAACTAAAAGATGCTCTACATTAGAATAGTCTTGATTTTTTACAGATAGAACTGCATCTTTAAGTACATCCGCGCCTGTTGTCGGTGTTATAACTAGTGCTCTTTTCATTTCAATCTCTCAGTATTATTATCTTCCCTGTCCCCTATATTTCTTATAACTTCTTTTTGTTTGTTTATTCATAGTAGCAGTTTTACTACCATTCTGCCTAGTTCTTTTTTCTATTGAATTATGCTTCTTGTCTGCCATCTAACATTTCCTTTACGTCAGGGTCAACACCACTACTATTAGTGCCGCGTTTATATGATTCATCAGTTCTTTTCTTGTCGTTATTTGTAATAGTTCTTGTCCCACAATCATTACAAATAGAATAATAGAACTTATGCACAACAGGACCGCCTATCCATTTATAGTTAGTCTCTTTTATTTCAAAATATTCGTTGAACTTATCCGCACAGATGATGGGATTACATTTAGGCAGATTGGTGCTAGGATCAATATAAACTACAGGTCCTGGTTTTTTGTAGTCTTTCATCTTGCAATTTGAATACCACTACCAAAAATAGAATTATACTGATTATAAAGTTCTTCTACAGGTTCACCTTCCCAAATAATATGTTCTGTATTAATTTCAACACGAGAATTCTTAGTATATGGAGCATACGGAATTAATGCCAATGCTGCTTTATTGGGATCATTTCTTGATGGAACCATTTGTAAAATTGCTGGGTCTTTAATTGCATAATCCTCGTTCACGTCACCCACAATTTCTTCACCTGTGGTCAATTTTATAATCTTTATCATATATATCCTTAAAAGTATAGGGGCACTTTTGTGCCCCTTTTATTATGTACGATTTTTGACGTATTCTTGTACTTGTTTATTAACTCGCATACGTCTTCCTTCACCGATGCTTTCTAAAACATGCCAAATCTTTTTTAGGATTTTCATAATAGTCCCTTGTTCTTTAGGCATTTTTCTCTGTAATCGAAGTCTGCACGGTCTATGCTTTTAGAGAGATATAATTCAGCATAGTTGGGCATCGCAAACGTTTTACCTAACCAATAACGAATCCGCGCAAGTATTTGCTGAATATTAAAGGTTAGTGTCATCTTGTTTGTTTTTCTCCGTTAACAAAGTTCTTTTAGATGTTTTAGATTCTGTTTCCTTAACTTCAATTTTTTTTGGTTTTTTGTGCTCAGGAATAATTTTTTCCAAAGCAATTTTTAACATACCATTAATCATAGATGCATCATTAATCTCAATAGTGTCATCTAAGAAGAAAGTACGAGTAAAAGCTCTGTTGGCAATTCCCTTAAAAAGAAAATTGTCATTATCATCAGAAGTACGACCAGAGATAATTAGTTTATTGTCCTCAAAAGTAATTTCAACATCGTTACGGCTAAAACCAGCAACAGCTAGTTCAATAACATACTTGTTATCTTCTACCTTACGAATGTTATATGGAGGATAGTTAGGAACATTTTTGGTCACATCGTCATGGAATTTCAACATGCGATTGTAGGTATCATCAAACCCTACAAATAATTTGTCAAAATCTTTAAACATATCAAAAGGTCCGTTTTTTAGTAATAGTGTCATAATAGTTCTCCTCGTAAGCGAGATTAAAATTGCCAACCCAAATGGCGATGGCACCAGTGGATATTTTACTAGCCTTCGCTGGCATGCTAGTTCCCATCCCAGGTATATAATTATTTATATTGCAGACTGCTTTTTCTTACCAATATTATACTTCGTTTGTAAATCCCAGTCATCCTTTTCTTTAAAAGCAATGACTTTAATTTGAGATAAAGGAGCCATATCTAAAAATTTATTCGAATCAACGATCTTAACTAATCCCCAATCGACAAGAAGTTTAGCAATAGTATTTCTACGTTGCAGATCATTATCAGTAAGGTCTGCTTGTTTTCCATCCAAGGCAAAGAGTTCTTTAAAATGTACAATGAAATATCTACCTTGTTTGTGTAGTATATGGCAAGATTGATAAAGCACTTTATCTTTTCTAGAAGCCACGCCAATTCTAGTTAAGGTTTCCCTGACCTTTAAAAAATCGTCAGGTTGTAAAAGATTGATTTCCAAGGGCATATAACCCGGAAAATCAATTTTGAAGAATTCGTCAGACATCTCTTCCACCTTTATATAGTTTTGTTCTTAAATAATCTATTTTGGATTCGTCTAGAAGGGGAAGTACTTGGCGGGCCTTTTCTGTGCTATATCCATAGTATTCCTTTATTACTTCTAGCGCATCAATTTTTTCGGCCTTGATCCATTTATTGAATCTTTTTTTAGGCCTTATGATATTTATTAAGAACGAAAACTGAAGAGCTTTTGGTAAATGTGGTCTGCTATTCATCTCATTAGCTGGTATGACTGTATCTACTCCATAAGATAATCCTTTATTTACAATATATGGATTATACTGTTTCTCGGACCAATCATCTACAATTAAATTTTCCTTTGTGTAATGAATAGAGTTAATGAAATCAAAAGGTGAAATTTTTGGCGCATTAAAAGGTTCTTCGACATATGATACTGACGGTTCACCGAATAATCTATTATCCTCGACTACGTGGGACACATTTCTTGTAGGTTTATAAGACTTAGGTTTCATAATATAAATTCCGGATTTTCTTTCACAAGAGCTACAATTGCTTGTGCTAGATATACTACCTGTTCTTCTGACAGTTTTATGTTATATGATTTATCTAGTATATGAATTATTTCATGAATAACAGCAATATGCTGTGTAGCATCAGTTGAATCTTTATTAATCTTTATCTTTTGGTTATTAAAATCAGCAGTACCTAACAAGCCATTTAGATTATCTGAAGAAACATATTCAACATCATAATCAATACCTGCTATTCTAAGTTTCATTTAAACTCTACAGATGCCATTATCTCAGTTAAACATGCAACAAGATTTATCTCTTGATCTGCACAAAAAGCACTTTTGTATTGGTAATCAGCTAATATAAGAATTAATTGTGGTACTTGGACTACATGATCTGTTACCGAGTCATATACTTTTCTTAGAATAGTTGCAGGATCATTATCAAGATTGTTTACTACCCAAGAACGCATTCTTTTCCAATCTTTTTCTTTAAGAGCATTGGTAAGTTCTTGAATGTTTACTTCACCTACTGTAGCAAGAATACCCTCATCAATCTTTCCTGATACAGAGTATCGTTGTAACTCATTTAGAATACGACGATAATCAGGAAAATACTTTTCAATTAACTTTGCCAATACTTTTGGATCAGTGTCAATCTTTTCTTGCAGTAAAATTTCACTTGCACGTTTAAAAAACTTGGCGGCAATTTTAGGTTTATCTTCTTTAGGTAATTTGAATTCAATAACAGTACATCTCGAATGTAGGGGAGGAATGATTCTGTTTTTAAAGTTACAGGTAAAAATAAATCTACAATTAGATGAAAATTCTTCTATGAATGCTCTAAGAGCAGGTTGAGTAGAATTGGGATTTAGATAATCAGCCTCATCTAAAATGACTACCTTTGTCTTACCACTAAATGAGACTGTAGAAGCAAACTGCTTAATCTTGGTGCGAAGAACATCAATACCAGATTCTTCCGAACCATTTATAACGATATAATCTGTTTCCAATTCTTCGCATAATGCTCGGGCCACTGTAGTTTTGCCGACCCCCGCAGAACCACATAGTAACATATTTTGAATCTGCCCTTTAGAAATCATTTCCTCGAAGATCTTTTTCTGATCCGCGGGCAGAATACAATCCTTTAATGTGCGTGGACGATAACGCTCGACCCAGAGAAATTGATTATCACGAATTTCCATAATGACTCCATCATTTTTCACCCCAGAATCTCTTTTTATTTAGAAATCCTAGTTGTTCAACCAATAATATAATTTCCCAGGCTCTTGGGATATAAAATTCCCATTGATCCTGGGTACCACACTCGCGCTCACTTATAATACGAGCAACGTACCGTATGTTTTCTTCAGCTACGGTTAGTGATTTGTCGTTCATACAACCGAATCAGGTTCCATTGCAATGAAATATTCAATTGCCTTTGTTTCATGTTTAAAGTGGAAGAATTTTTTCTTGGATACTGTAACAGTATATGCATCAGGAATAATCTTAAAGTTTTCAACTGCAATGTGGCATTCGAAATCTTCTAAACCAGGACCAATAATTTTCTTATAGGTATTCGCAGTATCATTCTTCTTATCACCAATAGTTAATACAACTTGTTGGTGTTTACATACTACAGAAATTGTAGGTGCAGATGTAATAGCTGCAGCTTTTACGATCATTTGAACATCTTCTGCTGCTAATTTAAATTGAAAATGATTATCCAATTCAATACTTTTATCTGGAGCAGAAACAATAACAGATGGGTTCGAATAGAAATACTCAAACTTTCCGCCATCCTTAGAGATAGTCAAAGATTTATCTCCAAATTCTACATTTTGATTTTCCATTAGAGTAAGAAGAGCCAAAAGAGAATTCAAATCATAGATCGGAACTTCAACCGGAAAGTCTTCGGTCACTGTCGCCTTTGCAAAAATATTCTTTGCAGTACTAATTGTTGCAAGTGTTTTACCTTTACGAATGAGAATATTACTATTCACACTTGCAAAGTTCTTTAGAACGTCAATTGTTTCTTTACTAATTTGCATATTTTTCCTCACGTAATATTAGCGCCATATTTAATTAAATCACCTCTATAGATGTAGGTACCTATATGATCAAGATTAATGCTTGGCATTAAGTGCACCTTACCTTCTAGTTTCGCCCATTGATTGCAGAAGAACCAATCCTCGGTTTGTAGTACGCCTTCCTCATCAATGTCTGTTTTAAAATACTCAGTATACCAATCATTAAACTTACCAAAATTGGATGCTCTTGCCTTTGGTAATGTGGGTTCTAATTTTTCAAATACATGCCTTTTTATCAACATGAATCCTGTACCTGCATGTTTTACTTCAATCAATCCTTTACTGTTGGTATATGTTGGTTTAGTTGTATCAATAAAATTGAATACATATGATGCACCGAATCCTTCTAATTCTGCAGGAGATTGATTTCTTGTAGCCCGTTTAATATTATCCCAATCAATAAACTTTTTAGGATACGCGCCACATACAATATCCTCATCTGCATTATATAATTTTAGAATTGCATCCCCAGGGAAATGTATGTCAGCATCAATAAACATTAAATGTGTGCAGTCTGTTGAAAGAAAATGCTTAACAACATTGTTTCTGCCACGTGTAATTAGACTTTCATTAGCAATAAAATGCCAATGCAGCTCTATATTGTTTTTATCCAGTGTTAAAATGCTACTTGCTAAACCACTGGCATATCCATGATAACATAGTCCACCATACATAGGCGAACCAACCATAATTTTAGCTTTTGGTGTTTTTTGTTTCTTCATTTTCTTTGTCATGTACATAAAGCATTATTAAAGCATAGTGTAATATCTTTAGTATGTCTTTCCTATTCCTTCCGTCTTTTTTCCCATATCTTTGGGAATACTTGACTATATTACCAACAGTATGGCCAATACCATGCCCAGAATCAATAATAAATTCAGTAGTTTGTATTCTTCCATGGGCATAATGCTGAGAGTATGTAGTGTCCACATACTCTTGTAGTTCCTTTAGTAGGTTATTTTCGTTATATTTGTAATCAATTGGTTTCATAGTATAGGTCATTCAAATCATCTCCGTCTCTTTTTACATTGTAACTTATAGCACTAGGATATTTGTTAGTAGGATGATAGTCATTGATAAGAATTCTGGGGGCATTGTGTAATCCCATAATTAATTTACAATTACTAAATCCTAATTGATGAAGCATTATTCTTGTTACTGCTTCCGCCGATGCTGGTCTTGCAGTTGTAAATATGACCTGACATCCTCTATCATATTCTCGTTTAACGATATTATAATTATTAGTTAACACCTCATACTCACCATCATACGGGCGATGCATGGATTTAACAAGTGTTCCATCTATGTCACAGAATATAGTTGGTTTATAGTTATACTTATTCCAATCTTCTAAAGTTCCCGCATCTACAAAATCTTTAACATCTTTATTGATGAATACTGAACCATTATCTATCAAGTAACTAATAACATGAGAAACAAAGATCTCCTTATTACTGTTCTTAAGTATGTTATCATAGGCTGTTTTATATTTGTCCGAGGATTCAAATTTATATCCTCCAATACAAAAATGATTACTTACTATTTCTTTTTCAACTATGCCGAGAATAAGACTTTGACTGTTAAGTGTTACAAACGATTTAGATGACAATTTTCTCAATGTTTCATGATGTTTTATATTACTCGTATATACTAGGTTACCTGATTCATATTCAATATCAAAAAAGTTGTCACAATCTTTTACTAGAAATTCTACATCTTTATCAATTTTACTAAGAATTTTATAAACCGTTTCTGCAGGACCATTAGTTGGTTTATCAATGATAAGTACATTTACGTTACCTATTTCTCTATCAATAATTTTAAGAGCATCATACTGTACAACGTGTTGATGCAATACACCAACGGTTATATTATATTTGCCAAGAAAAGGTTCAAGTGCTTTTCTAAGCATCAAGGTGCCCGAGTAATCATACAACAAATACTTAGGTCGTGTACCAGGAAATCTAGTAGATAACCCAGCAGCAGGTACTATTATTTCCATAATAATTCTATATGCCTATTCAGAAATTCTTTGGTTTTATTATCTGCCAATGCGTGTTTATAAACTCTAAGTAACATTGCTATGGTCATATAGTTATCAATTTTACCATATCTATTTTCTATATGCGTCTTAAGAGAAGTTAACTTATGATCTAAATTAATGTTACTATTTCTTAAAAACCATTTACACGTAAGATCTTGATTAAGTTTTGCTAGATCAAATATCCAAGAGTCATATTCTATGGTTGCAGGATCAATAATTATAAAGCCTTTTTGCTTGTTGAACAATATATTTTCTAAAGTAAGATCACCAAAATACTGAGACTGATTAAAAAATTTAGGTAATTTTTCTATTAGATCACTATAACTAACAGATAAATTAGTACTGTTTATCCAATTTAATTTAAAGTTATATGTGGTCGTATAGTCCTTCACATTCTTTTCTGTATTTTTTAACTGATCTATACAGGTTATAATAAAATTAGCCAACCATTTAGGATTACTCGTTTGCAGATACGATATCATATCTGCACCTTGTATGTATTCCAAATCTAAAATATTGTTTTCATAATTAAGCACATCAACAACAGGCAATCCAAGTGATTTAAGTATTGTTAATCTTTCATAGTTTCTTTCAACATTTCCTATTTTTCTCACAAAATAGGAATCACCTGTTTGCATTAAGTAAATTTTGCTACCAGAATATCCTTCTAAAGGTTTTATTATCTTTTTCATTAATCAATATGCAATTGTCCATTGGGAGCGATATTGCCCTCTAGACCTAATGAGGGCACCTCATGTACTAAATTTTTATCTAAATGATGATACAGTGCATGTTCAAAATCTATAGTGGGATTCAAAACAGTTCGCACAACTGTGTCTAATAGTGGATGGCTATATTTAAGTAATGATGGACAAAATGACAATAATCTAGTAATATACAAACCTGCTATGGATTTATCGTCTCTCCATGTGTTATGCTTTCTAACTACAAATTTTCCAAAGTGATTAAAATTATCTATGTCAAAATTGCTTGTTAGCTTATATCTTCCAGATATCTTAAAAATTCTGTTACAAGTTGATACTAATTTCATAGCATTGGTATGAGACAATAATATTTCAATCATTTTCATAAGCAAATATGCATCACCTGCAGATTTAAGTCCTGCATCATTAAACTGTTTACAGTTTCTATCCCCACTAACATTCGCTACAAAATCACATTTTTGCTTGAAAAATCCATAGATTGTATCATCAAGTTGGGAGGTGGAATTATCTGCTATAAAAATTTTACTATCGGGACAATATTTTCGTATAGACTCAATTGTCTCTACAGTTTGATCAAATCTTTCTTGTGCATTATAATGACCAATACTAGTTTTAATACAACTTGTAATTAAGAATAAATTATTTTTTGGCGGACCAATTAACATAATCATCTCGTATTAAAGAATGCCAGGTACCATTGTGTTCGCCTGGAGGAAATGGATTGTTCACATCAACATATACTAAATTATCACCCACTAGTTTATACTTTCTTAGATTAGCTTGAAGCATATCCTCACCAATCATGGTAACACCTTCATTGTAAAATTTATCCAAATTTAAATAGGTGGAGCAATATCTTGTCATGGTTAAAGATGACCCGAAAGCAAATTGATCGTTACAGAAATCTTTTTCTAGGACCATTCTACAGTTAGGTACATACAATTTAGTATTATCTAAAGAGAAATCAGGCGTGCCATTTAAAGCATAATCAAAACGCAATCTAACTACCCAATCATAGGTAAAATTATTTTGTAATTCATATTCTTTTCTTAATCTAGATGAATGAAAAATAGAATAGAAAGCGGATACTGTAAAATATGCTGGGAACTTTGGACTAGGTATTCTGGTGTAGTTACTAAAGGTATCTACTAAAGGTAGTTCAATCTTAAAATCTTTTGGTTGATATAATTCTTTTAGTAAATCATAGTCAACATCTTTATTATGCCATGTGTGAAAGAATACATCTACATCGTATTTACTTAAAAGATTTTCGTGTATATATTCATGTCCCTTTTCAAACGATCTAGGTTGGCCTGAAATACATGCTGCAATTCTAATACCTTGCATCTATTGCTTCCTTTAGAGTAGGGACTCTATCATATTGGTGTACGATATAAAAAAGATTCGATTCTCCATGGGAAGTATACACTTTACCGTCTTTTATTACAGGAATAGGTTCCAATAGATTAGGTTTGAAGTGACTTAGTTTTGTTGGATCACCAGTTGTGCCCAATTGACACGCCCATCCATCTTCAGATTTGCAATGCTTTGTTACTGTTAACCAAGGTTCAGTGTGCATCATTACATTATAAGTGGCTTGATCTACAATAGGTATAGGTCTATTAATAGAACTAAGGAAAAGACTAAGCATTAAGTCTTTAATATATTTATGTTCACCTGCTAATGTACCGACATTAAAAATTTCCTTTTCATGGAATTCGTTGTAAATATATTTACCAAATGTCTGCATAAGATTATCGTTACCCCATGGTTCATCTTTATACAATAAACTTTCAGATGCGCACATAAGTTTAGCAGAACCTATATTCTTTTCAATCCAATCAATTGGGTTTGCTTGAAAAATTACATCTTTTACATCTGTAGAAATAACATAACGGTATTCATTATTCTTCAAAAAATGATACATGTGAATAAATCTTTCAACATGCACTGGAATTTTGCTTCTATAATCTAATGTGCTATTTACTGGTACAACTTTAACTCCCTCTTGAGTTAACTGCTCTACAGTTGTTTGGTCACATTCCATAACTACTAAAACAACGTCTCCTGTAAATGAAGTACTTTTAATTGACATAACCCAATTTTTAAGTTGCTGCCAACCGTATCTAGTGGATGTGCCTATAATCAAATCTTTCATCTTGGATCTCTTTTTTCGTAAACCATGGATTCAAACCAATTAAGAAAATTGTTTGGAACTCCACAATCATTCATAATGTTATGTAAAAATTTGGGTTGATTAACTATACTTTCATACAACTTATCATCGTTATCAATTTGAATAATTCTCTCGATTAATGCTTCTTCTGTTGGATAGTCGAAGTAATCAATAAATGATGCAGAATTAAAGTCTCTTTTAATTGTTCTAGATCCCCAATAGATGGGAATGGTATTTCCATAAAATCCATGTAGGATTTTTTCTGTAACCCATCCAGGATAAGAAGAATTTTCAAAACACAAACTAAACTTATGTTTATTTAAATATTCTATTTTAGATGCAACATCTGGCAAATCTAATCCAGTATTGTTTAGTAACTTACCTGCACTATTTACTTTCTTATAAGTATTGCCTAGCTTAGTAAAAAATGCGTTACGAATCGGATTGCCCCCATTGCGATGAACAAAGGCGCAAAAATCCGTTTTAGTTGTTAGATCGGTTTTAGGCAATGTGAATAGATAACCAAAAGGTCTATTATGCATCTTATGCAAATTTTCGACAGCCCACATATCTACAACATACAAAGGCAGTCTAAAATGCCATGGACTAAAGTTATGATCAGAACTAATAGCATAATGACAATCATAATTCTCAGGTCTTCTATTCTCACCCGTATAGAATACTTTTACAATATCATTTTTGCTATATTTTCTATTTTCTGTTCCAAAATTTTCATCACAGAATAGAAGATATTCTGCATCATCACTTATTTCAACATCAAATCGATAACTTAATAATGTTAGAAAATATTCAATACATGAATCCCATGTATCAGTAAAGTTAATTTTTAATTTTTTCATTACTCACGCACTCTTGCATATAGGTCACTCTTTACTTATTAGTGTGCCCATGATTCCTCAAAGTAAAACACCCCGGCTTTTAACCGGGGCAGAATAGTTAATCTAAGTTAAAACGGAATTTCTTCATACGAATCCGTAGTTGGTTGATTCCCCTGTTCTTCCTTGACATGATCCATTTTAGTGTATAGATCCATAAATGCTGCTTTTGTATCACTATCAAAACGATTGATACACAGATTAATAGCTTTCTGTCTATCTTTAAACACCGAGAAAGCTTTCACAATATGTACAAGACGTCGAGTAGAAATAAGTTCGTCGATAGCACTTTCTAAAAATGTCTTTCGAATAATTTCCGCCCAACCCACTAACTTATCTGCAAAATCTTCATCAACGGCATTTACAGCTTCCATATTATTAATGATAATCTTACGTTCTACTACTGCCGAAGGATATTCTTGTTCCACAGTGATTGGAAAGCGTTCTAGAAATGCCTCATCCAAAATTTGTGCTGCAATAAATTTGCCGTCATCCGTACCACGACCTTTGGTATTAGCAGTCGCAATAATATTGAATCCGCTCTTGGGATAAACTACTTCACCTGTTTTCTTGATGAAGAATGACTTGCCTTCAAGAATACCTTGAATACACATTAGTTTATTGCTACCACGGTCAATTTCATCAATCAATAGAATAGCACCACGTCGCATTGCTGTTATAACTGGACCTTCACGAAAGACTACATTACCATCAACCAAAGTATTACCACCTACTAGATCATCCTCGTCTGTCTCGATACTAATATTAACTCGAATTAATTCACGCTTCAACTTAGCGCAAACTTGTTCCACCATAGTTGTCTTACCATTACCAGATAGACCTGTAATGAACAAAGGGTAGAATGCGTTAGACTTAACAATTGATTCTAAGTCTTTGAAGAATCCAAATGGGACATACGTCTCATCTTTAGATGGAACTAAATTATCTACTTCCTGTAGCATTTTCTTTTGGCGAATAGATATAACTTGTGCTTGCATTGCAGGTATCAATTGTTCAGATTGTACTTCTTCGTTAATTGAGATACTGGTGTCAATAGGCATAGACAAATTAATAAGACCTCTATCTAAACGATATTGTGCTCCGTTGATCAACCAATTGGGAACAGGTTCGTTTTTGGTTTTAAAGTGGTCAATAACATCTTTACGGGATGCTTGCTTACCAAACAGATTGGCTAGATCAGAAACAATAGCGCGTTTTTGACTATCGGACAATTTCATTTTAAAGTAACTCCTCAGGTTATAACATAAGTATATATGTTATTGAACAGATTGTCAAGCAATTTGTTGAATAAATTTGTTCAAAAGAACACGATTGATAATTTTAGCTTTTTGATTTTTCATAAATGCTTTATAGAAATCTCGTTTACTTGGACTTTCTACTTGTAATTTATCTTCTTGAACTTCCAAATCTTTAGTTTGAACAACAAAATACTCATCAAAACCAATATCCTTCACACTGTAGAATTTAGTTTTTCTAATTTCTTCTTGTACTTTCTCAGCAGTGATTGAACTACCATAGGCAGCTGCTAAATTTAAAGCTGTGTTTTTGATACTTCTAGTGGTAATAAAATAACCTACAATACTTGAATCAGATTTTACCTTAAGCATACGTAAAAGAGCACTGGTAACTAATTCTCCAGGTTTCGCAACCACTGATAAATTAGTTGCCTTATCAGTTAGAACAAGATTGTATAAAGTAGAACCAGCGGTTGCTTTAATAGACCTTGGTGATAATCTATCAGAATCTACTATGCAATTAATGTCTGCACCATCACCATCAGTTAAAAAGATTGTGTTCATTACATCAATCTTGTTTACTTTCTTATATTCAGATACAATATAATTTGCTGCTAAAATTGCTTCATTCAGAGGTGTGCCACTAAGATTTACTGCTGCAGGTAAAAAATTTGAACGATATCTAGAATAACTCGTAGGATACTTATCACCATCATCAAAACATTTTGCAATTTGCAACAATTTAATCTGAGCATTTCGATATTGGGAATTGCTCATAGTCGACGACAAAAAGTTAAGCAATTTAAAATGACTATTATCAATTAATAATTCTTTTGGTTTACGAGAAAATGCAGTATTCCTTAATTCTCTTTCACGATTCATAAAATTAAAACCATTATCAGAAAAAGCATAAACTTCAAACGGAATGTTTACTTTCCTGCAAAAATCTGCTAAGATCAAAAATTGTTCAATAGTATTGGTTAAGTTGTTACTCATAGAACCAGACCAATCTATGAACATAATCATAGCATGATTTTTGCCCAAAGGAATTTTAGTAACACGTTTAAACAGATCATCTTTAAGTTTATACGACCATACCTTTTCAGTGTCCAATTCGCCTGTTTTAGATACACTTGCTCTTGCATATTGTGCAGCATTACGACGTAATTCAAACTCCTTAACTAAATACGCAATAAATTTTGAATTGCGACCTTTGTAGTCATTCATTAGAATAGTAGGATTGAAGATGTCTTTTTCTTCATCATACTTTTCGTTACTAATGTCTGATCCAAAGATAGCCTTTAAATGATCAGCATAGTTATTCATCTTTGAGAAGTCTGTTTTCTCATACAATGTCTTGTAATCAACTATGATCTTTTTCAAATCTACAGTATTAAGATTGACATACACATATGGATGAAAATCATTGGTTAAAAGTGTTAACTCTTTTTCTCTGAAAGCAACATCTGTTGCAGATTCAGGTTCGTAATCTTTGCCACCTTTATTACCATAGACAGTACCTTCATCGTCATCATCAAGATCATCGAAATCTCCATCGAAATCTCCATCTAATCCCATTTCGCCTTCTTCGAGATCGTCTAGATTTGTGGATGGATTTGCTTTCTCATAATCATACAAATCAGATGCTAGAGCATATACGTCATCCCAGGATTTAAGATTATCCATCCTAGTTACGAAAATTTGTTCTGTATCTTTAAATGGCACATTCATCAATGAACCAAGTTTAAAGTGCACATTTAAGCGATCTATCAAACTAATGGTTGAAATATCTTTTTCTCTGACACCGAAAAAGTCTTGATCGAATAGTTCTTTGTATCCACGATACATTGGGGCCTTGATACCTGGATATCTTGATTTTATTAATTTCTCTATACGAGCATCTTCCACAACATTCAAAAAGGACTTGAACCCTTTGCCCTTAGCTTCAATAGCAGTGTGCCAACCTTCGGCCGGTGTTTCCCAAGCATGCCCGACTTCATGCCCCACTAATAAGTCATAGACGTCGGAACTCATGTCTTTCCATATTGGAAGACATAGGACTCTATTTTTGGGATCAAAGTATGCTGTAGGAACTTTTTTATGTTCTACGGTGAGATTCTCTTGTGCCAATAATTTTGCCAGCACAGATTTTTGATTCGATATATTTTTGATTGACATTACTACTCCTCACAATATACCTTATTATATATTAGATAGTAACAGGTGTCAATACTTTTTGCTAGAAACACATCAGAAAAAAGATTTTTAAATATCAATGACTTACTAAGATGGTCTAGTTATAGCTAATATTTTGGCTATCTGCGCCTCTATCACAGGTACTCTATTCGGCCATTTGATGTAATCCTTGGTAGGATTTTTCATAAGATTCACTAGAAGAGGCATAATTAACCCTTCTAATGTTTTGAGTTTTGTTGATGCTTCTTTGTCAACGAGACCTTTATAAGAATCAATATCAAACGATGCACCAGAACCTGCCAATATGACTTCCTCAAGATTGTCCAATTTTGCATAGACTGCCTCAATTGTTTCTTTGAGTGCGGCTATTTCGTCAGATACTGGTTGAACTATCTCCTGAGTATTTACTACAGGTTTTTCTACTATATTTTCTTCTGAGTCTACAGCTGTAAAACCAAAATCAAAACTATTTTCATACTCCTGTAGATTGATTGTTGACATTTGACATTTCCTTATACGTGTCTGCTATGTAACGTTGTCTAATTTGTTTCTTTAGTTTATCACGTACATTCTTAAGTTTCTTTTCTGCCAATGCCCATTTTAATTGCGATACTTTTGACTTAAATGTTTTCCCCATCATATGATCATATTCATGAAGAAATATTCTAGCTGTTAGTCCAGTTAATTTTGTTCTAACAGTTTCTCCTTGTGCATTTTGATATTCTACTTCAATATTTAATGGTCTTTTAATCTGAAGAAAAATACCTGGAAAAGATAGGCATCCTTCTTCAGAAGAAGTTTCACCTGTCGAGGAAATAATTTTAGGATTAAATACATCTATACGAAGAAGATCTAAACCCATAGTGAAGAATTGGGTATCTATACCAACCTGATTAGCAGATAACCCCATCCCTCCCAATTCTTTCATTCGCTCAAACATAAGATTGGCAAACATTTCTGTAGTATCTTTATGTTCATCAAAATTATAAACATCAGGTTTTTTATTTAGAATTGGACTATTCGAGGGCACTAATTGTAATTGACTTTTTCGTACGATCATTATACTATCCTACTAAAATTTTGGTGCTTCTCAAATTTAATTAAATTACTAAACTTATCTAACAATTGATCACCCTTATGACTAATGATAAACACATTGGTATCATCCCCGATTGTATTCAATAATTGCATAACATAGTCTGTACCATTAGCATCAAGGCTTGAATCAAATACTTCATCTAGTAATAAAAGATTTGTGGATGCACTATTTTTCATCTTAGCTATAGTTCGCCAAGTAAATATTAATGCAAGATCAATACGCTGTTTTTCACCTTCACTAAATGAAGCATAACTAAATTCATCTCGATGTCTTGACTTAATTACTTCGTTGAATGCTTCATCTAATTCAAATGACACAAAGAAGTCCATTGCTGTTAGATATTTATTTACTAATTTATTAATAACAGGCAAATACTGTTTTATAATTCTAGTCTTGATTCCAGTATCTTTGAGTAACGTGGCACAGGCGTCAAAATAATACGAGTCCTCTTTGAGTTTACTTTTACTTTCTGACGTCTGTACAACTTCTTTGGCAAGACTTTTGAGTGTTCCCTTAGCGCTAACCAAACTGTTCTCTGAATCAGTATATCTTTCTGTTTCTGTTTGTATCTTTTTGATAAAGTTTTGTTCGATGATAATTTGTTGTTTGGCCTCAATGATTTTATCCTGTATATCGGCAATTTCATTTTTAATAACAGAAATTGCATCAATTCTGTTTTCAACTTCTTCGATTTTGTTGTTGAGAGAATCAAGTGCTGTATTGATTTCCTCGATCTTATGTGTGTGCTTTTCAATCGCTGAAGCTTTAAGATTTCCTGCAAGAAATTGAGCGCATGTTGGACAATTATCATGTTCCTCATAGAAATCGATTTGATCCCTAGCATTTTGGATACGTAGATTGAGCGACTTAAGCAATCCGACCAGTTCTGTTCTTCTCTGTACAGCGGTTGCCTCATCCGAGATGTTGCCTTTAAGCGTTTTAAGTTGTTCTTCGTATTCCTTTGCATGGTGTAGTAGGCTTTGTATATTTCCTTGTGCGGTATTAACGGATTGTAGAACATCTTCTTCTCGTTTCTTTTGATCATTCTCAAGTTGACGAATATACTCGCTTTGTAGCTTTACCTTTTGTTTGCCTATTTCAATTTTAGTATCTAGATCACGTATTTGTTCTCGTAATTCATTCATACGAACTTTGAGAATGTTATTCATAATAGAAAATATTTGAATATCTAGAATATCCTCTATCACTTCCCTGCGCGAACCCTGTGCTAATTGCATAAAAGGAGTAAAGGATGCGGAACCAAGTATTACAATTTGAGTAAATGATTTGTAATTTAGCTTTAAAATCTTATCCTCAAGATGTTTTTGATAATCACGTGAAGCTGCATCTTGAGAAAGTAAATTACCATCTAAATAAATTTCAAAAATACCAGGCTTCATACCTCGTATTACTTTATATTCTTTTCTACCAATAGAGAATTCTAAATCAACCACACAATTCTTTTGATTGATAGAATTAACTAATTGCGGTTTATTGATATTTCGAAATGCCTTTCCGAATAAAGCAAAACAAATAGCATCGAGAATGGTACTTTTGCCTGCGCCATTCTCACCAATAATTAATGTGGACGCATTTTTATCTAATTGAATTATTGTAGCTTGATTTCCTGTAGATAAAAAATTGCGCCAGGATATCTTTTTAAATTTTATCATTCGCTATCATGTATCCTCATAATCATGCGCTTCGACATATAATTCCTTTAGTAATGTCTTTATACGTTGTTTATCCGCATCTGTTTCCAATCCTTCTACATACTCAGACAATAGGGTCATGGTATCTTCTAAATTTAAATTGTCATCTATAGCAGATGTTTCAAAATCGGATAAGTCTTCTATAATCTTTAATTCTATTGGATTTCGCTTATAGATTCTTTCTACAAAATTATCAAATAATGAAAAATCTTTCTTATCTACTACAATTAATTTTACTATCTTATCTTCCATAAAAGAAGTATCAATTGACCTTGGATCTTCTTTAGTTTCATTATAATAGTATTTTACAAACATCTCATAATTATTCTGCACAAATTCTAATTCATTTGTGTCGGTATCAAAGATATAAAAACCTTTGGGGTCTCCGTAGTCTATCCATGTTAATTGATAAGGAGTACCTAGATAAGATATATTTCCTTTGGACGATGATGTATGATAATGCCCACTGAATACATGTTTGTACTTATTTAAAAAATTACTATCTTTACCATCATGATTAGGTATACCCTTCATCATATCAAATCCAGCAAGTTCAAAGTGCCCCACACATATATTAGAGCTAGATTGATTTATAAATTCTAATACAGATACTTCATTTTCTTTACATATCCAAGGAACAAAATCTATATTTACATTCTTTATGGATATAGTTTCTGCATCGTGTACTATGTGAATATTATTATAATCTGATAACAACAATTCTGGCGAATTGATAGCCAGACTTTCTTTCCAAAAAATATCATGATTGCCCAATAATGCAATCATATTAAAGTTATGTTGTTGTACTTTATCAAAGAAATATCGTTTGGATTCTGACAGTGTAAGAAAGTTTACATATTTACGTCGATCAAAAAGATCACCTAGTTGAATAATATCTTTTATATTATGTTCTAGTAAGTATGGAAAGAATAGTTCAGAATAAAATTTTTCATAATAGTTATGAAATGATCTTGAATCATTTCTAACACCGAAATGAGTATCACCTAATAGGCATATTTTCATGTTGTTCTAATTTAGTTATCTCGTCTTTTAATTGAAGTTTTCTTTTCTTCAGTCTATTTAACTCTTCACCTTGCACATAATTTTTTTGTTTATCTGCAATAAAACTATCTAATGCTTTATGTTCTTTTTTAAGATGTTCTAATCTATCCTTATTATTCATAGCTTATCTCTACCTGTTTTCCAAATGTTTCCTTTTCTTTCCAATGATAAAAAGCTTGTAACACATACTGCCCCTCTTTACACACTAACGTGTCTCTCCAATGTACATTCTTTCTACCATAACACGCTATACCCTGCCCTGCTTTGGTAATATATTCTTTACTAGTTTTTGCATATTCATCTATAGTATGTGTCATATCCCAATCATCACCAGAGTATAAAGTTTCGGATATGTGTATAGGCCAATCATATTCTACATTAGAAAATATATTTACAGACAACGTAATATCTAGGTCTTTTCTATCAGTGTGAAATCTTAGATAAGAATTATTAAAATACATTCTAATATAGGTATTATTAAATCTATAATTGCTGCCATAATCTTTACAAATTATTTCTGTCAATTTTGCTGCATGCTTGTTCACTATATTCAGATCATGTATACCGCAAACATTATCAACATAAAATTTATTTGTATTTTCAGACTCTATTTTTGGACTTTCAATTTTACGAAGATGAAGAAATGTGTCATGAATTTCTTCTAACTCCGTTTTTGTTAATAGATTATTATAAATTTTAATCATTAATTCAGTAGATCCTCATGCCATTCTCTATGCCCTTCACGAAAAGCCATATTGCTTTGTGTTTCACGAACTTCGACTCTATAGCACCAAAGACGTTCTGCTTCTCCCTGTCCCCACATATCTGGAATATAAACTCCATTCACATATTTGTATAACATATCTGCCAAACCTTCACACCCTAGTCTTGGTAAAATAGTAAGTTTAGCCATCTTTTTTTCTTGAAGCATCTTAAAAGTTTCTAGTTCTGGATCATCCTCTGCTACTAATAAGGTATGATCAAATTGATCTTCTAGTATTTTTTTAAGTTCCTTAAGTCCACCATAATCTGCTGCCCAATTACGAACATCTAAATGATCTGTGCCAAAATAAAATTTCATGGAAAAACTATAACCATGAATTAAGTTACAATGGCTATCAGCTCGCCATTGTCTATATGCGCATGGAAATGCGTCGTGGTATTCTTTTGTGCTGGTATATTTGTAAGGTCTTGATAAATTGATAAAAGCCATCTCTTGCCTCTTTGAGTAAGTTTGATGACACGCAGAATTTATTGAGCGGGATGAGCGTCTTAAGACCGCTTGACATAATTTTTATAGATAGAAGAATTGTACCATTTTTTTAAATGACTTACAACCATCGGTAAAGTTCTCCATGCGGTCCAATTGGTTGAAACTGTAAACTTAGTTGGATCAGCAATTAGAATAGCAGGATCTCCTTCTCTTGCTGGGCACACATTAACTACTATATCTTTATTAAGCAATTCTTCCACATACTCCAAGCATTCAAGATTTGAAGTACCTTTAGAACTTCCTAAATTATATATCCCTTCTACCTCGGAGTCAATACATTTAATATGTGCATTGGCAATATCGGTAACATGAACATAATCTCTAATGCATGTATTGTCTTTAGTGGAAAAAGTTGCGCCATAAAGATCAAATGCTTTATCATTCAAAGCAGCATCAAACAATTTAGCAAATATATGAGTAGCATCTGGTTCCTGTCCATGTTCTCCCTCAGGGTCAGCACCACACGCATTAAAATATCGTAAAGAAACAAATTTTATATTATATGCTTTTCTATACCACTGAAGTATTTCCTCTACCATTAATTTAGTCTGCCCGTAAGGTGACATAGGAACAGTTTCATCAGTTTCTCTATACGGATACTTATTCCAATTACCATACACTGCTGCACTACTACTGAAAATAAATTTAGTTGCAGGAAATTCATCTTTTAAAAAAGACAAGAATCTATTTGTTCTGGCAACATTATTGTCAAAGTAAATACCTGGATTATTCATACTTGGTCCAACTAAACTTGTAGCTGCACAGTGTATTACTGCCACAGGTTTTACTCTTTTCATCATTAGATAAGTTTCGTAATCGGTAAAATCTGCTTGAATAAATTCATCGAAGAACTTATTTAGATGAGGCGCATATTTTCTGTCAACCCCAAATACATTATATCCTTTACGTTTTAATTCAATACAAGTCATGCCACCAATATAACCGGCAGCACCTGTAACTAATACATTTTTAGTATTTAGATTCTGTGACATGATTACGATACCTTATTCCGCCTCTATACCATTCTCCAGTTTCACCTAACATTATATCTAAGCATCTGTCAATAGTACCATTAGTCCAATCAGATAATTTGCCTAGATTTTGTCTTGGTTTATTAAGCATTTTAATTAGCTTTGTATCAGCATCTACTGTAGACCAAGGAATATATAGACATTCTTCATCATTAGCAAAAGTCTCGGGGAAAGAACGATATGCAGGATATAAACAATTAGTACCAAGTGCATCTGCTTCTGACGCTGTATTGGATACCCAATCTTGTAAAGCACAATTAAACAATACTCGAGAATCAGCTAGAATTTCGTAATAATCAGTCTTCTTAAGATTTTCATGAATATTAAGCATACCTTTTTCTTGAAGATTTCTGGCTCGTTGCAGAATTAACTCATCATTGCTACGTAAAGGTCCACCAGACAGAACACAAAATTCTATATCATGATATGGCTTAAGTCTTTCTATCATATCCATATAGAAATTAGGTTGTTTTTCTTGATCAAATCTTGCAGCAAAACATACACGTCTCTTACGATCGTGAAAATCTTTTCTAACAGGTACTCTAGCTTGTACTTCCTCTTTGCCAAAAGCGAGACCTGAAATATTGTGGATTGGGACATTCCAACCTGCAATCTTCATATGAGCAACCATCTCCTCATTGGAAGCCAGTACACCTTTTACAAAAGTGTTGATCATATGCTCATATTTGGACATCCATTCTTCCATATGCCACACATGAAGAAAGTCATCAGGATCAATAGTTTGAGCTAAACATCTAACCCAAATTTCGGGGCAATATCCAGGTGTAGTTTGATCCATAATATAAGGAAGTACTTCCATCCCAGGAGTAAACATATCCTCAAAGAAAATAGTATCTTCCCAGGTAATTTCACCTGCCTTCATCTTTGCTACAAGTTTAGCCATCTGTGTCAAAGAATAGTAGCTGCGACCATGAGCATCTAATACTTGCCCAGTCACAATAGACTTAGAGCTATCAAGTAATTCACCATGAATTACTTCATAATTGATACCTCTACGTTTAAATACTTCCTCACTCCAATGCTGAAGTTGTAAAGTATATCGTCCCTCATACGGTTCTAGACCGCAATACCATAATTTTCTCATTACTCACCTGGATAGTATGTTACAATACCGTCTGACTCACCATCTTCCGATACTACAATCTCATAAAATCTTTGCCCATATTTTGGAATCAAATGTTCCTCAAGAATATCAGTTGCAATCATTTCACATGATTTATAATTCATATTGCCACCTTTAATGAAATCTTGTAGTGCCCATTTTACTAAAAAGAACTCTAATTCTCTATCAAGATGTGACACCGAAATCTTCACCTCAACTTTAAACATATGTCTATGTTCATTTTCAAGAAATGCGATACGAGGATCGATTTGACTTGCAATAGGATAACGATGATATCCTTCAAATTCTGTTCTAATCTTAATGTAAGTTTCTGTTCTTGGACGAACATCTTGTTTAATAATCATGCAAATAGATCCTCTAATGATGAAGGTGGTTTGTCTGCTACTGGTTCTGAATCCATATGACATCCTACATGCTTTTCCCAGTGTAGGAAATCATCTAAATTAGAAACCTCAAATAATGCCGAATATTCATTTTCACAATTCTTTTCTCTAGCAAATTTTAGAAATTGTTCTTTTGATCTAGTAAGTTCTGATACATCTTTAGTAAAGTTATGGACATTAGTTAGAATGAATGATAATCTAGCTCGCATTACATCTATAAATTTTCCTCCACTCTCAATGTAGGCAGTAACCTGAGTATTCATGAGCCTATGATATTCTACAGGATCATAGCTTGTGCCACATACTGCATTTATTTCTTCAGTAACAGTCCTATAAATGTTTGAGTATTCTCTTCCCATTTTAACCGATGTGCCCCCATAAGCAGATCCTGGTGACTTTTTATGGTATGAAAAATAAAAAAGACCATTATCAAGAGACATAGAATGAGTAGTAGAATCGTAAGAGATATCAATACCATCATATAAACCTGTTTGACTAAAAAGTAAATAAGGCAACATACGTCTTAATGCTCCAACACCAAGAACGTGTAAATGAAAGGGTCTACTAAAGGGCATTAATGTTACATAGAATGCCCGTTTAACATCTTCTAATTGTCCCATACCTAATGCTGCTGATCCCATCGCAACACCGCCGATACGATTGTGTAAAGGTTCAGATACTTCTTTTAAAATTGTCTCTGCCCAATGTTGATATGTATCGTGAGAAGCACCATGCATAATAACAAAAGGTCTACAATTAGATTTTAATTCCGCAAATTTTTCAATCTGTGCTCGTACATTTTTGCCTGTTTGAGTAGCATAGGTATTAAAATTTTCTCTATCAAAAAATCTGCGTTTCGTATCAATTTTAGATGATTTTCCACCATATATAGCCTTAACAGGAATCTCATCAAATGCCATACCTACATCTGCATAGGTTCCTTGATTAGTATAGACCTTATCTCTTACTTCCGGAGTATTTTGAAGCCCTCTGGTAATAATTTGCAATCCCCCAGAGTCAGCATGAATCTGTTTTATAGCTGGTCTATATTTTTGTAATTTAGGACCAAAGTTCTTTTCTGTAAAACCATTATATAATAAAGAAAAGGTATGGTCGTTTTGGTTATGACATGTCTTTAAAATAAGATTATTAATCATATCTAAAGTCTCAGGATCATTACATTGTTCTGCGCCGAGTCGCAGATATGCAGGACCGGAAATTAGATACTCGAAGGTTTTATTCATGCAAACAAGTCCTCTAGACTAGAATTATTACTAGTTTTTTCATCTGGTACAAAATGCTTATCTTTTGATAGATAGGTATGTTCATCAGTATAGATTATATTATACTTATGCTTATTTGTCAATACACTTTTGATATCTTCTACCGCTAAATTTTTCCTATTTAGGTCTTTTATAAAGTCCAAATATTTAACTGTAGTGTATTCATTTATTTTTGCTGAATCAGATTTAGATAAAGTTGTTGGTGTAAAATTATCTAAAAAATCGATCCAGAATTGTGAGGTGCCTTCATCTAATTTAACTATATAGTCCAAAGCACCAGTTTTATACCACTCTCTCGAATTCATAGTTTTATATGCTTTGGTTATAATATTTGCAACAGTGTCCATAGGAGCTCTGCCGTAATACTTACTATCAAAATTTGTAACCCATTCTGATTTATCTATTACAATACTGGGCATATGTCCCATACACTCGAAAAAGGTAAATGGATAGTTTTCTCTTAAAGAAGGATTGAAGTGGACTTTAGCAGATTTAATAAAGTCTACCTTTTCTTTGCCTACAATGCCTGCCTTTAATTCATAGTCTGTAATTTCTAATTCTGTTAGTCTTGCTTCAAATTTCTTTTTACCATTACTGTTAGTAATAATCTTAGCAGGTAATCCTGTTTTTTTAATTACTTCCAGAAATGCTTCAGGATTTTTTCTTTCCTCCCAACGACCAATATAAAGAACTCCGCGCCTTTCTTCATAGTTTGGTTTAAGCAATTCTCGCTCTGACATTGGCATAGGAAGTTTAACTGCATTTCGGCAACCATTATTTACAAGCTCTTCAACATTTCTTTGTGATTGTGTACCAATAAAAGCATAATCTACAGTCATCAATCTATTAAAAAATTCATTACAACTCTCAGTAAATACTCCCTTGAATTTTCTAGTGTCTCTAAATACCATTGATTCTTCATGTGTATAGAATACCACAGGAATATTTCTACCAAGGTCCAATGCCAAAGCCGCCGGCATAGATTCCATTGAATTACAAATAATCATATCATATAGATTTTTAGAAAAAGCATACATCAATGCTCGTCTAAAATTAATGATCTTTTCGAAGTTTACTGAATCAGAAAAAGCAAATGTCCCAGTATGTTCTGAATATGAATTAGATACAATTGGGTATGTCAAAGATGCGCCGAATCCTTCTACAATGGAACTAAATCCCCCGGTAGGAGCCTTATCCATTATTATATCTACCTTCCATCCCAGTTTGTTTGCCATCTCGGTGAAACCTTTAGCAAACTGCCCAATACCCCCGTGAGGTACCAGGTGCTGATCACTGATACAAAATGCTATTCTTCTGGTATATGTTTTCATTTCATTTTATGAATAATGTTGAAAAACTCTTGTTTTAAATGGGGGTGTTCTCTAAATGCACCTCTCATAACAGATGTTGTCATGTCCGACTCATGTTCCTTCACGCCTCGATGAGTCATGCAATGATGTTCTGCTTGTACTAAAACAGCAACGCCTTCTGCTTCAGTTTCTTTCTGAATAGCATCAGCAATTTGAACAGTCATTTCTTCTTGAATTTGCGGGCGAGAAGCGATCCAATCCGTGATACGATTAAACTTACTAAGGCCGATAACATTCTTGCCCGGAAATACGCCAATATATGCTTTACCAACAATGTTTTGAAAATGATGGGCACAGGTGCTCCTTATAGTAATTGGACCTGTCACATATAATTCATCATATTCTGTTACATTAGGAAATGCTGTAACTTTAGGAGGACTTGCGTATCGTCCACGAAATGTTTCTTTAATAAACATTTTAGCAACACGACGCGCAGTATCCTGAGTATTATGATCGTTGTTAGTATCAATAATTAACGAATGAAGAACTTGTTGAAACTTATCAGCTACTTCATCAACCAATAGATTTATTTCATCTTCATTATGAATAAATGCTGAAATATTATCATTAGCAAAAAATCTAGTTTGACCTTCTTTAACACGTTCACGAATTACTTGACTCATTGGGCGGCCAAATACTGCTCCCTCATAACCAGGATGATACGGCGCGTCATCAACTAATTTATCATTCATAATCATTCAATGCCTTCGCCAAAGCTTTAATTTCATCTTTATTCATAAAAAATTCATACGTGTTTGTAAGTAAAACATTATCTTCTTTATCTAATTCTTCTCTTATAAAATATACAGCCTTAGTATCGGACGGAGACTTCATATCTTTTATTTCGACAAACATTTTAAAATCATCTCTATCAATAATTTTCATTACGTCCCCCATTCATTCTTAAATAATGGCACTTGAAGTCTATCACTATAGCGCCAACCTTTCTTCATAGCCATTAATGCTACATTTTTATTATTCATAGCATATACTGATTCTACACCGCCAACTGGCATTAGGTATACAGGGCCATTAAATCCATTATCTTTATAGCATTCTACTGCCATAGCTGCTTCTGCCACATCTTGTTCTGATGCGACTACAAACTTTAGATATGCATAACCATGTTCTTGATATTGCATCACAACATCTGGTTTGATTGCATCTTCCCATTTTTCACCACTAACACTTAGCTTTGGGCTAATACTAAAAGTAAGGCAGTCCCAACCTTTACGCCAATGAGTCTTTAGGTATTCCGAAAATTCGTTAGTTAGTTCTTGTGTTCCGTTTGTCTCGAACGTGATCTCTTGAAGATTGACCATATCGGGATGCGACAGGAGACTAGGATACGCCCTTTGCCACCCAAGGAGTGGTTCGCCTCCTGTAATAACGAGATGCTCACTTGCCCACTTACCATGAGGTAGCATACGTAAAATGGCATCAACAATACCATCAATAGACAACAAAGGGCTAAGATGCTTAAACCTAACATCCCAGCTAGCGTAACTGTCACAGCCTGTAGTAACAAGAGGCAAAGATTTATAATCTTTGTACTGATCCGCGTTGATTGCAATGACGTTTCGCTCATCTGATTTATCTCCTCTAGGCATTCCAAACCCATCACATGTAAAGTTGCATCCGAATGTTCTTAAAAAGACAGACGGTACACCCATAAAGCGGCCTTCGCCCTGAATAGAATAGAATAGTTCAGAGACTTTGATTTTTTTCATAATATATCCTCAATAATATCTTATATTATATAGTATTTTAATCATCTAAATCAATTGGATTATTAGTATTTTCTTCAGCTAATTTGTTCTTTTTTGGTAGATTAACTACTCGTTTATCAATATCGACTTGGTCAAGTTGTTTCTTCAAATAATCTAAGAATTGATTATTGAATTCTCCGTGATCATGTTCCTGCGTAATGATGGCATCTAAATCCATATTTTCTATCATTTTATATTTAGTTGCCTGTAGTTTCTTTTCTTTTTGAATACGTCTTAAAAAGGCAAAATAAATGATCTGAGTATAATAAGCAAATGGATTAGATGATTTTGCCGGGTCAAATTTAGCAACTGCTGTTAAGCAATTTTCTATTCCATCACTAATCATATCATCTTTAAAAGTATAATTGATAAAATTCGACTTATAAGAAAGATGTGTGGCTATCTTAATAAAGCATTCACCTATATAATTGGGCACTTGCGGATGTTCTTTACCTTCAACTTTAGCAGCATCAATTAGTGCTCTATATTCTATAAGAGCCTGTAGAAACTTTTTATTGTCTACATAATGTGAAGATACCGGAATAGGTTCTTCAGTGAATGCTGTGTCCGTTTGGGGTGTATCTTTTGATTTCTTCTTCGCTACTTTCATCATCTTCCCTATCTAAATTGCTTATACTGTTGAGCATCTCAATGATTTTTTCTCTTTCATCAGATGAATCACCTATTTCTTCGACTTCTTTTTCCTCTTCTTTTTCTCTTAATAAAAATTCTATATAACTATCTTTTAATCTTGCTTCAACATCCGAGGCAACTATAATAGTACTAACAGGTATCTCAAAAACGGTTTCAGTTACAAATTTTATCCACTGGCGAAAAACATATCCTTCAACAATTGATGTTCCCTTTGGATATCTAACAGGTGTTAAAATAACTGGATCTACTACAGATAAGGTATCTGTTTGTCTTAATTTTGAACAATCATTATCTGTAGTACAAATAATATCATCACCATTTGTTAACTTTAAAAATTTGTAGTGAAGATTAGTTGTGTTCATTGAATAGATACCTGTATTAATTTGTATTCAAAATGTTCATCATTATATATTTTAATTCGTTCAATCATATGTAATAGTGTAAAATTTTTCTTAGATTTCCAAGTTAAATCGTCACCTATGTCATATAGATTACATGAGTCCTTAGTTTCACTAGTTCTTAATCCTCTTCCAATAGATTGTAGATTTCTTATTCTAGATTTAGATGGGGATGCAAAAATAATATTGTGAAGATTTTTGATATTTATCCCTGTGCTGAAAGTTCCATAAGATGCTACTATTATAGCATTATTTTCTTTCTCTGTCAATTGTCTTACAAGTTCTCGTTGCTCTGTGTCTGTTCCACCATAAACAAAAAAGACTTGCCTATCTTGAGATTTAGCCCAGATCATATCATGAAGCAGTTTGCCATGTTTTTCTACAAATTGAAAAAGGACAAGAGTATTGCCTTTTTGGTCTAATGCCAAATTACGTATGAATATATTTCTCGGATTATACTGGACAATAAAATCCATTTCTTCTTGGTATGTCATACCCTTTACCATCTTTCTTAATTCATCAGGGTATTCTAAAATTAGATTGTAGATTTTAAGATCAGCGAGTGTTTTATCTGTTATAAGCTTTTTAGTAGTTGTTACTTTATAAACTGACCCAAATAAACCTTCTAATACTAACTTATGAGTCTTTGTGCCATCCAAAGTACCAGTAGTACCTATTCTATAAGGGGAGGTTGTACATTTATTCAGAATACCTGTTAAGGATTTAGCTTTAAATAAGTGCGCCTCATCACCGTAAATCACTTGAAACTCAGTAAAAAAGCTTTTGGGTAATTTGTAAATAGACTGCCAGGTACTAATTACAACAGGATATTCATTAGTTTTTTCATGACCACCATAAATTCGTTTACAATTCTCAGATGTTCTCCAAAGATTTAATCCGGAGTAATCTTGGAAATCTGAATACATCTGTTCCACAAGACTTGTTGTAGGGACAAGAATGAGTTGTCGTCTTCCGTATTTTTGGTGCCAACGTATGAGACAGTAAATAATAAGAGATTTTCCCGAACCAGTTGGCGATAATAATAAGCGTCTTCCGTTGACAATTGCTTGATAGATTGCATCTAATTGATATTCTCTTATTTGAATGGACTGCCCTTTAGAGGCAATCTGTAGTGAATCACAGAATTGTTTAACATCATCTAAGGTAATATCATCATATGATTTATTATAATTAGTAATATCTACACTATATTCTCGTTCTTCGGCAAAATTATTTACATAGTCTATTAGTCCTACATAAAGTTCTTTTGTAAACATAGAAAACAGATGAACTTTACCATCCCACATACGAGATTTATATAACGGATGGAATTTGGCACCAGGAACATCAAATGAAAAATAATCATTTAATTCTTGTGCGATCGAAGGATCCGAATCTACAATAAGATGTACTTCGTTCTTTTTTCGTATGTTTATGTCAGCCATCACATTAAACCATTAGTAAATTTTGTCCATTCAATGGATGACTTGATATCCCATGTTCTAGAGTTTACAGACCGTATAATTTGTTCTAATTGATATAAAACTGTTTTGTAATACTCCATCTTATCCTGTAAAAGAATAAGATCCGCATCACCTTGTAAAAACTCATCTATTTCGTTCTTCAATGGTTTGGTCCCTTGCCATTGGGACCAACCTTCATCTTCTAGTTCTTGTCGAGACATTTCGCCTCGATAATATCTATATTTCTTTCTTCTACAATTAAGATAATCTGATTCAGCTTTTCTTAGATTGAGTCTAGTCGAGGAAAGAAAATTCAAATACTTGGCATGGAGTGTAGGTACACGAGCTGACTCCTTGCCAAGATTTGTTTCATCAATTTTACAGTCCTCGGCCCACATTTCCTGTAGTTCGGACAATTTCATAACTTATTGCTGATATTGAATAATGAGAGAGGGGTTACCTGCGAAACAAAAAGAACCATAATGGTTAAGGGAAATGGTTGGATCTAACCAAATGTCTCCACCGATATCCTGCCATCTACGACAGAAGGTATAATCTTCTGATAGATATCTACGATCAACTGGGTCAATCATTGTATCAAATAACGCGTAAAAATGATCTGATAAATCTGTATTGAGTTGAACGTCGTTATTATATTTTAGTTCAGGATATGCTTTGATCATTTTTAGAATTGCTTGACGTTTTATCATCATGAATCCTGTGCCGGCATCGTGTAGCTTAACTACACCTCTGTCCACTGCAATAGATCTACTTTCTTTGTTAATAAATTTGAAATTTACTGCATAATCAGCACCCATTGCTGAAATGGCTCCACCATCTTTGACCTTTTCAGGATCATTGATAATAGTATCTTTAATACGATCCCAATTCACACCTTTCTTAGGATAAGCACCAACGCAAACATCTCGATTGTGTGCATAGAGTTTAAGAATGTCGTCTACGTTGAATTCAATATCTGCATCAATAAACATTAGATGGGTATAATCTGATGCTAAGAAATACGCCAAAAGAACATTTCTTGCTCTGGTCACTAAGGACTCATTTGCAATAGTGCCAAATGCTAGCGGAATTCGATGTTGATTAAAGAAAGTCATCATTTTAATGACTGATCTAAAATATGGTTCGGTCAATGCACCACCATAACAAGGAGTAGCAATGAAGAACTTATTGTTTCTTAGTTCATCAATACTGATGGAAATCTTTCCTTGATCATCAATAGTGGTTGGCTGCGTATTCTCAGCAGTAGGGTCAATATTTTCTGCCATAATTACCTCAAAAATTTATAAAGGTTTGATATCAAAAAACTTATATTTGAATGATGCGATACCTATGAAGTATGGTACGTCGTTTGTGGTCACATCAAAATCCAATGCTTCTAAGGAGACTGGGAACAAATCATAGAATATAATATCGGTTTTAGGATTGTTTGTCGAGTCTAAAATAGTTAAAGTAGCATCCGAGTATGCCAAAGCATCTGTTCTTTTACCCCCTTGCGAATATGGAAAACGATTTTCTCGTTTTTGTACAAAGGTAGTAAATTGATTATGTTCTTTTGGAAACCCTAAAGCAACCAACCAACCAAATAATTCTAGATAATTAGACATATCCTCTTGAATAATAAAACGAATTGTGAAATCTCCAAAATTTATTTTATCACCAAAAATAGGAATGTCAAGAAAGGGAGAAGGTTGTATCGCATTACCCAATTGTAATGTTGGCAAATTTGCAGACTGACATGTATAAGCAACGTATGGCATTTCCTTAATCGTGAATCTAAAACCATTTGGTCTTAGATAGTCATAAGTAGTTACCCTATTATTTACATATGAACTTTGCAATAGTGAAATATTTGCTGTATACGCCATCTAACTTCCTTTCACTAATATTTATAGGAGATGATAAATTAGATTTCCGCAGTTCCAGTATCTTATAAAACCCTCTTGTTCCATATTTTCTTTTTCGGATTTAGTTTTATCATAATTATTTAATAGTTTAGAAAGATTTTTCTTTTGTGCTTTATATCTAGAAACTATTAAATTGCCTTTTACCCAAACATACCCTGGGCTAGTTATACCTACTTTAGTCCACCCAGTAGATTCATAAGAATTACCATTAAAATATTGCATGTCCACGTAACTAACTATACTTCCAGTATTAGTTTTTCTGAAATGTTTTATTAATTTACTAAATCCACCTACTATAGTCAACCCTTGCAACGATGCACTTCTTATTAATTCCCACTGATAATTTTTATTAAATCTAGGAGTATCAAATGTTGTTAATTGTATTAATTGATTCTCATAATAAAGTCCTAATCTAATTTTTGCCTTCCCTGCTCCTTGTAAATGATTTTTGCGAAGAAAATCATTTGCTTCTTTAGGTGAAACGTCTTTTACAACAGTATTTCTAGCATATATAGTTTTTAAAAGATTTAATTTTCCTAGAATAATGTTATGCACCATTTCTTTTCTGAATAATAAATCATTATCAGTAATATGAATTAAAAAGATTCCTTGCTTTTTAGCTAGCAACGTTTTATTTTGGTGATAATTTTTATCAACATCACTGTGCCAATATAATCCATCTATTTCTATACCTAAATTATATTTCGGTAAAAGAATATCTATTTCTTTGCCTTGTAAAATTTTTCTATTTTTTACTTCTATGTCTTTAATATTATTGTTATTTAAAAATTCTATAATCCAATTTTCAAATCTAGAGCAATTTCTAGATTTTTTTATTTCAGCCCCATAACTACGTAAATATTTTATAACAGTACCATAATAACAATTTAAATTATCCGCAATTTCAACAGATGATTTAGTTTCATACTCGGCAAGTAACCATTCTTTATCTTCTAATTTACTAATAGTATCATCTGATAAAAGTAACTGAGAATTACTTTTACGATTATACCTAGATAAACACGTAGCATATCTTTTTTCTTTTAACTCTTGTTTCTTTTCAGGATCATCTAGATATTTATTGAAAAAAGTATTTTTGGCTTTTTCTTTTATTTCTAGATTTTGCATTGGATGTTCTACACCATATTTTTGCTTCACCGTATTTTTAATTTTGTTCCGTATTATATGCGATTGTAGGGTATATTCAACACCATATTTTTCTAAATTATTTTGCTTAATTTTATTCTTAACATTAGTGTTGTGCATTGGATGTGCTACACCATATATTTTTTGAAAAGTATTGAACCTCTTTTGCATAATATCTGGTGAATTGGCACTGCATTTTACAGAACAAAATTCATGTATTATTTTTTGATCTACTCTAACAGGGAGATCACAATTTTTACATAATGGGGGAGTATAATAATTATTATTTAGAAGAACTAATCTTTCTCTAAATCCATAGAAAGGCAAAAGGTCTTTTGTAGTTTCATTGAACCAATCTAAATATTGTTTATTGTTAGATTTTAAAAACCACTCATCATTTGTCCTTTTGCCATTAAAAGTCCCATTGCTACGTAAAACTAAGGCATTGAATTCTTTTAACATTTATATCCTTTATTTTATATATTATATCAAGGATATAAATTTAGTGTGCTCAATAAAAAAAAGGGAATCCGAAGATTCCCTTAAAATCACTCTAACGGTGATTACATCAAATTTGTTACTTTGGTGCGTCTATAATATTGATTACGACTTGCGGTAAATGTATCAGCATCTACTGTACCATTTGCCTGTACAACATATGGATTAGCAATTAGACCATAACGTGTCTTAAAGCCAATCTTTGGCTGGAAGCTGTTAGGATCAACAGCACGAACCATTTGAAGAGGAACATATGGGCAATAGAATAAACCAGCGTCATATGGGCTTGAACCCTTATAACCAACTACGTAGAACTGGCTGCTTGCACCTAGGTTTGCTGAATATGGATCAACGTAAACACGGAAGCGTCCATTTAGAACACCTGCGAATGTATTACCTGTATCATCAACATTCAAACTTGTTGAAAGTGCTGGAGCATAATCGAGAACACCTGCCATCGCTAATGCGGAAGCAACGTCTGCTGAGCAAACTATGATGTTACCCTTTCCTCTACGAGTATCTTGTGCAATGTGATTAGCATCGCGTTCGATATTGAATAGAAGACCTTTGAAACGCTCTACAGACCAACGTCCATTTGAATCAACGTCTAGGTCAAATGTACCTGCTGTTGCTGTTGCAGGAGAACCTGTCTTAGCAACCGTGTAGATCAAACGAACAATCTCACGATTGATCTCAAACATAAATTCTTGAGAAAGAATATTTGAAAGTTCTGCCTCAGCATCAAGACCATGAATTGCTTTCAAGTCTTGTGCAAGTTCAACAGTGTATTCTGCTTTCAATGCACGTGACTTAGCAGTAACTGTTGTCTTATCAATACTGAAAGACATTTCGTTAAATGCTGCGTTACCTGTGGTACCTAATTGTTCTGCATATGCAGTTGACATACCACCAGCAGTTGTATATGGAGAATCAACTGGGTTTGTACCTGCATGTGCTGGGCTATTAGCACCAGAAACCATTGTATTGGCTTCGTTAAACAATGCTTCTAGTGTTGGGTCTGTGTTTGAACGACCTGAACCAACGTGAGCACGCATTGCGAAGATAAGTCCTGTAGGACCTGTCATTGGCTGAACACCGCAAATATCATAAGCCATTAGGTTAGGCATAGAACGACGAACCAATCCAATTAGAATAGGATCGTATGTGTCAATACCACCTGTTGACTGAACGTTGTTTGCAGCTGGACCTTCAAAAAGAGACATACGTTCTTCACGTAATGCTCTTTCTTGGTTTTCTAAAAGAACAGAAGTGACAATTCTCTTGTAGTTATCTTTGATCTCAGGAAGATCAGGATGCTCAAGAATGGCTTGCCATTTCTTTTGAAGTTGTTCGGATAAAAACATTTATTTACTCCTGTGAATTAATTCTTTTTAATTGTTCTTGATAGCGCTCTTGCATATCTTGATACAACGCTATCTTCAACAAGGGTTTCAGCTGTGGATTCTGAATCCTCAGAAATCACTGAACTTACTTGTGTAGAGCTGCCGTTCTTTGGAAAATAATTTTCTTTGATTACAGAAACCTTTTCTGCAAAAAGTTCTTCATTTTCAAAGTCGACACCCTCAAGTAGTTTACCTAGCTTTTCAGCTTCAGTGTCAGCTAAATCTTTGGAAGCATTTTCTAGAATTGAAGCACGCTTTAATGTGTCTAACTCTTTCTTCAATTGAATGTTGCTTTCAACAGCTTCATCTAATTTAGATTCAAGAGTTTCTGTCTTACCTTGAAGATCTCCAATAACATCAAACTTCTCTTCAGGAACTTCAATGTAATGCTCTTTAAATAGCGCCTTCATACCTACAATGAAATCTTCAGCAATCTCTGTACGTAATCCGCTTTCAATTGCGATTTCATTTTCAGTCATCCACTGCTCTACGACATAATTAAGAAACGAATCAATTTTTTCTACCATTTGCTCTTTAGCTTCAGCTAATTCTGTAGCTTTTTGCTCTTCCAATTGCTCTATGATATTTTCCATTTCGGAATTAACACGAGCAACTACCGCAGCTTCGAAAATAGATGTTGCTTTATTTGCAAAATCTTCAGAAACATCATCGCCGAAAATAGAAACAATTTGTTCCTTAAGAGAAGGAGCGTCGTCTTCGACGTCTTCTTTCATATTCTTGGTAAATTTATTTACATGTGCTGCTAATTCATCAGCAGTATGTCCCTTTTCCCACACATTTTTTGTGACAGTTCGACCTGATTTGTCGTGTACCATATCGTCACCATCAAAATAAACTTTATGACCGGTTTTTGCTTTAATATATCTACCCACCGCCATTTGATTATCGTAATTAACGTTGGGAGCAGCCTCATTAACATTACCTTTACTGTTTGGTTGATTTACTGCCATTGATGGATCTCCAACAGTGGTAAAATTGGGTGCAGCACCTGGTGGTTGTGCTGTAAGATTGTTCTTGGAAACTGGTGCAGAAGCCTTCATACCTTGATTAGGTTCATCTTCTTCTCTAGTTTCTATACTTGCCTTCTGAGACGAGCCCTGCATAGGATTTGTAGCATCACCTGCATTTGCTGCTTTGATACTTGAATCCTTTGCTACGGAAGTAGATCCCATTGGCTGTGCACCTTCTTCCGACAGAGTCTCGGCGTCAGTTGCCTGAGCTTTAACGCGCTCTAGCAATTCCTTGATTTTAGAGTCTACTGACATCCTTCTCTCCTATGAGTTATTAATCTAACTTTAATATTTATAAGATTTGATTATTTGATAGAATTTAAAAATGCTTCAAAAACTTTAAGCTTTGTCTCAGCTAATTGTTTGCTTGATGCTTTTCTAATTACTTTTTGTGCTTGTTCTACTTCAATTGTTCTCCAAAC